>Ga0326728_10013974_pt1 | contig 17241 bp, 15 predicted proteins | sample MB3enrmetagenome_FD_207602 | JGI IMG/M metagenome (GOLD analysis project Ga0326728, IMG submission 207602) | Lab enriched peat soil microbial communities from McLean, Ithaca, NY, United States - MB31MN | ecosystem: Environmental > Terrestrial > Soil > Wetlands > Peat | place: USA: New York... | reverse complement strand
CATCCCAGCTTTTTTGCTTGATTTACCCGCCGGGGTGAAATAAGATCCAATCACAAAGAGTTTTGGCGGTTGCGAAGCCGTCGAAGCTGATTCTCCCATGAACATCGCCCTGGTAGAACAGGGAAAAGAGATGCCTGCCTCCGTGTGAGGCGGGCATCTTTGTTCTCGGGGCGACCCAACCAGACCCTCTGGTATTGTGATCCGCAACACCTCGCAGGCCAAGGCTAAGCTCTTTGCCTCTAACGGCGACCCCAGCCGGCCAGGAGTACCTGGTTCGGTGACGGGGGCAATCCTAGGATAACTGCCCCAGATCGCAGCTTGTGTCCAGGCGGGCTTCTGGGGCTGCCGACGAGAGGCCGCCCGTGCGCCACGGCGGCGTCCGTCGGGACTCACTTCCTCCGAGGGCCGGGGGGTGATTCCCGTCTACGGGGATTTCGCGTGAAATCCGTGGACAACGTCTCATCCGCGCTGGGGATCGGATGCAACCTCTGCGCGGAGGCTCTGAATCTGTTCTTCCAGCTCGGGGAGGTCCTTTTGAGCCATCGTCCACACCTGGTGCAAGTTGAGGCCAAACTACTCGTGGACCAGAATGTTCCGAAGTGCGACGATTTGCGGCCACTGCACTTCCGGGCGCCGGTCCTTGACGGCCTGGGAAACTGCGCGAGCGGCTTCGCCGATGACCTGCAAATGATGGATCACCCACACCTGGAGCATCTCATCCTGCTCGAAAGCGTCCAGGCTGACCGCGGCCCGTTCCCTGATCTTCGCGATGGCCAGTAGGATGTCGCTGAGACGATCTGTGTCGGTCCTCATAGGGGAATCGCGTCCCTGTACACGGGCTCCCGGATCGAGGGCTTCACCCAACCATCGCTTGCGATATCGACCTTCCTGCCCAGTAGGCTCTCCAGTTCCAGAACGAGAGCGGCGTGGTCGAGGAGACTCGTCCCTTCGGCCCATGTCACGAGCAGGTCAATGTCACTGTCGGGGCCGGCCTCACCGCGCGCGACCGATCCGATCAGCCGAACCCGAGTTGCGCCGCGCCTTGCGGCGATGCGGAGAATCTCCGCATGCCGCTCCCGAATCTGTTCGGCGATTGTCAGGTCCGCCATTCCCGATCTCCTATTGAAGTATAGCGCCAGCGTTGCAATCCGTCATTTGGACGACTGTCCACCTGCGCGCCACGCCCGCGGGGGCTGAGCCCGGAACATCCGGAGGCTCAGACTTGGTTGGCTACCGCTGTGGATGCTTGAACTGGGGCATGATCAGCCCGCGCAACTGGAAGTCGCGCTGCACGTGCGCCACTGGGCGGTGGATCATCAGCGCCAGCGTGGTGTAGTCAACGGTATTCGGCCAGGACGTCGAAGAAACTTGGCCCAAGGGCCAGAACCCGGCCGACGTTGGAAACGGTGCATAGGCCTCATGCCGCCAGGTCTGCTCGGGGAACCCAGAACTACGCGACACCATATCGACGGACGCTTGCTGAAACGGAGAGGAGCAGCGTAGCTGGTACGATCCAACGGTTAGAGCGTATGTGCACATCCCGATTTCGGGCACCAAGACCTCACGGCTTTGCAGCGGCATCGTTCCTACGCTTCGACTCAGCGTCAGATCCAGGGTGCCATCGAGTTCCACGGCCCCATCCAGGGAGGCATTGTAGAAGTCCGGATCCACATAAACCGTCAACCACGCCGCGCCCTGGGACAGATCGTGCAATGCCTGGAAGGCCAGCCAGCCGGAGCGCCACGTCCCGCGCGGGCTCTTGATACTGACGGAGCTCCAGTCGAAGCCGACCAAGACGCCCCGAGGCACATCCTCCACGCGCATCGGAATCTCCAGCCGCACGCCCGTGGGGTCGTTGCTGCTCGAGCCCCAATGCTGCGGCTGTGTGCCGGCGCGCGACTGGTCGAAGGAAATCCGCACTGCCGTGTCCCTGATCCGCTCGCGCGAGCACAGCTTCTGAATCGCGAACGCCGGGCCCCAGCGGGGAGCGGTCATGACGAGCATCGTGAGCGCCAGCGTGCCGGCCAAGACGGCGCGCGAGACCGCCGTCCGCCGCCGCGAGTACTGCAAGGCCAGGGCCACCGTCGTTCCCGCCGCCAGAACCAGCGCCGTGCCGCAATCCCGGATCCAATCCAGGCCGCCCCAATCAACATAACCACTCCGCATCAGCAGCCCAACGCCAGCCGCCAGCGTCACGCCCAGCAGGATGCCCGCTAGCAGCACCTGTCCCAGGTTTCGGGTGACAGCGGCCAACGCCGCGGCCGGAAGAACGAACAAGATCGTAAAGAAGACCTGTCTCCAGAGCAGCGCGTAGAGCCAGTCCAGCGGCGAGAAGCCCTCCGAAGCCAGCACCGCGAGCTGGTAGACAAACAGCGGCAGGTTGACGAAGACCAACAGAAACAGGCACTTGGCCGCCATCAGGTGCTTCCAGGAATAAGGTCGCGTGAGCCAGTATTGCTGGTGGCCAACCAGTGCTTCCCCGTGGATTAGGCTCACTACCAGCAGCCAGCAGGCCAGCGGCTGGAGCGCCAACGCCACTCCGCCCGTCAACGAAAGACCCCAGTTGAGGAGGTGATTCATCGGCGCCGGCATCCCCAGCACGGCCCAGAACAGCAGCGCCTGCGGCCACAGGTGTCTCACGTCCTTGCGGAAGATCCCGAGGATGCGCTTCATTGGATGATCCAGTTCCCCAGTGCCGGAATGTCCAGCTCGCGTTCGAAATGAGCCACCGCTCGCCGAGTGACCAGTTCGATGCCCGCGGGCGGCGGGTTCATCGAGCCGTTCCGATAGGCCCACTGCCACAGTCCTCCCGAGGTGGGGTATGGGCCGTAGGAGCCAACTAATTCCCCCCCCCACGATGTCAGCGGGAGGTTCGTTCCGCCCGACCGCAGGCGCAGGCCAAGTCTGGCCGGCGTCCGCACTGGCCACGAACAAGACGACTCAACCTGCCCATTACGCGCCGTTATCCAACAGAAGCCGTCGTTCGCCGCCTGTGCTCCCTCGCGCAGCGTCAGGGGCGAAACCTGCTCCGGAGAAAGCAGCGTCAGGGCCAGCCTGGCGTGCAGGTGCAGCGGTCTTGAGCCGGCTCTGCCGTAGAAGGACGAATGGATGTTCAGGTACAACCAATACTCGCCATCGCCTGGCAGAAACCGTTCGGTTTCCATCCCGGCTTGCCCCCTACCGAGCCATAGCGAGTTCAGGGAATCCCAGCCCGAACTCCACCGCGCGTGGGCCGGCGCGTCGGCGGTCACGGTAGCTCGTTCGCTGCAGAGCGCCATCCCTTCGGGGATGCCCGTGACTCGCACGGGAATGGCGATGCCGTGGACGCTTTGTCCCGGTCTCATGACTTTGCCGTCGGGCCGGGTGCGTGTGTCGCGGGCGGGATCGAAAGCGATGCTGGCCACCGTATCCGCCACGGGCTGCCCGCTCAACCGGCATTGCAGCGCGAAGGCCGTGTGCCATCCCGGCATCCAGGTCAGGAATACGCTGATCGGCAGGGCGGCCGCCAGGATGCCCCGGGAAAGCCAGGTCTGCCGCCGCACATATTGCACCAGCAGGATGGCGGCGGAGGCGGCCGACAAAAGAGCTGCCACGGCCGTGGCTCGGAACCAATCCAGGCCGCCCCCCCAGAAGAGTTCGGATTGCGGCAGAAACCGAAACGCGAGCGGTATCCCGATGATCCATGCCCCCGCCAAGGCCGCGAGGCCAGTCCAGGCGAACTCGACCAGACCGGTGGTGATGGACGCCAAGGCGGCCGCCGGCAGAAACACCTTCGCCAAGCCGAAGAGCTGGCAGATCAATAGATCCGGCAGGTACCCGAGGGGAGACTTTCCGCGCAGCACCAGGACGGTCACCTCTGTACAGAAATCGGGCAGGCATACGAATACCAGGACGAAGATCGCCTTGGCTGCCAGCAGATCCCACCGGGAGAACGGCCGGGTGAGCCAATACTGGCGGTTGCCGGGCAGCGCTTCCTCATGGATCACGGCCGCCATCAGGTACCACCAGGCCAGTAGCGAGGGCAGCCCCAGGATATTCCTGGTCGTCCACGCCCCGGCAACCGGCCAGTAAGTGGCCCAGGCGCTCAAAAAGCAGACCGCCAACACGATGGCGATGCGCGGCCACAGGTGGCGAACGTCCTTGCGAAAGATCTGTAGTGCGTGTCCCATGGCCCGCTCCTATGACGCCGCCCGGCTGGCCTTGGCCAGCGTCACGAAGATCGAGCGCAGTGGCATTCCCTCGGCCCGCAGGTCGCGGCATTCCGGGAACAGGCGGCGCACTTCGGCGGCGGTGCGCTCGGCGTCGAACCGCGTTTCCACAAAGCGGACCACCGGCCCCGCGGCTTCCCGCTGCGACCAGTTCGCCGGCCACTGGCTGGGCAAAGCCGGAGGAGCGTCGAAGGTCAAGACAACCTCCCGAAACCGCGCGCTCAGCGCCTCCAGCTCCTCGGAGAATTGCAGCTTGTGATTGTCCAGGTAGCCGATGTGGCTGGCGAAACTCTCGATCTCGCCCAAATCGTGCGACGAGATGAACACGGTGGCGCCCTCGCTGCGCTCCAGCAGGCCCTGGATCAGCTCGTCCCGCACCAACGCGTCCAGCCCGGTGAAGGGCTCGTCCAGCACGATGAGCTTCGGCCGATAGGCCAGCGACGACGCCAGCGCCGCTTTCATCTTCATGCCGCGCGAAAGATGGCGCAGCTTGCGGTCTTCCGGCAACTGGAACTGGCGTACCAGACCGGCGGCGAGCTCGCGGTCCCAGGTGGGATAGAACGTGGCAAGGTAATCCAGAAAGTAGCCCACCGTCATCCACTCCGGCAGTTCCTGGTTCTCCGACACGTAGCCGATTTGCTCGAACTGGCGCGGTCCCAGGCGCCGCGAATCCACTTCCAACACTTCGCTCGACCCTCCGCTGGGCGCGAGGATGTTCATGAGCACCTTGATGGTGGTGGTCTTGCCCACGCCGTTGGGCCCGACCAGGCCGTAGATGCTGCCGGAAGGCACTTCCAAGTCCAGGCCGTCCAGCACCACCGTGCGGCGGAAACGTTTCGAGAGAGCCTGCGTGCGGATCGTGCTTGTCATCTTTTCGTGCGGTCTCCTTTGCCCGGCGCGCCGCCGGCGCTGTCGTCCTGTTGATCGAGCCGCTGCCAGTGCGCGGCCAGCGCGGCCATTACCTCTTCGAGGCTCATGCCCAGCCGTTTGGCCTCCACCGCCAGTTGCTCCACTTCTTTCTCCAGCAGGCGGGAGCGTTCGGCGGGGCTGGATTGGGGCGGCTGCGCCACCACCGTGCCCGTCCCGGGCATCACCACCAGAAGCCCGTCATTAAGCAGTTGGGTAACTACTTTGTGCGCCGTGTTGGGATTGATTTTCAGCGCGGTGGAAAGCGCTCGCACGGACGGGAATGGGTCGCCGGGCCGAAGCTGCCCCGAGAGCATGGCCTTCTTCGCCGCGTAGACCACCTGCTCGTACAAGGAACTGCCCGGCTGAAAGGCTACCCGGAACGGTATCACATGTGTATTATTACCCATAGTACACATGGTGTCAAGAGGATTCTTCGGTCGTCCTTCCGGCAGGGGCGGTCCGAGCTGCCCATGTGCGAGACCGGAGCGCGGTCCTGCGACTTTCGCACTGCGCGGCCGATAGAACCGGGAAAGCGGAGCGGGAAAGCCGGACTTGGGATCCTGGCCCCCGGACCGGACAAGCGGGCGGGCGTAGCAGGCTCGGTGTCGAAGAGCAGGGGCTTCATACAGGCGAAGTTCGAAGAGGTGGAAAGTGCTCGGCGTGGAGCAAGCTGCGGGGGGCTCGGCGGGAAGTGAGAGAGAATCGGGGAGCCGGGGGAAACACTTGGGTTCCGCCCCGGACCGAGAGCCGAAGATCCGTTCTACGCTGCCGCCGATGCCCTGCGTCGGCGCCGCCGACAGAAGGGCGCCAGGCCCCCGACGAGCAGTAGGAAGGTAGCCGACTCCAGTGCGGAATCGATGGATCCCTCGTACTGGAGACCGAGCGGACCGCCCTGGCGCTCGTGAACGCCGAACTGGAGTTCGTGCTGGCCCTGGGCCAGTCCGTCCCGCCGCCGCAAAATGCCCCCGGCTGTTCCGCGGGCGTGAGATGAAGTCAGAAGTCGCGTCGTGCCAACCGCCGCCTCACGGCCGCCAAGCCCGCCGCAGGAATCCCACCAGGCCAAGACCGGCGAGCGCCAGCAGGATGGAACCCGGTTCGGGTACACCGGAGCCGATCTGAAAGTTGGGTCCAAACCAACCGGGCTGGGCAGCGCTGATGCAGCAGTCCACGCTACTGGGGTAAACCAGGGTAGCGGAGGCGACGACACGGTTGCCGAGGAACTGGACCGCGGGGTCAAAAGTGACGTCCCCCGGATCCTGGAAGAGATAGCCTTCCCCAAGATTCGCGCCCGCGATGACGTAATCCCCGGCACCGAGCACCAGGGACGTACCGAGGGTGTGAAAACGGAAGACGCTGCCATCGGCTAGCTGGTTGCTCGCCGGGTCGGAGGAAAGCACTTCGGCGCTGAGCAGGAGATTGCCGCTTAGGTCGTAGATGCCCACGTCGACGCTGGTGAGACCGCCCGAGGCGGCGTGGAAACCGTCCCCTTCGTAGTCCCAAAACCCCAGGGCGGTCACAGTCACCGGCGCGGAGAGGCCGAACTCCCAGCCGAGCGAATACTCGCCCGTGTTACGATCCCCGCTGAGTTCGTAGTCGACAATCGTCGCCACCGTCCCAGCCAGACAGGGCGCGGACAGCGCCGCCACAGCCAGCGCAATGGCCATCCCACGATATTTAAGAGGCATAGATCCAGGGCTCCTGAACCGGAACCATAATTTTGGGTCCGCAGATCCTATTCAGTGTACACCCGTCCGCCATGCTTCGATCCTCGATCTTGCATCGCTGCTCCAGTAAGAAGTACTGGTACGTCCACAAGCCGCCCACCCGCGCCGCCGATCCGAACTAGTATTCCCCAGGTTGTACGCGAGCACGCTCAGCCACAGCCGCACCTCGCTGGATTGTAAGTTAGAGCAGCCCAGAGGCATCGAGTGTTATTACATTCTTGGGAGAGGAGTCGTGCATGACTGTTCCGGTCACAACGAGCCGCGGAGATGGGAATCCAGGTTAACACGGGAGTTGGGGCGGGAGGTGGGTCTTTGCGGATGCAGGAGGGTTACTGGACTTCCAGAGCGGTGAGGGTGGCGTAGTCCTTGAGGGGCACGAAGTCGAGGAGAAGCTTGGCCTGGGGATCGGGCTCGAGACCGGTGAATTGCTTGACTAGGGGGTGGTTGTCGCCGGCCTCCTGGAAGAGATCGAACCGGCGGAGGACAGATAGGACGGATGGGTTTCCGAGGAACCGGTTGAGATTAGGGGCTTGGCTGTATAATCGATGCTGGCCGCGGTAGCAGAAAGGAAGCCCTGGATAATGAGGTGCGGCGTGGTACTCCCAATCCTGGTAATAGCGATGGTTTGCTGTGGTCAAATGGGAGCCCAAGTGAAGGCTGGCCCGGCAAAAGCAGCGCCGCAAGGCAGCCGGCTCAAGCTCGTCGGAACCATCCCCGGCCCGGAGGGCGATTCCGCATTGTCTGTGGATTTTGCAGACTCGAAATATGGATGGGCACTCAACGGGACCGAGCTCTGGCTGACTACGGACGGAGGGGTGACATGGAAGCGGGGAGTCCTGCCGAAGATGGAGGATGACTCAGAAGTTGCCGACTGGAGGCCGTTGACGGGTGCCCGCGGTTGGGTTAGCTGGGGTCACGCGGGGGAGCACCTGGCATTCACGGAAGATGCCGGACGGAGTTGGCGGGAGTGGGCACTGCCGCCGTTGAACTGGTCCGAAAACGTCGTAGGTGGTGTGTGGCTGCTTCCGGATGGCAAGACGGGCTGGGTGAAGATCGGCGCTATGTTTAACACACATCTCGAGGATACCCAGGTGCTCCTCGGGGAATCGATCTATCGGACGGACGATGCAGGCAAGCGCTGGCGTAAGCAATGGTCCGGTCCGCGAGGTGATGTCTTCCTCACCCAACCGAATCCATCCCTGCGCTTCTTCGACGCTCTGCACGGGTTTGCCTACACCCAAAATGACTACTTGTGCACGAGCGACGGTGGGAGGACATGGACGCGTGCACGGTTCCGGGATGCGCCCACTGGGGACGAGGGGAATTACGATCAAATGTACTCCATCTTCTTTCTCAACGCGAAGACGGGATGGATGTTCGGCGAAGGTGGTGAGATCTGGAGGACCTCCGTCGGTTGTGGGACGTGGGAGATGCAGAGGCACCCTGACCACGTACGGAATGCCTCCGACGGCTGTTCCATCGCCTTTAATTCGCCCGAGCATGGGTGGGTGGTTGAGTGTGACCGCAGGGAACCCGACTTCAAGAACCGCGACCTGTACAGTTCCGCGGGCGGGCCCGAGATTGGAGGACTCTACGAGACCAACGACGGAGGGCGGACATGGTCGCGCGCCGAGCCTCAGCGGAAGTTTTCAAGGGTCGATTGCGTGCCGTCTGGCGGCTGCTGGGCGGTCGAGGTAGGTTCGCGAAAGTTGTATCGGCTGGTGGGGAAGTAGGTTTTGTTCGGCCGGTCGGAAGGCCGGCTGCATGCAAGATTGCCTGGCCCACTTACTCGGGAAGGACTTCCAGGGCGGTGAGGGTGGCGTAGTCCTTGAGGGGGACGAAGTCGAGGAGGAGCTTGGCCTGGGGATTGGGCTCGAGACCGGTGAACTGCTTGACTAGGGGGCGGTTGTCGCCGGCTTCCTGGAAGAGATCGAACTGGCGGAGGAGGGGCTTGCCGTTACAGAAGACGTTGAAGAGGCGGGCGCCGGCGCCGGCGTTGGGATCGTGCGGGGGGCCGACGTAGTTGTCACGGTTACCGGGGCCGAAACGATGCTCGGCAAAGTGGAGCAGCAGGGTATACTTGCCGGGCGCGACTGGAATGGCATAAGAGAAGCGCCCCCAGCGCTCGCTCTGGTATAGTTCCGGATCGTCGCCGGCGCCGTCGGGGGTTTCCCGCAGGGCGAGCTGGCCGCCCTTGAAGTAGATATCTGGACTCCACCAGTGGCTGTCATTGGAATAGAAGGGGACATCTCGGGTCAGGATGCGCAAGGGGCGCTGGCGGCCGGGAGTTCCAGGCACGATCTCGATGGCCGAGACCATTCCCCGGCCACCATGCACGGAAGCGAACTGGAGATGGAGGCGCCCGTCCTGGGCGGGCGCGATGTCGGTGAACACCTTGACATCGGCGGTGCGGCTGCCGTCGGCATCGGCGGCGACGTCGAAATCCGAGAGCAGGGGCCGGCCATTGGCCCGGACCAGCATCACGCGGCTGCCTTCGCCCGCGCCCTGGTCCTCGGGGCCGTAGAAAGTTTCGGCGAAGTGGAGATGCAGCTCGTAGGCGCCGGGCTGGAGGGGGATATTGTACTGGAAATCGCCCTGGCGGCTGGAGCGATAGATCTCCGGGTCCTGGGTGCGCCAGATGTGCCGGGCGGAGCTGCGTAGGGGCGTGCCCCCGGAGAAGAAGCGGTCGGCGGTCCAGGTTTTGCCGGCGTGATCGATGTAGTCGTGGCTCGCGCCCGCCAGAATGCGAATCCCCTCTTCGACGGGCAACCCGACGGGCGCCAGCGGCGGCAACGAGGTTCCAACATCGCTCGCCGCCGGCGGCCGGGGTTTGGAGCCTGGCAGGACGAAGGGCAGCGCCGCCAGGACTGCGAGGAAAGCTAATCCGATGGCCAATCTCTTCCAGGTGAGAGCGGGGAAGCGCCCGGCGGAAGGCGGAGGCAGCAGAGGGTGGGACTGCTCCTGGAATACCGGCACGTACTGGCCGATGGGGATGGAGATGTGGATGCGGTGGGCCGCGCCGGGTCCGGCGTAATACTCAGCCAGACGTTTGCGGAGGCGGTTGGCCTGGACGCGGACGATGGAGTCGGCCTCCTGATCGAAGGAATCGTCGCGGCCGAGGGCGTCGACGGCAATGCTGTACTCCTTGATCTCGTCGCTCTGGCCCTGCATGGCCTTCTCACAGATATAGGAGAGCAGGGTCGCCAGCGTGGGAGCGCGCTTGAAAAGCCCGGACTTCAGGACGGTCCTCAACTCGGCCTGCTGGGCATCGAGCGGTACGGACGCTGGGCCGGACATGTCCTGATCGTAACCGATTTCCCGACAAAACGGCCTGCTACTGGTTGTGACATGCGCCGGCGCGGGGCGGGAAGCTGAATGGATTGATTCCAGAGGCACTTAGGCGGCGATGTAACAAGTGTGTAACGGGAGGGGTAGCAGTCTTAGCCTTGGCGAAGCGGGGGGAATATGCGAGATTCAGCTAGACGCGACGGAGCCAATCCGGCGCGGGGAGGGAACAATGAAAAGAACGATTCTGGTGGCATTCATGGTGGCGACGGGGATGATTTGGGGCCGTCCCAGCACTCCGAGCGGCGCCGGACAGCAGGGCGAGGCGGCGGCTCTGGAGGCGACGGGGGACGAACTGCGAGATCACCAGTCGTATGGCGAAGCGATCAAGTATTACCACCTGGCGATGCATGCGGGTGGCGACGAGGCCGCCTTATACAGCAAGATCGGTTCGGTCGATCTGCGGATGCGCTCCTACGGGCCGGCTCAAGCGGCGTTCGAGCAGGCGGCGAAGCGGAACCCGAAGGATGCCCGCCTCATGAACAATCTGGGGGTCGTTAACCACCTTCAGAAGAGGTACGACACGGCGGTGAAGTGGTACAAAAAGGCGCTGTCGTTGAACGAAAACGAAGCGGTCTACCATTACAACCTGGGCGGATGCTGGTTCGCACTGGAGCACATGGACCGTGCCAGCGCCGAGTATGCGCGCGCCCTGGAACTGGACCCCAACGTGATGGTGTACGGGGCCGAGAACGGGCTGTCCGGCCAGTTCGATCCGGCGAAGCTGGGCCAGTTGTCCTATCTGATGGCGAAGCTGTACGCCAGCCGGGGAGATGCGGCGCGCTCGCTGGCGGCACTCGAGAAAGCCAAACAGCAAGGCTATACCGGCTTGGATAGCGTGTATAAGGACAAGGAATTCGCCAGCCTGCGGCGCGATCCGAGGTTGGCGCAACTGGTGGGTCCGGAGAGGAAGTAGTGGCTGGGCAGAGGGGGTAAGGGTTGCGCCAGCCCGCGGCGGAGGGGCCGGGGGCTGGCGCAGCCGGGATGCTGGGCGGAGGGGCGGGATCCAGGATGGAACTCCCAGGGCCTGGTCCTCGTAGGCGTCTGTGACATGGAACGGATCACTGAATCCTCGCCGCGCCTCACGGCCAGGATCGCGGGGGTTTTCTATCTACTCAACATCGCGACGGCGCCGATCGCCTTCTACGGTAGCAGCAGGCCCCGCTTGGCTTTCGCAGCCAGCATCGCCGCGACCGCCAGCTATGTCGCGGTGACGGTCCTCTTCTATTACCTGTTTAGGCCGGTGAACAGGAACCTCTCGCTGGTCGCGGCGTTGTTCAGTCTGGCGGGATGCGCCGTTGGAGAACTTGGAGCGCGGCATCTGGCTGCCATACCCATCAACCCCCTGGTGTTCTTCGGGTTCTATTGCCTGCTGATCGGCTACCTCATTTTGATATCGACCTTCCTGCCTCGAATTCTGGGCGCGCTGATGGCGATTGCCGGATTGGCTTGGCTGACCTTTGTGTCGCCGCGGCTGGCAGACTCTCTATCCCCGTACGTTTACTACCCTGGCGGAATTGGAGAAGGATTGCTGACCCTGTGGCTGCTGGCGATGGGCGTGAACGCCGAGCGGTGGAAGGAGCAGGCCGGCGTTACGGGGCTGGCTCGTGGAGGATGACGATCTCGACCCGGCGGTTGGCGGCGCGGCTTTCGGCAGTGTCGTTCGATTCCCGCGGGCTGAAGGCGCCGCAGCCGGCGACGGAGAGGCGGGATTCCGGGATTCCGAATTGCTTGTTGAGCACTTCGAGCAGGCTGAGGCCGCGGGCGACGGAGAGCACCCAGTTATCCCGGAAGCGCCGGTTGTGAATGGGGACAGCGTCGGCGTGGCCGATGAGGGAGACCTTGTTTGGGATGTCGCGAAGAGCGTCGGCGATCAGAGAGACGACGGGGAGGGCGGAGGCGCTGACCTGGTCCTCTCCGGAGGGGAATAGGACGGCCTGAGGGAGGCTGACCACCAGGCCGCGAGCTTCGAGCTTGGGGTTGAGACCGTGCTGTTCCAAGAGGCGCTGGGCCTGAAGGAGCGGATCGGGCGGCAGAACCGGGGCGGGCTTGGGCGCGACAGCCGGGGCGGGGCACGAAGGGGGAGGCAGGGGACGGGGCGGCGGGGCGAGCGGGCGCAGTCCCTGCGCGGCGATGGCGACGAAAAGGACCAGCAGGATGGTCACCAGGTCGGCGTAGCTGAAAACCCAGCGCTGGGTGGCGGCGGCGCGGGCGTACTGAGGCCTGAAGTTCAGCATGGGCGCGGCGCCAGCGCCTCGCGTTCCTCCTGGCGCAAGAAGGAGTTCAGCCGCTGACGGATGAGGAAGGGATGCATCTGATCGTAGATGCAGAGAACGCCTTCGGCGATGAGTTCCTGGATTTCAATCCTTTCCAGGGAGCGGGCGCGGATGCGGTGGGCGGCGGGAAGGAGCAACAGGTTGGCCAGTCCCAGGCCGTAGAGTGTGGAGACGAATGCCATGCCAATTCCGTAGCCGACCGACTGGAGATTCGAGAACTGGCGCAGCACGTCCACCAATCCGACGACAGTGCCGAGGATTCCAAGAGTTGGGGCGAAGCCGCCGGCCACTTCGAGGACCCGGGCGTCGGCCTCGCCGTGGCGTTCCCGCATGCGCAACTCGGTTTCGAGGGCGGCCTGAAGCTCGCCACGGTTCTTGACATCGATGGCCAGCAGCATGGCTTCGGCGAGGAAACCGGTCCCGGCGCGGCGGATCTCGGGTTCGAGATGGAGGAGCGTCTTGCGCCGGACCTTCTGGGCGTAGGAGACGATCTGGCCGATAATGGCCTCGCGATCGACGGGCTGGGCCGCGAACAATTCGCGGACGCGGCGGGCGGTGTTGAGCAGGCTGGAGGCGGGGGTGGTCAGAAGGATCACGCCGAGCGTGCCGCCAAGCACAATCAGGGCGCCGGCCGGTTGCAGGAAGTACCCCGGGCCAACTCCCGTGGCGGCGATTCCGCCGATGCCGGCCGCGGCCACAATGGCGAGGCCGACCAGGAAACCTGTATCCAGGCGCCGGGTGGGGGCGAGCGAGCGGGATGCGGCGTGCGTCACGCTGGCTAGGGCTGGAAAAGCGGTCTGGGGTGCGGACAAAGCGGGTCTCCACGGAGGAAGTGAGCAATCCGGGAGCCAACGCGGATGTTCTTTGTTTAGAGGGGAAGAGCACCGTGGACGGGTACCCGAAATGTGCCGCGAGAAGAAGCAGGCGGCAGGTTATTGGCAGGGCGGCGGGCTACTCGAGCCAGTCCTTGCTCCAAAGGCGGCGGCCGCCGAGGGAGACGCGGAAGCCCCAGGCCAGGAGCGCGGCAATCGTCAGGGGAATGTACAGGGTTCCGGTGGAATACCAGGCGGACCAGTCCGGAGTGACGCGCAGGTTCATGAGCAGGGTGCCGACGAAGTAGCTAACGACGACGGCAAGAAGTCCCCAGCGTAGAGTCACCGCGGCCATTGCGCCGAAGATGAGAAAACTGACGGCCGCGGAGAACAGCGGGTGCTCGGTCGCCGCCAGAGCGTTCAGGCCGGTGAAGAGCAGCGCCCAAACCGCGCCGGCCAGCCACTGATTACGCAGCAATATCCGCAACAGGAAGAGCAGGAACAGGAACAGGAGGCCGTTGCGGACGGCGTAGGGCACGGCTTGCAAGACCTGGCCGAGGGCGGCGCGGCTGCCGGCGAGCGTTTCGAGCGGGTCGAGTTGGGGCGTGACGGAATCCGGCCAGAGGTTGGCCAGGAGACCGACCAATGCCCAGAAGGCGCCCAGAGTCGCGCCAATCAGGACGTCGCGGCCAACCACAGGATCGCGCAGGCCGCCACCCAGCAGGCTGGTCCAGGAAATGATGATTTGCGGCCAGCGGCGGCGGATGTAAGGCTCCAGGCCGAGATAGGCGGTCCAGACGATGAGTGCGAGAAAGAGGGAGTTGCAGACGGCGAGGAAGAACATTCCGAGCAGGCCGAGCGAGAGAATCAGGTGGACCTGGCAAACCCAATTGACCATCAGGACGGCGAAGATGAAGGCGGCCAGACGGAAAGCGCCCCGGCGGTCGCCGCGCCCACGCGCTAGGTTACGGCGGGCCAACAGGGCCGCTCCGCCGCAGGTGATTAGGGCGAGCGCAGCCAGGAGCACGATGAACGCCTGAATCGCGGGCGGATCGGGTGTAGAGGCGCGCCAAGGCTTGGTCCAAGGACTGTAGAGCGAGAAGGCGACGGGGCGGCCGCGCAGAGAGGCGGCTTCCACGCGCAGCGGAAGCTGGGTGCCGGGCCAGAGGCCGGTCCAGGCGCGGCGGGTGTCGGAGGCGGCGAGGAAGGTCCAGAGTGGCTCGGTGGGCTGGAAGCGGGCCGGGTCGAGACCGGCGGCGGCGAAAAGCGGGTTCCAATCGACCTCGGCGGCGGGCGGGGCGGGATCGAGCTTCTGTTGCGGAACGGCTTCAAAGCCGAAGAGGCGGCCCTGGGTGTCCAGGGAAATGTCGACCATGCCGGATTCGATGGGCGGCGGATCGGAGGTGGTCACGATGCCGGGGGTCAGCAGGTCGCTGTGGATCGTCTCGCCGGTCAGGGGAGATTGGCTCTGGCGATAGGAAAAGCAGAGCAGCGTGGGACGCTGGGCGAAAACGTCGCTCCAGCGCGGAGCGGGTTTGACGGTTTTCCGCAGGTGATCGAGGAACACCCGCTCCCAGTAGAAATGCCAAGCGGTGTCGGCGGGCGGCGCGGCGTAGCCGAAGCGCGCGATCAGCTCGCGGGCTTTGAGCGAGAGAACCTCGCCGGAATACGGGGGGCGGAGCTTCTCGAGAGCGCTGGTGCGGTAGGCGAGCACGGCCTGAACGACAAAGAGCGCCAGGATGGCCAGGAGCACGGCCAGAGCCACGCGGGGGGCCAGACCGGCGCCTTCCCCGGCCGCCGCCACCATATCGGGCGACGGCGTTTCTCCAGCGGCCAGGGCCGCGGCCAGCGGATCGCCGCCGGGCAGCGCCGCCGCAACGGCCAGCGCGGAGGCCGGACGGCGCGCCGGCTCGGGCTCCAGGCAGCGCGCGATGGCGCGCTCGACGGCGGGGTCGAGCTCGTGAACCAGCGTGGTCAGGCTGGCTGGAGCGCTCTTCTGGCGCTCCTGCAACAGGCCGGGAACGGTGTCGGCGTGAAACGGCTGGCGTCCGGCGAAGATTTCGTAGAGCACCAGGCCGAGGGAGTAAATGTCGCTGCGGGCGGTCACCTCGAGCCCGGCGAGCTGCTCCGGCGCCATGTAGGCCGGGGTTCCGCTGCGGATCTCGGCGCCTTCGATCTGGCCCGCCAAGCCTGCGACGCCGAAATCCGTGAGGCGCACCTGGCCGCGGCCGTCCAGCATCACGTTGGAAGGCTTCAAATCCCGATGCAGGACGCCCTGCTCGTGGGCGGCGGCCAGACCGGCGCAGAGCTTGCGGGCGATCTCGAGTGCCTTGTCGGTGGGCAGGCGCCCGATGCGGCGCAGGAGCGAGCCGAGATCCTCGCCGTCGACGTATTCCATGGTCAGGAAGAGCTGGCCGTCGAGTTCGCCAAGGTCGTAGACGCGGCAGACGTTGGGATGGGAAACGCGGCGGGCGATGCGCACCTCGTTGCGAAAACGCTCCAGGGCCTCGGGGTGTTGGGCGAAGGCGCGGGGTAGGAACTTGAGGGCCACGGGCTGGCCGAGGGCCAGATCGTCGGCGCGGTAGACCTCGCCCATGCCGCCGCGGCCCAGCAGCGCGACAATCCGATAGCGGCCGGCCAGCAGGGCGCCGGGCGGGAAGCGCGAGCCATCGGGCGCGGCCGAGGCGGGGCGGGAGAGCGGAGCGGCGGGGCTGGGTGGTAGGGAGCTGGTGCGGGTGGCGGAGGCGCAGGCGGGGCACAAGGCTCCCGCGACGGGCGTCTCGACTCCGCAGGATGGACACTTTGGCATGAGGATTCCGGTTGGAATCAGTCTAGCAAATGGGGGCGGGGTTAGCGTATAATCTGAAGCCAAGCACGGGCCAGAGCAGATGTCCTGGCTCGAAGGAGGGTTTATGCCCACATCAGCTGCCAAGCTCGTTATTCCTAAACTGCTCTCGCTGAGAGACTGCCAGAACGTGTCGGAACGATGGGTTGAAGACCAGTTAGTCAAGAATCCGACCTTGCTTGGGCTAGGTGAGGTCGAGGTTCGTGGTCGCCAGCGCAACCAGCCTAAGGCCGGCAGACTGGACCTTCTTCTTGAGGATACCGAGAACAAGAAGAGATATGAGGTGGAGCTCCAACTGGGCCGGTCAGATGAAAGCCATATCATCCGTGCGATTGAGTATTGGGATTTTGAACGGAAGCGTTACCCCCAATACGACCATTGCGCTGTCATCGTGGCGGAGGACATAACCAGCCGTTTCCTGAACGTCATCAGCCTATTCAATGGCATCATGCCGATCATCGCTATCCAGATGCAGGCCTTTGAGATTGGCGACGGCATCGCGCTGACCTTCAGCAAGGTCATCGACGAGTTGGAGCTTGGGGAAGATGATACCGCGGTCATCGTCAGAGCAGCGACCACCAGAAAGGATTGGGAAGAGAGTGTTCCGAAGCACATCCTTGAAATGGTGGACGGTCTCTACAAGGTCCTGGTCGCGCTGGATCCTGAATACGAGCTGAACTACAAGCAGTACTACATCGGGCTTGCCCGAGCTGGCGTCGTCAACAATTTCATCCAGTTTCGCCCCAAGCAGGCATTCCTGAAGCTGACGTTCAAGTGCGCACAGTCGCCCGATCTCGAGAGGGAGATGGAGGACGCCGGCCTCGACCTCATGGGATACGACCAGAAATGGCACGAGTACACGGTCCGGATTACGCCCAAGGATCTTCATGCCCACGAGAAGTTGCTGGGAGAAATCATCCAGCGGGCATACGCTTACGCCACAAGGGAGTAGCTGGATCGTCTGAGCAGCTCTACATGGCACCCGTGGTGTCCGTCGCACTCTGATCCCACCAGCAGTCCTCTCGTGCATCCCGATCTTCCGCCAGCCGGAGGAGCGCTCGGCTCCTCGCCCGCCAGATCCTAACTCGCAAGCGCGTCGGAAAACCGCCATCCGGATTGGCG
>Ga0326728_10013973_pt1 | contig 17241 bp, 9 predicted proteins | sample MB3enrmetagenome_FD_207602 | JGI IMG/M metagenome (GOLD analysis project Ga0326728, IMG submission 207602) | Lab enriched peat soil microbial communities from McLean, Ithaca, NY, United States - MB31MN | ecosystem: Environmental > Terrestrial > Soil > Wetlands > Peat | place: USA: New York... | reverse complement strand
ATTCTGCACCCTTATCCTGATGCCCGCTTCGCCACCACTCATCCCCGGTAAGAGCCGTATGCGTAAACGCGCTTGTACGGATCTGTGCGGGGGGCGATCAGCAATCGTCGTCCCTACCGCGACAACCGCACTATTATCGTCATTCCACTCGGCTTGACTTAGCTCCTCCGCGCAAGGTATCTTAGAGATTCGATTTAAGCGCAGGAAATCGAAGCGGGGAGCATTGCGTCTTGAAACGTACCTTTCAACCCAACCGCCGGCGCCGGGCAAAAACGCACGGCTTTCGCATTCGTATGAGAACTCCGGGGGGGCGCAATGTGTTGCGGCGCCGCCGTCAGAAGAGCCGTCATCGCTTGATTCCCTAAAGAGCTCGTTTGACCTCTCAAGCTTTCCCCAAGACTTTCCGGCTGCTACGCCGAAGCGAGTTTCGGCGGGTTTACGACGAAGGGCAGCGCCGCAGCGCCTCACTATGCACGGTCTTTTGCCGGCCCAACGGATTGCCACATTCACGCTTGGGGATAACCACGCCAGTACGTCTGGGGAATGCTGTCCGGCGCAATCGCTTACGCCGGCGACTCCGCGAAGTGTTTCGGCTGAATCGCACGAAGCTTCCGGGCGGCTGGGACATCCTGATCAATCCCCGCGAGGCGGTGGGGAAAGTTTCCTTCGCCACGCTCCAACGCGAGCTGCTGCGGCTGTTTCCCCAGCAGCCTCCAAACTAGGGAACAGGTTACAGGGGACAGGTGACAGGGAAAACAGCGTGGGTTACGGGTTACAGGGAAGGGCGGACAGCGAAAAGGAGAACATTAAGCGGTGCACTGTGCCCTGTCACCTGTCGCCTGTAACCTTCAGCGCCCTCCTGAAGTTTCTGGCATTGGAATTGATTCGTTTCTACCAAGCGTGTTTTTCGCCCTTAGTGCCGTTGGCTTGCCGGTTCCAGCCTTCCTGCTCAGCTTACGCCTTCGAGGCGATCGAAAAATGGGGAGCCTGGAGGGGCGGCCGATTGGCTATGGGGCGACTGCTTCGCTGCCGGCCCTGGGGCCGCTTCGGTTACGACCCGGTGCCGGAAAAATAGGTGTCAGGTGCCAGGTGTCAGGTGTCAGGTATCAGGAAAGGACGAAACTTGAAATTCGAAACTCGAAATTCGATGCATAGCTCACGAGTTTCGAATTTCGATTCTCGAGTTTCGGTCTCTTCTAACACCGGACTCCTGGCACGTACAACCTGACACCTGATACCTGGCACCTAGGATTTACTGTGAACCTTGACCAAGAAAAACGCGTGATGATTGCCTTCGCACTCTCGATTGTGATGCTGATCCTGTATCGCGTCTACTTCGTCAAGGAGCCGCCTCCGGAGCAGAAGACGGCCGCGCCAGCGGCGGCCACCACTCAGGCCACTCAGCCCGGAGCGGCCAAAGCGACGGCCATGGCCGCGCCCGCCCCGCCATCCGCCCCCGCCGCACTACCGGTATTACAAGGCGCCAAGCCCGAAGAAATTGTGGTGGAAAGCGAGCTGTACCGCGTGACCTTCTCGACCGTGGGCGCCGTCGTTCGAAGTTGGGTGATCAAGGATTATCCGAAGGGCGAGCAGATTGATACCATTGACAGCCACGCCTGCGAAACGCTGGGCTTCCCCTTGAGCCTAAGCTTGGCGGACGCCACGCTCAACTCGCACGTCAACCAGGCGATTTACGTGGCCAAGGCCTATTCTGGGGAGGCTGTCCCTAGCGGCCAGGAACCTGTCGAGGAATCGGGGAACACGTTCCCCCCTCCCGTCAACCTCACCTTCATGTACAGCGACGGCAAAATTCAGGTGAAGAAACAGTTTTCGTTTGGGATTGGCGAACGGTACTCAGTGAAAGCCCACGTCAGTGTCTTCGATGGTCAGCATTATCTGCCCTTGGAGGTGGCGTGGCCGGGCGGATTCGGGGACCAATCGCTGCCGCCCTCCGTGGCCTCCGTTTCGGAACGAGCCGCCTACGAAATGGCAGACGACTCTAAGGTCCGGGAAGTGACTCTGACCCCCTCGTTCTTTGGCCGCTTCTTTTCCGGCGGGGGTGGAGCAGGCAGCAATGATTCACGCCAGGATGTTTCCGGCCCCCTGGTCTTCGCAGGTCTCGAGGATCGATTCTTCGCGGGGGTCTTTCTTCCGGATTCTCCCGATACCATGGCCCGGATCACTCGAGAAGTTTGGACGCCGCCGGATTACCAGGGCGAAGAAAAGAACAAACCGAAACCGCTGGCCATAAGGCTCGGGAACCTGAGCGCGAAGCCCCTGGACTTCCGCCTGTTCATCGCGCCCAAAGCCTTGGACGTGCTCAAGGCCTTCCATCCCCCCCTGGATTCCCTGGTGGACTTCGGCTGGTTCAGCTTTATCGCCAAACCGCTCTTTATCGCCCTGCACTATATCTACGACCACTGGGTCCACAATTACGGTTGGGCCATCGTCCTGATCACGCTCATCATCAACCTGGCGATGTTCCCCTTAAAGATCAAGGGCCTCAAGTCCGCGCAGGAAATGCAAAAGGTTCAGCCGATCATCAAGGGGATTCAGGACAAGTATAAGCAATACAAGTTCAATGACCCCCGCAAGCAGAAGATGAACGAAGAGGTCATGAAGGTTTATAGCGAGCACCATATCAACCCTCTGGGAAGTTGCCTGCCGATGGCCTTGCAGCTCCCCTTCCTCTATGGCTTTTATCGGGTGCTGGACCTTTCGATCGAGCTTCGCCACGCGCCGTGGTTTGGGTGGCTTAAGGATCTTTCGGCGCCTGATCCCTATTACATCTTACCCATCATCATGGTGTTGACCATGTTCATCCTCCAGCGCATGACCCCCACCCCCACCGTCGATCCGTCCCAGCAGCGGATGATGATGCTCATGCCCCTCATGTTCGGTTTCATGTTCTTCCGCCTTGCCAGTGGCCTGAACCTTTACTATGCCACGAGCAACGTCATTGGACTTGCGCAGCAGGTTTATATAAATCGGAAGATACGTGCAAAGGACCTTCTCACCGCCCCTGCTCGCAAACCTGCACCCGCCAAGGAGTGATTCGCTATGGAGAGTAACCCCTTACCTGCTGGGCTCACGATTGAAGACCAATTGCAGCGGATGGACTCCTTGCTCCACGAGTTCATTGCGCACAGCCCCTTTGAACTGACTTTTTCGATTCAGAAGGCTGCTGCCCAGGCGGATGACCCCGAGGCGCCGGAATACGTTGTGAGTTTTTCCGGGGCGGACGCCGATCTGCTCCTGGAAAAGAACGCCACACTCTTGCACGCCCTCGAATACGTGGTGCTGAAAGCCATCCGGCTGGATGAGGATCATTTCCGGAGAATCGCCTTCGATTCCCAGGATTGGCGGCGAATGCGCAGGGAGGAGTTGCGCCTGATGGCGCAGGTGGCGGCGGAACGGGTGATCGAAACGGGCGAGCCTTTTACCCTAAACCCCATGAGCTCCCGCGAGCGGCGCATCATCCACTTGGCCTTGAAGGGCCAACCCCAGGTCCGCACCCAGAGTGAAGGAGTGGGCCCCGAGCGCAAAGTGGTGATTTTCCTGGCAAAATGATCACGTCATCGAGCCATCGGGTCATTGAAGAGCTGTCCGTTGCCCGTGGTCCGTAGTCCGTTCCAAGTAATACGCAGAGATCGAAATATTGAAGCCACTGACGACGGACAACTGACCATTGACAGGTTTTTCATTGACCCGATGGCCCGATGACAAAATGACCCGATCACAAGAAGATACTATCGTCGCAATATCCACCCCTCCGGGCCGAGGCGGTTTGGGAGTGGTGCGGCTCTCTGGCGACCGCGCCATCGAGATCGCCACCCGCCTGATCAAACTGCCGAAGCTGCCTCTCGAAACTCAACACGCCACACTCGGCACTTTCGCGCACGCGGAATCGGGCCGGGTACTCGATCAAGTGGTGGTGATCTGCTTTCGCGCGCCGCATTCCTACACGGGGGAGGACGTGGTGGAAATCTCTTGCCACGGCGCCCCGGTCATCCTGCGCTATCTCGTGGAGTGTTGCCTTGCCCAGGGGGCGCGTGCGGCGGAGCCGGGTGAGTTCACCATGCGCGCCTTCCTAAACGGGCGCATGGACCTGACCCAGGCGGAAGCGGTTCGAGATTTGATTGAGTCTCAGACGCTCTACCAGGCTCGCGTCGCCGCGCAACAACTAGAGGGCTCCGTATCTACCCGCCTGAAACCTCACAAGCAGGTTTTGCTTGAGCTGATCGCGCGTCTTGAAGCCGGCATCGACTTTGCCGAAGACGACGTGGCGGTCATCGATTGGCAGGAGATTCTCACGCGGCTCGACCAGATCAGCGCCGATCTCGAAAAGCTCGTGGAGGGTTACGAGTACGGCCGCATCGTGCGCGAAGGGCTGACTCTGGCGATTGTGGGGCGGCCCAACGTCGGCAAGTCAAGCCTCTTCAATCGCCTGCTGAATGAAGAGCGCGCTATCGTGACTCCCATCCCCGGAACCACCCGCGACCTGGTGGCCGAGACAGCCAACCTGGGTGGCATCCCTCTGCGCTTTGTGGATACGGCGGGCGTCCGCGAGGCCCTCGATGAAGTTGAGAAGATCGGCGTGGAACGCACGTTTTCCGCCATTGCCGATTCTGATTTGCGCCTCATGGTGGTGGATGCGTCGGTACCGTGGACCGAGGATGACACCCGCCTGCTCGAGAAGTTGCGCCCGCTGGGCGCGCTGCTCGTCGCCCTGAACAAATCGGACCTGCCACCGCAGGTTACCGGTGTAGCGCCGGGATTTAGCCCGGCACCCGCCGAGTTTCTGCAAGGGGATGTGAACGCCAAACCCATGACGCCACCGATTGTTCACACCTCGGCGCTGACGGGAGAGGGAATTCACGAACTCAAAGAAAAGATTCTCGCCCTTGCAACCCCAACGCGCGACATCGCGCCGGAAGGCGAATTCATTACCAACCTGCGTCACCAGCAGCTTATTAAGAATTCGCTCGCAGGTCTGGCCAAGGCTCGCCAAGCTGCCGAGCAGCAAACGCCGCACGAAATGCTCCTGCTGGACCTCTACGACGCCCTGCGGCCCCTCGACCTCATCACCGGGGCCACTTACGCTGACGACGTCCTTGATATCATCTTCAAGACCTTTTGTGTGGGAAAGTAAGGGAATTGGGCCATTGAATCATTGGGTCATCGGGTCATTGAACCATTGACGAGTTTCGAATTTCTAATTTCGAGTTTCGACTCGGAACTGGCGGCGAGAAAGGAGCTTTGAGATGAAGCGGTCAGTTCTATTTATGGTCTCGATCGTGCTGTTGGCGATGCTGCCGCCGGCGGCGGCTCAATCGAAGCCACTGGACCGACGCTGCGACGAGTCGGAGATCAAGAGTCTTGAGGTACGCCGATTCCAAGCCATGATGGCTGCTGATCTGCCGGCGCTCGAAAACCTTCTCTCCGACGACCTCGTTTACACTCAAGCCTCAGGCTGGCGGCAGAACAAAGCCGAGTTCCTGGCCTCGATTCGCACCGGTGAGATGCAGTACCATTCCATTACCTCGGTAACGTTAAGGTGCGCATCTACGGCAGCACCGCGGTGGTCACAGGCGCCGCTTCGATCAAAGCGAGAGCGAAAGGGCAAGAGCTCAACGTCGAACTCGTGTATCTGGAGGCTTTCGTAAAGCAAGACGGCCGGTGGCAACTGGTGGCGTGGCAATCCACACGACAGGGACCTTGACCGCCGGAAAGCGCGGGCTAGCACAGAACTGCACTCGGCCGCGATGACGAATTCGGAAGGAACGCGCTATCGGGGCTGGGCGCCTATACGGAGGCCTTATATCGTTCCGGCTTCTCGCCACCACGCACCACGACGATATTCTCGCCTTTAGCGGTGCTAAACGTCAGTAAAGAACCGGTCAGGTCTTCCGATTTCTTCCCGTCGCGATAGAGAGTAACTTTGGCCATCGCCCAGGGGTTTCGAAGCCGGCACTCACCACCAGCCTGCGAGCGCAATTCCACGAACTCCACCTCGCCTTCGCGCATGGACGAGGTCACAAGGAAAGCACCGCGGGCGAGCAGCGTGTACTGGGCATTCCATTCTTTCGGCCAGGCGGGGAACACGTGGATGATAAGATCGCGCCCCGGCGCTGGGGGAACGCTCTGTAACAAGGCGGTGTGCAACCCCTGGCAAGCCTTGCCCAGGCGTTCCGCATCGACGTTGCCCGGCCCTTCTTCAATCACCAGACGATTTCGCATTACGCCAGGCTGGCCCGGGCGGGAGGAGTTATAGCGGCCTCTTACCATACGGATCTGATTCACTAGAAGGTGTTGCAGATCATTGGCGCGCCCGAGGTTCGCGGCGGAGGTAGCAAAGGGTAGTAGCACCCCCATAGGGGTTGTGTCGTTGATCCCCCGAGAAAATATAGCATCAAAGGTGGCGTTCGCCATCTTGACCATCTCCGCATCCTCGGTTTCGGAGGTGCAAAGGTCGTATTCAAAAGTGGGAACGATAATATGCTGCACGAGTTGCCGAGGGTTTCCAGCAAGAAACGGCTTTAAGCCTGCCGTCCAACGCAGCGGATCACCCGGCCGGCGCGGATCGAGAGTATCCGGCGTTTCATTGGTGGGCAGAGGAGCGAGGTTCTCCCAAAACTCCCGCCACACGGGCCGCATCTCCGCGTCTACGTCGAGAATTTCAGAGGCACGAATTACCACCGGGAAGATCCCGTGCATCGCCGAAAGCTCTTCCAACGTGTCTTGCGCGCCTTTGATCGGCTCGTGGTTGTTGATATTGTGGATGTGATATTTTCCGTCCGTGCCCTTGTTGACGTTGGGAAAATTTCGATAGAGTTCGGCGATACCCTTGAGGATGGGATAGGCCCGATCGCGCAGCCAGGTCTGATCCTGCGTGTATTCGTAGCGCCACCAGTAGCGAAAAGCGATTTTTGCGCCGCTGGACAGAATGTGCGATACCTCTCCACAGGGGCCAGCCCCCTTATCCGTGTACGTCCAGGTGCCGTTGACCCATTTTCCGGCGGCCTTCCAGTTCCAACGCGAAGAGTGCGGCTGCTTCGTATCAGCGTACGCGCGAAAACGGGCGGAGCGCTGGTCCCACGGCTTGCGCAGAAGGTAGAGCTCGCGCATTTCCGCGGCGATATCGTCGGGAAGGTTTTCCAGGCCGTCGAAGAAGCAGGTTTCGGGAATGAAGATGCCCTGGCTGCCCCATTGTTGCCTGGCCCCACGGGCGCAGGAGTCATACATCTTGCTATACATCGAGAACATCGGGTCCGTCAGCTCCAAGCGATTGCAGGGATCGAGACCGTTGTAGTAACAGCCATCGTTGGCCCACCAGTGCTGCGAGCCCCACTCGCGCATGTCGCCGTTCGTGAACCACAGCATTCCGCCAAATCTCGGCGGATATGCGGCGCGGGAACTCGAGGCCATGACATAGAGATAATACGTGTAGTTCTCTTCTACGTACTCAGCCACTCCGTCAGCGCTGTGCAGGCGCACGAACGCCTTCGACCAGAAGTCATGCCACCACGTCCGGTTGCTCGCGAGCAGTCCATCGAAGCCTTTGGATGCGGCCGCATCGAGTTCGCTGAGCGCCAGCGCGGCAACGTCCTGGTTGGGATCAAAGCTCGCGGCGCTGGCCATCAGAATGGTAAACGATCCTTTACCGGGCGCTGCCGACAACCGCACTGTCGAATCGCTGGCATACTTTGCCTTTGCCTTGCGGCCCACTACTCCAATGGCCACGGCAGAACTACAGTAGAAGTTGGCTTCCCGGAACTCCTGCGTGAGAACGATCCGGTCGCCGCGAATGTCCAGTTTGGAAGCTGCGGTTTGATTTCTCGTCTCGACCAGGACGGTATGATGGCTGGTGAGCTCATAGTTCCTGCCCCCCAGATACTGCATCACGTAGCGGAGCATCCTAAGGTCGATATTGATCGGGGCCGGTTGCTCCCGCCCATCGCTGACCTCGACGGCCATGACGTCGCGCTCGTGCCAGGCCAGCACGCGCGCCGTGACGCCTTTGCCCTTCACCGTCACTAGAGCGTCATATGCCGATAAGTTCTGCCGGAAGGCTTCACCCGTAAACACATCGTCGCCAAAATCGACGAAATCAATGTCCACATATCCGCAACCGGCGCTGTAATCCGTATGGCGCGCGGGGAAGCTCATCGTCTCGCAGTCTTCGGCAAAAACATCGGGCCGATTGATCTGAAATTTGATGGCGGAGGGCGAGGTCCAAACCAGGCTGCCCATCCGGCCGTTGCCCACAGGCATCCCTTCCTCGCTTCGAGACGCGGGCGCATCCCAACTTAGGTCCGCCCGCGAGACGAGCTTTCGATAATCAACCGAAATCAGCGTGGAGGCGCCACGTGCGCCGGGCGTCTCAGCCTCGACCGGCGCCGCGTCCGCTCGGCTCACCATGCTGCCCATTACCGGAGCCGCAAGCGTAGCAGCGAGAAAATTGCGCCGCGAGGTCGTCATTCGCTTCTGAGTCATAAGTGTAAACCTCTCTATCCATGAAATTCAGGGCCGAAGGTAGAGCTTTAGGCCGCCATATCGTTCATCTAACCGGTTACCGCCTCGTATGCTGATGAATTCACGCGTCTGAGCCAGCCGGTCCCTAATCCCCAATCCTTTCTCTTTTGCGCAGGGACAGTAGTTCAGACAATTTCGAGTGTCAAGAGATTTTGCTATTAATACAACCTGTGGAGGTAACTGTCCGCAATGATGCCCGGAGACGGACAGAAGCGACGCCTAAACGGAGGCCTTATAGCGTTCCGGATTCACCTCACCCCGCACCACGACGATATTCTCGTCCTTAGCGGCGTTAAACGTCAGTAAAGAACCGGTCAGCTCTTCGGATTTTTTTCCGTCGCGGTATAGAGTGACTTTCTCTTTGGTCCAGGGGTTTCGAAGTCGGCACTCACCACCTGCCTGCGAGCGCAATTCCACGAACTCCACCTCGCCTTCGCGCACCGACGACGTCACTAGGAAAGCGCCGCGGGCGAGCAGTGTGTATCGGGCATTCCATTCTTTCGGCCAAGCAGGGAACACGTGGATGATAATATCCTGCCCCGGCGCGGGGGGAACACTCTGTAACAAAGCGGTGTGCAACGCCTCAAGGGCCCGGCCTAGGCGCTGGGCACTATTATCGCCAGGCCCTTCCCGCAGCGTCATGCGGTTTCTCATCACTCCGACCTTCCCCAGGCCGGGCCAGTCGCAATAGTCATTCTCGGGTCTTAACGAGCGGATCTGATTGGGGAGAAGCCATCTCAAATCATCTGCCCTGCCGAGGTAAGCCGCGGCGACAGCGGCAAGTGACAGCACAGTCACCGGTGTTTTTGTGCTGATCCCTTCCGGGAATATGGCCTCGAACGTGGCGTTCGCCATCTTGACCATCTCCGCGTCCTCCGTCTCAGCAGTGCAAAGGTCGTAGTCATAGGCGGGAACGAGAATATGCAGCGTGAGTTGCCGAGGGTTGCCCGCAAGAAACGGCTTTAAGCCCGCCGTCCAACGCAGCGGATCCCCCGGCTGGCGCGGGTCGAGAGTATCCGGCATTTCATTAGTGGGCAGAGGAGCGAGGTTTTCCACAAACTCCCGCCACACGGGCCGTATCTCCGCGTCCACGCCGAGAATTTCAGAAGCGCGAATAGCCATGGGGAATATCCCGCGCATCGCCGAGATCTCTTCCATGGTGTCCTGCGCGCCTTCGATCGGCTCGTGGTTGTTGACGTAGTGGATGTGGTACTTTCCGTCCATGCCCTTCTTGACGTTGGGAAAATTACGATAGAATTCGGCGATACCCTTGAGGATGGGATAAGTCCGGTCGCGCAGCCAGATCTGATCCTGCGTGTATTCGTAACGCTGCCAGTAGAGAAAAGCGATTTTTGCGCCACTGGAGAGAATGTGATTTACCGCCCCATAGGGGCCAGCTCCCTTATCTGTGTACGTCCAGGTGCCGTTGACCCACTTTCCTACGCCCTTCCAATTCCAGCGCGAAGAGTGCGGCGGCTTCGGATCAGCGAACTCGCGAAAACGGGTGGACCGCTGCTCCCACGGCTTGCGCAAAAGGTAAAGCTCGCGCATTTCCGCGGCGATATCGTCGGGAAGGTTTTCCAGGCCGTCGAAGAAGGTGGTTTCGGGGATGTAGATGCCCTGACTACCCCATTGCTGCCGCGCCGCGAGGGCGCAGGAGTCATACATCTTGCTATACATCGAGAACATCGGGTCCATCAGCTCCAAGCGATTGGCGGGGCCCAGCCCATTGTAGTAACAGCCCTCGTTGTGCCACCAGTACTGAGAGCCCCACTCCCGCATGTCGCCGTTCGTGTACCACAACATCCCGCCGTATCGCGGCGGATAATCAGCGCCCGAACTGGATGCCATCACATAAAGGAAGTATGTCGTATTCAGCTCCACCTCATCCGCCACACCATCCGAGCTGTGCAGACTTATGAAAGCCTTCGACCAAAAGTCATGCCACCACGTCCGGTTGCTCGCAAGCAGGTCATCGAAGCTTCTGGATGCGGCCGCATCGAGTTCGTTGAGCGCCAGCGCGGCAACGTCCTGGTTGGGATCAAAGCTCGCGGCGCTGGCCATCAGAATGCTAAACGATCCTTTGCCGGGCGCCGCCGACAGCCGCACCGTCGAATCGTTGACGTACTTTGCTTTCGCTTTGCGGCCCACCACTCCAATGGCCACGGCAGAACTGCTGTAGAAGCTGCCTTCCCGGAACTCCTGCGTAAGAACGATCCGGTCGCCGCGAATGTCCAGTTTGGAAGCTGCGCTTTGATTCCTCGTCTCCACCAGGACGGTATGATGGCTCGTGAGCTCATAGTTCCTGCCCCCCAGATACTGCATCACGTAGCGGAGCATCCTGAGGTCGATATTGATCGGGGCGGGTTGCTCGCGCTCATCGCTGACCTCGACGGCCATGACGTCGCGCTCGTTCCAGGCCAGGATGCGCGCCGTGACGCCTTTGCCCTTCACCGTCACCAGAGCGTCGTACGCCGAAAGGTGCTGCCCGAAGCCTTGACCCGTAAACACATCGTCACCAAAATCGACGAAATCAATGTCCACATATCCGCAACCGCTCGCGTAATCCGTATGCCGGGCGGGAAAGCTGTTAGTCGCGCAGTTCTCGGCAAAGACATCGGGCCGGTTGATCTGGAATTTGATGGCGGAGGGCGAGGTCCAAACCAGGCTGCCCATCCGGCCGTTGCCCACCGGCATCCCTTCCTCGCTTCGAGACGCGGGCGTATCCCAGTTCAGGTCCGCCCGCGAGACGAGCCGGCGATAATCAACCGTCAACAGCCGGGAGGCGCTGTGAGGACTGGGCGTCTCCGTGGCGACGGGCACCGCGCCCCCTTGGTTAACCATCCCCATTACTGGAGCCGAAAGCGCGGCAGTGAGAAAGTTGCGGCGCGCAGTCGTTCGCTGGTTCTGAGTCATAAGTGCGAACCTCTCTTTGAACGAGATTCAGGGCTGAACGCAGAACTTTAAACCGCCATATCGTTCATCTGACCGGCCACCGCCTCGTATTCAGATAAACTCCCCCGTCTGGGCCCCTTTGCCCCTAATTCTCAATCCTCTCTCTTTTTGCGCACGGACAGTAGTGCAGGCAATTTCGAGTGTCAAGCGATTTTGTTAGCGCTATGAATAGGACCTGTGGAGGTAACGATCCGCTATCGTGTCCAGTGCGCGGTAGCAGGATAGGTCCGAATTTCTTGCAGCATCAGAACGTTTTCAATCGCCCGATGAGCCGATGTCAGCGGCGAAGCGTTGCCAAGTAGGAGTCCAGCTCGCGCACGCGGAAGAGCTTGGCGAGCACGCCGGTAATGACCATTCCCACCGAGCTCACCATCACCAAAACCGCCAGGGCGCGCAGAGGGGTTTCCCAACCGATGCGTGCATGCAGTACTTGTGTCAGCTTGAAGCATACTCCCGCGGCCATCACCGACGCGGCGGCTACCTTGAGGAAGAACCCGACCATTTCGCCAGACTCTCGATTCTTCGTGCGGCGGTTCAGCAGGCCAAAGAGCAGCAGCGTGTACACGATAATTCCGGCGGAACTCGCCAGGGCTAATCCCAGATGCTGATAGCGCCGGACCAGCAACCAATAAAGGGGGAGATTCAGGAAGGTGAGCGCCGTTCCGACAATAGCGGGCGTCAGCGTGTCACGCGCCGCGTAAAAGCCTCGCGCCAGGATGTTCTGCGCTCCCCAGGCAAACATGCCCAAGGAAAAGACGGCCAGGGTGGCAGCGGTGGCATGAAGATCGCTCGCCCGCAGGCGCGTGTGGGAGAACACGAGATAAACGAGCGGCGTCGCCTGGGCGATGGTGAGCGCGGAAACAGGCATGAGCAGCAGAATTAGCCCCTTCAACGTGGCGTTCAGGGTGCGGTTCAATTCTTCCAGCTTGCCTTCCGAGTAAAGCTGCGCCAGGAAAGGAAAGGAAGCGACGCCCACCGCCTGTCCGACCACAGCGAGCGGAACCCGCATCAAAGTTTTGGCGTAACTCAGCCAAGTGATCGAGGCGGGGACCAGGTAGGAGCCAAACCAGCGGATAATCCAGTCGTCCGTGAACACCAGGGAGAGCGCCAGCATGATGGGGACAGTGAGCTTGACGAACAGCCAAAACCCCGGATGGCGGAGATCCAGATTGGGTGAGAAACGGGCGCCGGCGCGCATCGCGCCGTAAACCTGGAGCAAGAAGTTTCCGGCTACGGAGCCGGCAAGAACGCCGACGGCGAATCCGGTGATCCCGATTCGCGGAGAAAGTAACACGCCGCCCAGGATAATCCCCAGGTTGTAAACCACGGGGGCCAGCGAGGGCACCACAAACTGTCCTTTGGCATACTGGACAGCGCTCAGAATGCTGCCCTGATAAAAGCAGATTTGCGCCGGCATCATCAAGCGGGTCAGGAAAACGACGCGGGCTTTTTCTGCGGGGCTAAAGCCGGGTGCGATCAGTTGCACCAACTGCGGGGTGTAGATTTCTCCCGCCACCACGAGGGCCACCAACAATGCCCCCATGGAAGTAATCACGGTGGAGAATACATGCCAGCCTTCATCCTCGCGGTTCTCCGCCGCGAACATGGTGAAGACCGGAATAAAGGTAATGCTCAACGAACCTCCCGCCACCAGGTAGTTCAGGAAGTCCGGCAGGGTGAAAGCGGCGTAATAGGCATCGGTGACGGCGTTCGAGCCGATCTGGTGGGCGACGGTCCATTCGCGGAAGAAACCGAGAACGCGACTGGCCAGCACGCTCGCCATCACAATGCCGGAAGCTTGGGCAATGCGCCGGGCTAGGGGGGCAGAGGTCATCCGGAATGATGTATCATGCTTTGCGTAGTTTTGCCTAGGAGCGGGCAAGTCTCAACCACGGCGCGTTTCATCTTAAGCCCGCCGTATGGCCTAAAGAGGGTAGGGAAAGCGGTGGTTGCACTTCATGCAGCGCGCCATCCTACGGCGTCTTATCAACCGTTCGTACCATCGGCGGCGGGAGCGGTGATAATGTGTGCTCCCGCACTTTGGGCATAAGCGGTACTCGACAAAATCGTCACCCGCTCCCTTCGCACGGACCGATGATTTACTTGGCTGGCCCCCAGATCCGCGGGATTCTTCCGAGGAATCAGAAGCCATTTTTCCCCCAGGTTTTTCCGAAGCTAGGGAAGCCTTCCTTGCAGCTTCCTTGAGCTTTCGATCGTACCTTTCCCGAAGCTCTTCCAACGTCATATCATCCGGGTGGCGTTGAGTCGGGTCCCTCTGCTTGAAGAGGCGCCAGCGCTTGCAGGACGAGCAGCAACGCAGGTGGTAGCCAAACTTCCAGAGCGTGTCGTAGATAAGTCCGTGGCGGACGGATTCCGTTTTCGTTGCTCCGCAACGTGGGCAAGGGCTTGCCATTCACGCGCCTCTAAACCGTGGGGTCTGACATCACGGCCCATCTACGTATAAGGGATGTTTCTGTCAGAATGTTTGATATCCCTCCGTCGTTCACGGCTGCGATCCTACCTTGGACGCGACGCTGCTTGGGCATTCATGAAGCCAACTCTTGATAATTTAGCACAGTGAGGCAGCATTGCCAACTCGGGCAATCCCTATTCCATACTATTTCACGCGCTTTGACATGCTTGGTAACCGAATTGCTCCTCTGATGCCTTGCTGTGAAATTCCACAGTAAACACGCGGAATCTCGGACAAATAGTATGACTTTGGGCCGGCGAAAGCGATTTTTGATTATTTTCAGTGCCGTGATCGTTGTTGCTTTCCTCTCATCTCTGAACTTACACGCCCAGCAACCCAAGCCTCTGCCGGGAAGCGAGGTTTGCCTGGGTTGCCACGAAGCCGGCCGCCGCACGGGCAAGCGTGAGCCGGGAGTCCCACCCCCCTTCAATGAGGCTGCTCTTCGAGCCTCGCCCCACGCCACCCTGGAGTGCACCAATTGTCACAGCGATCTGGAGGGCAAGAAAGAATTTCCCCACCCCCCAAAACTCACCGCGGTTGATTGCGGCACGTGCCACGCGGATGAAAAAAAGCAGTATGTGGAAAGCCTGCACGGGAGAGCGGCCAAACGCGGTGACCCGCTGGCCCCTGGTTGCGAAGACTGTCACGGCACGCACAACATTCTGCGGCCCAGCGATCCCGGTTCTCCCACCGGTACGACCCAAATCCCCTTGCTCTGCGGTCGCTGTCACCACGAAGGCTCGCCCGTCTCGGTTACTCACAACATCGCACAGGACAAGATCCTGGAAAACTACACGGAAAGCATCCACGGCGAAGGCTTGTTCCAACGGGGCCTTATCGTCACGGCAGTTTGCACCAGTTGCCACACGGCACACTTCGTGTTGCCCCACACCGATCCTCGCTCTTCGATTTCCAAACAGAACATCGCCCATACCTGCACGAAGTGCCATGCGCTGATTGAGACCGTGCACCGCAAAGTCATTCGCGGCGAGTTGTGGGAAAAGAACCCAGGCCGCATTCCGGCGTGCGTGGACTGCCACGAGCCCCACAAGATCCGGCGTGTCTTCTATGCGCAGGGGATGGCGGATCAAGACTGCCAGCGCTGCCATGGCAACCCGGAGTTGAAAACTACCAGCGGCGGACGCGTCCGCTACCTGTTCGTGAACGAGCAGGAACGAGCCGCGTCGCGACACGCGCGGATAGCCTGCGTGCAATGCCACACCGGCGGCGACCCGTCCCTGCTGCGGCCTTGTGCCACCATCACGGCTAAAGTCGATTGCTCGATTTGCCACGCCGACGCGGTCGAACAGTTTCAGCAGAGCATTCATGGACAGTTGTTGGCCCAAGGCAGCCCGGATGCGCCCGCTTGCGCCGACTGTCACGGTACGCACGGCATCCTGGGCAGGGCGGATTCTCATTCGCCGACCTTTTCGCGCAATGTTCCGGCCCTCTGCGCCAAGTGCCACCAAACGGGGCAGCGGGCGGCGGTCCGTTATATAGGCACGCAAACCAACGTGGTGACGCATTACGAGGAGAGCATCCACGGCCAGGGTTTGCTGAAAAGCGGCCTGACCGTGACGGCGAACTGTGCCGACTGCCACACCCCCCACCGCGAGCTCCCCAGCCGTGATCCGCGCTCCAGCGTGAATCCTCGAAATGTGGCGGCCACTTGCGGCCGATGCCACCAGGGGATCTACGAGGCCTTCACCGCCAGCGTCCATTCGCCGGCCGTGACGAAGACCACCAAGCCCCTGCCGGTGTGCAGCGACTGCCATTCTGCGCACTCCATCAAGCGCACCGACTTGTCCGACTTCCGCCTCCACATCATGGACCAATGCGGCCGTTGTCATGAGGCCATCGCCACGACCTACTTCGACACTTACCACGGCAAGGTCTCCAAGCTGGGTTACGTGAAAACCGCCAAGTGCTACGACTGCCACGGCGCGCACGACATCCTGCCGGTCACCGATCCCGCTTCCCGGCTCAGCCGGGCGAATGTGGTAAAGACCTGCGGCCAGTGCCATCCCGGTTCCAATCGCCGCTTTGCCGGATATTTGACCCATGCGACTCACCACGATCCCGAAAAGTATCCCTATCTGTTTTTCACTTTCTGGGCCATGACCTCGCTGCTCATGGGAACACTGGTGGTGGCCGGGATGCATACCGTCGCTTGGCTGCCGCGCTCGCTCCAGTACAGCCGGGAACTCAAGGCCAACGGCGCTTCGCCCGGCGAGGACTACGTGCGCCGCTTCCGGCCGTTTGACCGCAATTTGCATCTCATGGTCATCTTCAGCTTCCTCGGATTGGCCCTCACCGGCATGATGTTGAAGTTCTCTTACACGCGCTGGGCACAGGTGCTTTCGCACCTGCTGGGAGGCTTCGAGGCCGCCGGGTTCATCCACCGCTGCTGCGCCCTGTTGACCTTCACCTATTTCGGCTTGCACCTCTGGGACCTTGCCCGCAAGCGCCGGGCGAGTGGCAAAACCTGGCGACAGTACATTTTCGGTGCGGACAGTATGGTGTTCAATCGTAATGACGCGCGGGAGTTCATCGCTTCGCTCAAATGGTTTGTGGGCCGAGGGCCGCGCCCCGAATATGGACGCTGGACGTATTGGGAGAAATTTGATTACTTCGCGGTATTCTGGGGCGTGGCGATTATTGGCAGCACCGGGTTGTTGCTCTGGTTCCCGGAATTCTTCACGCACCTGCTGCCCGGCTTGATGATCAACGTGGCCACCATCATCCACAGTGATGAGGCGCTGCTGGCCGTAGGATTCATCTTTACTGTGCACTTCTTCAACACGCACTTCCGGCCGGAGCGATTTCCCATCGACACGGTCGTGTTTACCACCGGGGAACCGCTGGAGAAGTTCAAGCTCGACCGGCCGCGCGAATATCGGCAATTGGTCGAACAAGGTGAACTCGAAAAACATCTGATACCCGCTCCTCAACCGATCGTCGTAAAATTCTGGCGGCGTTTCGGCTTCACCGCCTTGACCATCGGTCTGGTCATGATTCTGCTCATCCTCTACGCCGCGATCTTCGCCTACAAGTAGCTTCGTGCATTTTGTCTGGCTTGCTTGGGTTTTCAATAACATTCCGGCTTCGAACGTAAAAAATTCTTTTTGCATACCCTAGGGCCGAACAGCGTTCGGCCCCGTGGGTGATCTGCACCCGGGCCCTACAATGCACGGGCGGTGGCATGGCCATCTTGGGCATGACGGTCACGGGCGGGACCCCGTCCCTCGAGTTTCCACATTTCCTGCTCAGCACCACCC
>Ga0326728_10013972_pt1 | contig 17241 bp, 20 predicted proteins | sample MB3enrmetagenome_FD_207602 | JGI IMG/M metagenome (GOLD analysis project Ga0326728, IMG submission 207602) | Lab enriched peat soil microbial communities from McLean, Ithaca, NY, United States - MB31MN | ecosystem: Environmental > Terrestrial > Soil > Wetlands > Peat | place: USA: New York... | reverse complement strand
GCGTGGGAAGACTCGCCATTGCCGAGTGAGGGAACCGGATCAAGCCTCGTGATCTTATTTCCCGTTCGCGGAGTTACGCGGGACTCCGTAACTTTAGTGGTTAAGGAATGATCTTGCACTTTTCACGCTCCGGGCGTAGGATTCGCTTCTAGAGCCTACAGCATGGGAAACTAGGCATTTTCTGACCCTGGCGAGCACCAGGGTCTTGCCTTTTCTGGTATTCTACCATCACTGTCAAACCGGAGGTTACCATGCGCACGGGACTACTTCTCGTGGCCACGCTTCTTTACTCGCTTACGGGCGCTTTCGGACAGTCACAAGGCTCTGTAGCGGGTTCTTGGCAAGCAATCTTCCGCGACTCCCTTTCATCTGGCACACTTACTCTTGTCATCGAATCCCCGCGCAAGGGAAGCATTGGGGGAACGTACCGAACAAGTACCGGCAAGTCAGGAACCGTATCGGGGCGTCAAAATCGGCATGGCCTTGAGTTGACCTTGACACAGGATGGGTCCTGTCCAGGCTCCTACTCCGTCAATTTGCGGCTCTCTGGGGGTACAGGTTCCGGCGCCTACTCAGGGCGTGATTGCCTCGGCGATCACAACTCAGGGGTAATCTCTATGGCTCCAACGGGCGGAAACCTATCTCCGCCACCGCTTCCCCCTCCTGAGTTTGACTGGGCTCTCGTCGAAAAAGGCTTGGCTGACGCTGACGTGGAGCGAATACGGAAAGAGCGCGAGGACGAGGAAACTAGGCGCAAGCTTGAACAGGCGAAGCTAACGGAGCAGCAAACAGAAAACAATATCAAGGAAATCGAAGTCGAACAGGCGAACGTCAGACTCGGCTACCTCAAGCATCAAGCGGAGTATTTGGATGAGATCGGGAACCTCAGTCCAGCCGACCCCCAGTACAAGACAAAACTCGATCTGCTGCAACTGAAAATTAAGCTGGTCAGCGAAGCGTTGTCTGGACTCCCGCCAGAATCCCCTTCTGATGCCCCAATCACTATCCCGACGCCACGGGGCACGAAAAAACCGTTGACCCAAGTGCAAGTCATTTCCCTCCTCGCTGGACAGGTGCCGAGCCACCGAGTGGCGATGCTCGTAAACCAGCGCGGGATCGACTTCGAGCCCCAGGACGACTATCTCCAACAAGTGCGCCTGAGTGGAGGCGACGAAGAACTGATCGGAACGCTCAAGAGCGCCAAAGTGTTAAAACTCCCTTGACGACCCTTAGAGGCAAGCGTAGGATTCGCACCGTGAGTTCCGTAGCAACACCTTGGATCAGGGCTATCCTTGCCCGGAATGAGTCCGAAAGGCTACGTCGGGAATCGGAAAATTTCCGCGAGGTTGCTGATGCAACCATTGTTCAGTGCAAAGGACAAGACTTCTGGCAAGAACTCTGCCGAGAATTACAGGTCCAAGGAAGGGACTGCATAGAACTTGGAGTTTCAGTATGCTTAAAATTCGTTCCCGATCCCAGAGGCAAGGAAGCGTCCTGCCTGCGCGTCAGCGCGGTTAAGGACTCAGCAACCGCCAGAGATGCGTATCTCAGGTTGTCTTACCGCAACGGTGAAAGGGTAATAATCCTCTACAGAGTGCCACCCAAAAGGTTGGTTGGAGAGGAAGCCTTGCAAATCCTTCTCGCTGTTTCCCTGACCGGTCAGATTGTGGGTTATTACTTTAACGAGCCTTTATCCCCCTGCGGACTTGCGGAAGAACTCCTAAAATTCCTAGTTAATCGCCTCGACCCCTCACAGCTACCAGAAATGGACGATGAGATTTAATCCGCATCCTATTCCCACCAGCAACACAAATTTAGGACACTACCAGAAGCTCGGTAGCGGTGCAGTTCGGGTATGGCATTTGACGAGCTAAACTCGCCGCTCCAACGCCTTGCTGCCACGCTACCTGGAACCCTCCGCTCTTGGTGTTGGATGATGATCTTTTGTCATGGTCTGTAGGCTGTGGCATGAAGGCCCACTTTGTTCTTGACAAGGGTATTAATCATATGTATACTAGGCAGGTGCGATGTGCTGGGATCGAGGAGGTTGGCGGCCGTAAAATGTGGGACAAGTTGGGGAGCATGAAAATTGCGAAAATGCCGCAGCACTCCATTATGTTCATGATAATACAGGCCCATCGCGCACCGCAGGGCCCAGTGACGGCGGAGGGGAGGGAGCGTATTGGCGCGGCGCACCTACGCCACAGCTTTTATGCGAAGGCGTAGGAAGCCCAAAAAGATGTTAAAAATGGAGATCGACCCGACTATGTGTATGAAAACACAGGGAAATCGACAAAATGTATACTCCAAAAATGTCACTTTTTACACGAAAGCGCACCAAATGAGCGACAATTGACGGAAATCTGTCTTACTTATTGGCCGCGCGTGCAGAAGCTGCGCGAAAAATCGGGGCGAAGTGCCGCCAATATTCCGAGCCATCCCTTGGCGGCGCGAAGGGCCGAAGGATGGCGGCACGGGCGTCCGCCCACGATCGAGATGGCCACAACCTGGTTGCGCCCACGGTATAATTGTCGAGATATCGTTGCAGTCGCCGCCAGGAGGATAAGGGAAGGCCGTGGCCAAGAACATCGAAAAAGAGATTGCCAAGCTTCGCGATGAGATTCGCTACCACGAGCACCGTTACTATGTGCTCGACAATCCGGAGATCTCCGACTTCGAGTTCGACAAGTTGATGCATCACTTGCAGGAGCTCGAACGGCAGCATCCGGAGCTCGTCACGCCCGACTCACCCACCCAGCGCGTGGGAGGCCAACCCGCCACGGAATTCCCGAAAGTGCGCCACTCCGCGCCCATGCTCAGCCTCGATAACACTTATTCCGTCGATGATCTTCGCGATTTCGATCGCCGGGTTCGCGAACTGGCGGGCCGCGACCAGGTGGAATACGTGGGGGAGCTCAAACTCGACGGGCTCTCCATGGCGCTGACTTACCAGGACGGCGCCCTCGTGCATGGGGTCACGCGGGGTGACGGCGTCGTGGGCGAAGACGTGACCACGAACGTGAAAACCATTCGTTCCGTGCCCCTGCGCCTGGAGGCCAGGAAGCTGGAGTTGATCGGCAACCCGGCGCGCTTGGAAGTGCGCGGCGAAGTGATCATGACGCGCAAGGCCTTTGAGCAGACGAATGCGCAACGCGAAGCGGCGGGCGAACAGAAGTTCGCGAACCCGCGCAACTCCGCGGCGGGCTCCATGCGCCAGCTCGACCCGCGCATTGTAGCGGAGCGCAAGCTTGACATGTTCGCCTACTACCTCCAGGTGAACGGTGCCGAGCCGCTCCCCGAGCACGCGCAGGCCCTGGAAGCCCTCGCCAAGCTGGGATTCAAAGTCGTCCAGAACTGGAAGGTATGCAAGACACTGGACGAATTGCTCGCTTACAAGGATTTGTGGGAGACGAAGAGGTATGACCTGGACTACGAGATCGACGGGATCGTTATCAAGGTCAATGACATCGGCCTGTGGCAGGAACTGGGCACAACGGCTAAGTCGCCACGCTGGGCCGTAGCATATAAGTATACTCCTCGTCAGGCCGAGACATTAATCAAGGGTATTCGCTTTCAGGTGGGCCGCACGGGGACACTTACACCGGTGGCAGATCTCGAACCCGCGGACGTGGGCGGCGTTACCGTCAGCCACGCAACACTGCACAATATGGACGAGATCGAACGTCTGGGCGTGAAGATCGGCGACACGGTGCTCATACAGCGCGCCGGTGAAGTGATCCCGCAAGTCGTCAAGGTAGTAAAGCACGCGGAGGACGGGCGCGAATTCGGCAGACCGAAAGAGTGCCCAGTGTGCGGCGAGGAAGTGCATCGGGCGGAAGGTGAGGTGGCCTACCGCTGCGTCAATGCGGCTTGTCCCGCCAAACTCAAGGAATCGCTCCTGCATTTTGCCGGGCGGCATGCCATGAACATTCAAGGGTTGGGCGAAGCACTTGTGGACGAACTGGTCGACAGCGAAACCGTGAAGGATGTGGCGGACCTTTACAGTTTAAATAAGGAGCGCCTCGTAGGTGTCAGGCGTTCGAGGGAGAGCGAAGCAAAGCGGTTGGGGCGCGTGATCCAAGCTTACAAGATTCCCTCTGTTGGGGAAAAGACAGCATCCTGCCTGGCGGAATACTTCGGCTCGCTTGAAGGCCTGCGGAAGGCCTCCTTCGACCAGTTCTCCAGGATTAAGGGTGTGAACAGGACAACTGCGGAGAATATCGTCAGGTTCTTCGAGAAATCGACACAACGGGACCTTACAGGCCTTGAGCGAAACGCCGACAAGTGGGCTGAAAATGTACTTGACGAAATAGAAAACAGCAAGACGGCCGGACTTGCTCGTCTAATTTTTGCTTTGGGAATTCGCTTCGTAGGGGAGCGTACTGCGCAACTGTTGGCAGCACATTTCGGGTCACTTAAATCGTTGAGTGAAGCGACATTGGACGAACTGGCCAAGGTGCAAGAGGTGGGTCCTAAGGTGGGTCAAAGCATTGTGGAGTTTTTCGGTGAAAGGGCTAATCGGGAGATTCTCGACAGATTGCAACGGGCAGGCGTAACGGTGGAAGAGGAGAAGAAACAATCGAAGGGTACCGGACTTGAAGGAAAGACTTTTGTGCTGACTGGTGAATTTGACCGTTGGACGCGAGAGGAAGCCAAACGCTTGATCGAGTCTCAATCGGGAAAGGTGACTGACTCTGTGAGTAAGAAAACAAACTACGTAGTGGTCGGGGCCAGGCCGGGTACAAAACAGGCTAAAGCGATTGCGCTCGGAGTCACAACTATTGATGAACGACAACTTGCAGCCCTATTGGGAGAGGCCCCTTGAGCCAACCAGAGACATGCGTCGCTCTTGATTTCGAGACCGCAAACTCAAAGCGCTCAAGCGTGTGCGCTATGGGAATAGCGATTATCGAGGGGCAGAAGATCACAACGAGGGCTTCTTGGTTGATTCGCCCTCCTGAGCTCTATTTCGATCCCTACAACACCTACATTCACGGCATAACCGAAGAAGACGTGGCCGATAAACCAGAATTTAACAAATTGTGGGACGGATTTCGCCAATACTTCGAAGATAGATTGCTTGTTGCTCACAACGCGAGTTTCGATATGAGCGTACTAGGGCACGTTTTGGATGAGTACGGTATTCCATACCCTCAACTTAGCTACCTTTGCACCCGGGTGACCGCAAAGCGTGTTTGGCCTGGCTTGCATGGCTACGGATTGACCACAGTCTGTGAGTACTTGGGGGTCGAGTTCAAGCACCACGATGCAGAAGAGGACGCGGTAGCGTGCGCAGAAGTTGCGTTGCGGGCCAGCATTCAATTCAGAGCCGCAACGATTGCGGAACTTATGGAAAGTGCGGGAATTTCGACTGGACAGCTACATCCCGGTGGCTATAAACCTTGTCACATACAACAAACGCACGGAGGGCTAGCAGCAATCCGAGCGACTACTGGTAATTTCAACCAGCACCATCCCTTTTTTGAGAAGACGGTCGTTTTTACTGGCACCCTCCAGTCAATGGTACGAAAAGAAGCGGCCCAAAAGGTTGTAAACAGCGGAGGGCATTGTGGAGAGTCGGTAGCACGAGAGACAAATTTCCTCGTCCTGGGTGACCTGGATTTTTCCAAACTGAAAGGTGGCGTGAAGAGTAGTAAGTTAAGGAAGGCCGAGTCGCTACTTGCGGGCGGCGATGACATCGAGATTATTTCTGAAGCTGACTTCCTTCGGATGATTGCGGAATAGGATGGGCAGGTGGGTATGCTGGGGGTCACGCAATTGTGTAGCAGGTTGGATTGACGTGGTGGTGGGCGCCGACTCTGGATCGAAACTCGAAAAGGCGCGCTCGCTGGGCGTGAAAACTCTGGACGAGGCGGAGCTGCGGAAGTTGCTCGCGAAGTAAGATGGTGCGTTATGCCTTCACTTCCAGCGCGGCCATGACTTCGTCGGTGATGGTTTTGACCAGGGCTTCAACATCCTGCGTTTTCGCGCCACACCCCCCGGGACAATTGTGCGGGCAGGTGGTGGGGCAGACGGTGATGCCGCCCGGGGATTCCGGCTGGTCGCAAAGTTGGCACTCCTCGAGTCCGAACTTTGCGTCGGGCAACCCCAGGTTCTTCTTAACTTCCAGCAGCAGCTTTTCCTTTTCGGCAGGAATACGCGTGATGCCGGCGCCCAGTTGCGAGGCCAGCATCAGCGTGCGGCAGTAGGTGTCAACGACCTCCACGTACCATTCGGCGTGGGTGACGGTATCAGCCCAGCAGATGATGCCGTGATTGGACAACAGGATGGTGTTGTGATCCTTCACATAAGGAATAATGGTCTTCGCGAACTCACGCGTGCCGGGAGTCTCGTAGGGAGAGATGGCGACCGATCCCACGAAGACATCTTGTTCGGGAATAACACAGTTGGGAGGCACGCGCCCCGAGATGGCGTAAGCCGTGGCGTGGGGCGGATGAGCGTGCACCGCCGCGCGCGCCTCCGGCACCGTCTTGTAAACCTGGAGGTGAAGATAAACTTCACTGGTCCGCTTGGTCTTGCCGGCCATTTGGTTTCCTTCCAAATCCACCAGGCAAAAATCCTCCAGCGTCAGGTCCGCCTTGCTCAGCAACGTGGGTGTGCAGATGACGCGGTCAGGCGCGATGCGGTAGGTAATGTTGCCGCCGTTCCCATCCACGTACTGCCGGTCCCAAAGTTTCCTTCCTACGCGAATCATTTCTTGCTTGATGACCGTCGACTCCGGCGAATTGAGCAGGGCCTCATCCGCACGGGCGAATTTGGCCGGAGCAGGGCTCGCAGCGGGCGGCGCAGGCTGCACCGGGCGCGAGGTTGGGTTTTCACGGGATTGCGTGGCGGACGAACTCACATGGTTGCCGACAATCGTCAAACCGGCGCGGCGAATTATATCGCGCGCGGTGGGCGTCAGGACCACGCCCTCCGCCAGCACGACTTCGCTCGCGCCCGCAGACACCGCGGCTTCCAGGTTTTTGCCCGTCAGCACTTTATAACTTTGCAAATCAACTCTTTTCATATTGAAACCCTGCCTCCGGAGAACAGTGGCTGGTGCCTGGTCCCGAACCACTCGCCAATGTCTTCAGTGGAGTGGCTGCTTCTGACTTCTACTTCCGGGCGGACGGTAGTCCACGGTATCCACCAGCAGGCTACAGTAGGCGTCCACCGGCGCGCGGCCCGGCCAATAAGGATTGGCGCCTTCGCGGCCTTCGACGAAGGCGATCAACTGCCCCTCGCCCGGCGCCAAGTGGTCGGCGACGATCAGTTGCTTTCCGCCCCCGGTTCCGTCACGGGCCGCGAGTCCCTGCGCGGTCACGGGCTCGACAATCAAGAATCGCGTGCCCACCAGGCTTGGGTCCGACAAGCTCAGCACGACTTTTCCACGGACAATTCCCAGGCGCATATTTTTTTATTGAGTGATGGAATCATCGGGTCATTGATTCATTTGAAACGCAAGTCACTCAATGGCCCGGTGACCCAATGACTCGATGACTCAATCCGTCAATGATTCCCACCACGATCATCCGCGATGGCGTGGTGTTATCCGCCAGCTTCTGTCTTGCCAGGTCGCCGTCGGTCGTGACCAGCACCTGCGAGGTGAGGCCGGCGCCGAGATCGTCAATCAGCACGAGGGGCTCTCCGACCGCTGTGCCGTCCGCCTCCAACCGCTGGCCAATCAGCAGGCGCTGGCCGCGCAAGCTCTTGTGCATGACCGTGGAGGTAATCGATCCATCGATGCGGGCAATGAACATGTAGGTACTCGGGATTGGGGATTAGGGGTTAGGCATCAGGGACGAAACTCGCAATTGGAAATTCGGCGTCTGGCTCACGAGTTTCGAATTTCGTCCTCCCAGTCCCAGAACCTGCCTTTAAATAATGCGCAACGCTCCGGCGACGGTGATGGAGCGCTGTCGCGTAAACGTCAGGGGAGTGGTAACGCCTTCGCCGGTGGGCGTGGCCACACTGTAACTATTGAAACCCGGACCTCCGGACCCCAGGCTGGCAAAACAAGGCGCGTTCTGGACAAATATCGTGGTGTTCATCGCCCGCGCCATCTTGGTGGCGTTTTCGGCGTTGCGCGAATGAATCAGCGCCGTGTGGCGGAAGCCGTGTTCCGCCTTGAGGGCGGCGCGGATGCCGTCGTCAACGCATCCCACGCGCACCACCGGCACGAAGGGCATCATTTGCTCGATCTGCACAAAGGGATGGTCCTCATCCGTTTCGCCAAACAGCAATTGGGTTTGGGCGGGCAAGGTCATGCCGATGGCGCCCGCCAGCACGGCCGGGTCTTTTCCCACAAATTCGTGCTTCACGCGAGCCCGGCCGCGGCCAGCGCCTTTTCCCGGCTCAAAATCAAATACCGTCTGCGCCAGTTTCTCCACTTGCGCATGGTTCAATTGCACAGCGCCCGCTCGCTTCATGGCGGCGATGAATTCGTCGACGACCTTGGCGACGACGAATATTTCCTTTTCACTGATGCAAAGGAGGTTGTTATCAAACGAGGCTCCGGCGATGATGGATTCCGCAGCCCTAGCGAGATCCGCCGTCTCATCCACCAGTACCGGTGGGTTGCCCGGCCCCGCCGCGATTACCCGCTTGCCCGCCTGCATGGCGGCGTGAACCACGGCGCCGCCGCCCGTCACGCAAATCAGCGCCACATCGCGGTGGCGGAAAAGCTCATTCACCGATTCGATGGTCGGTGACTCCACCGCGCAAAGCAGGTTGCGCAAACCCATGCGCTTTTCGATTTCGCGATTGAACATCCGCACGGCGTACGCCACGCTCCGCGCCGTCAAGGGGTGGGAACTGAACACCGGGGTGTTTCCGCCTGCCAGGGCGCTGATGGCGTTGCTGCCCATGGTGGGCACGCCGTGCGTGCTGGGCAGAACCATGGCGATGACGCCGAAGGGCGCGTACTCGATGAGGAAGAGCCCCGTCGAGTCGCTGCGCGCCTCGGTCTTGAGCGCTTCTACACCCAGCACCTTCTCCACCAGCCGCACCTTTACAATTTTGTGGTCCAGGCGGCCCAGGCGCGATTCTTCAAACTCCATTTTGCCCAGCTCTTCCGCGCGCTCGATGCACAGGCGGCGGACGATGGCGATGATCTCCGCTCGGTCTCCCAGGCTACGGGCCGCCAACTGCTCTTGCGCGGCGCCGGCGGCCTTCACTGCGTCGTCAACCGTGGAAAACACTCCATCGCCGGCGGCCGCCTGCCGCGCGGGCATTCGCCCCGCCAGGCGCGGTTTTAGCCGTTCGATGACTTCTTCGACAATTGCCGCGATCATGGGATCAGTGGATGTGCTCATACGATAAACCCTTTCGGGATACGGGACACGGGATACGGGTCACGGGACAAGCGACTTTGGGTTAGGGATTCGGGGTTCGGATGCCGTATCCCGTTTCCCGTATCCCGGGTTTAAGGTTTCGCCAGCCGCCGCCCCGCGATTTCCACGGTGTCGACGATACCCACGATGACGGTGTCGACGGGAAGATCTCTCGTCGTGTCGGTCAGGCGCGCGGAACTTCCCTGCGTGAACATCACCAGTTCGCCTTCGCCGGCGCCCACACTATCCACCGCCACCACCGAACTCCCGGACTCCACCAGCTTGCCTTCGCGGGTGATATAGGGCTGAATCAGCAGCAGCTTCGACCCGAGGAAGCGGACGTTCTTCTGAGTGGAGACGACGTTACCAATGACTTTGGCCAGGAACATGGCCGCACCTTCCCTCGAGCCGGGCGTTACGCCGGCAGAATCGCGCCCAGGTCGTCATGCGGGCGCGGGATCACCTGAACGCTTACCACCTGGCCGACGCTTTTGGCCGCGACGGCCCCCGCGTCAACCGCGGCCTTTACCGCCGCCACGTCACCTGCTACGAAGGCCGTGCAGAGCCCTCCGCCGATTTTTCTCCAGCCCTTAAATTGCACGTTGGCGGCTTTCAACATGGCGTCAGTGGCCTGCACCAGCGCCACCAGTCCACGGGTCTCGATCATGCCGATTGCTTGCTGTGCCATGCGATTCTCCTTTAGTGCTAGGTGCCGGGTTCTAGGGCGCTCGGTTCTCCTTGGCCCCTAGTCCCCAGTCCCAAGCACCTAGTCCCCAGCACTTTCGTCTTACTTCAGATAGCCTTCTGCGACCCCTTCATGCGGGCGGGGGATCACATGGGCGGCCACCAGTTCACCCAAAGCCTTGGCCGCCGCGGCCCCGGCGTCAATCGCCGCACGCACGCTGCCCACGTCGCCGCGCACGATGGTGGTGACATAGCCGCCACCGATCTGGATCATTTTGACCAGTTGAACGTCCGCAGCCTTGCACATGGCGTCGCTCGCGTCCACCAGCCCGACCAACCCCTTCGTCTCGAGCAATCCCAACGCTTGATTCATGATTCTCTCCTCTTAAGGCAGTGGATAGTGGCTAGAGGCGGGTGATTAGCAACTTCTCTAGCCACTAACCACTAGCCACTGGCGTTTAAACCACTGCTTACTTCTTCGCCGCCTTTGCGGTATTCGCGGTAAAAACGCTCAGGTCTTCGTGCGGATGTGCAATCACCTGCACGCTCACCACTTCGCCCAAGCGCGCGGCAGCCTCCGCGCCAGCGTCGGTGGCGGCTTTGACGGCAGCCACATCGCCTTCCACAAACGCCGTGACCAGCCCCGAACCCACCGGCTCCCAGCGAGCGAAGGTGACGTTGGCGGCCTTCAGCATGGCGTCAGTGGCTTCCATCAAGGCTACCAGCCCTCTGGTTTCGATCATTCCCAAGGCTTGATTCATCGGTTATTCTCCTCCGGACTAGTGGGTCCGGCCCTCATTGTTGCCCGTGGTCCGTGGTCAGTTGCCACGAGTGGCCCACGGGACCACCGATGGTTGCGACGGACTACGGACCACGGACGGCATCTTCTTTATGTTGACTTGCCTCTAACCAACTCCACCTGCTTAGCCAAATGCAATGCACAGGCATTGGCTTCATCCGTATCCATATGAACTTCCAGGCGAAACGTGGGATCGACGCGCACGTGCACCTGGTCGAAAGTGACCGCCACAGTGTCGGCCACGCGCAGCTTCATGACGTCGCGGTGACGAACCCCGTAAAATTTGGCGTCCGCCGGACTCATGTGCACATGCATTGCTGCGCGAATCAACCCTTTCCTGAGTTCCACCACTCCCTGCGGCCCCATGACGAACGCTCCGGGCGTTCCCTCAATGTCACCCGAAATGCGGATGGGCAGATTCTCCACCCCCAACATGATGGCGTCCGTGAAGGCCAGCTCGATTTGCGAGGCGGAGCGGAGCGGGCCCAAAATGCGGAGATTGGAAATCGACCGCCCGCGCGGCCCGATGAGCACCACGGTTTCTTCCGCGGCGAAGTTGCCGGTTTGATAGAGCGGACGCAGGGGAGTTAGCTGATGCCCGCAACCAAAGAGAACTTCCAGGTCTTGCTGGCTCACGTGCATATGGCGCGCGGAAGCATTGACCACCAGGCGAGAGGGTTGTCCTGCCAGGTCTTTGCCGGGACAGGTACCCAGGCGTTGGAGGACGATCTCCCGAACGATAGCCTCTACCGCAAGGCGATCCACCTGTAGGGTCATCTCACGCACCAAGCTGACACGCAGTGGGTGAATCTGCAATGTTCTTTCCGCTAAAGTTCCAAAATAATTCATTTATATTCAAAAATGTTCTCTTGTCGCCTATATTGTGCTATCTTGCCTCCCATGAGAGCCGCGGAGCGCCAAATCAAAATCCAAACCTTCATTCGCACCCAGGAGTTCATTGACGCGGTCGAGCTGGCGTCAAAACTCCATACCTCAGAATCCAGCATTCGCCGCGATCTCATGGAACTGGAGCAGCAGGGACTCGTACGCCGGGTGCGCGGGGGCGCCGTTTCCTTGCAGGTTCGGGAAGAGCCGCACAGCATGGGGTGGGCAGCGAACCGTGCCCGCGAGGAGAAGCAGCGCATCGGCAAAGCCACGGCCGCGCTGCTCGAGGAAGGTCAGACCCTCATCATGGACGGCGGGTCGACGGTGGCGGAGGTGGCACGCCAACTGCAGGGCCACTCCCTGCAAGTCATTACCAATTCCATTCCCATCGGCCAGATTTTCTATGATTCCAAGAGCGTGGAGCTGACGCTGACGGGCGGGTACCTTTACCCGCGCCTGGGCGTGCTTTTGGGGCCCATCTGCGAAGAGATGCTGACCCGCGTGGCGGCGGACGTCCTGGTGATGGGAATCGGCGGCATCACCGAGGCGGGCCTGAGCAACACAAACACCCTCGTGGTGGGCTCGGAACGCAAGATGATCGAAGTCTCGCGGCGCGTGATTGTAGTGGCGGACCACTCGAAATTCGGCCGGCAGACCATGGCCCACCTCACCACACTCGAAACCGTGGACACCATCGTCACCGACCAGGAGTTGCCCCCGCGTTTCGAGAAGCTGCTGGAAAAGTGCGGAGTGGAATTGGTGCTGGCGTAAGGCCCTCAAATATACTCGCGGAACAATTCCCGGCGGGGGGAGGGGATGACGACGGCGCTCACCAGCATGCCCTCGGCTCCGGCGACAGGCGCGGCGGCGGCGACGGCGGCCTCACAGCTCGAGATATCGCCGGTCAAAAGCACAAAACCTTTGCCACCGATGGCCATGGCGAGATGAATGCGGAAGAGTTTGATGTGGGCGGCCTTGGCGGCGGCATCCGCGACCTCCACAATGGTGGCGGCGGAGAAAGTCTCGATGATGCCCAACGCTTCGAATTGTTCGGCGGGCAGATCCACGGCCATGGAAATGGCGGGGAATACGGTGGGGTGCAGGCGCGAGATGACTCGCCGCTCGATCAGCGCGCCTTCCGCTGCAAGGGCCCCAGCTTCCACACTCGATTCGACGGAGGCCACGTCGCCTGCGACCGCAATCAAGTATTTGCCGGAACAGATGGTGCGCGCCAACAGCAAATCCACTGCGGCGGCCTTGAGCATGGCGTCCTGCGCGCGGTAGCCGATGCCAATGCTGGTGACTTCCAGAAGTCCGATTGTGTCCAATTCCGCCACGTGCGTTTCCTTTCTGGGAGTGGCTAGTGGTTAGTGGTCAGTGGTTAGCACTCAGCAAAAAACGACGTGCGTCGATGCACTATCGGCTAGCCACTATCCACTGGCCACTAGACACTGCTTTCTATCACCACCGTTCCGTCAACTTCGCGCACCCTTCCCGAAATGCTGGCGTGAATGTTCGCGCCCAATTTTCCGGCGGGCGGTGAGGCGATCAAGTCACCTGCGCGAACCGATTCTCCGGGGCGGACGATAGGCACCGCGGGCACGCCCACGTGTTGCAGGAGCGGGATCGCGACACGCCGGGGCGCGAGCGGCCGGTCTTCCAGCGGCCCCACGTTGCGGAAGCGGGTGAGGCCGAGCTTCGCCATCAGCCGATGGGTGGGAATGCGCCGCTGGTTCCCCACCGGATGCGGCCGGATGTCTTCTACCCTACCCTGCCATCCCAGGCCGCGCTGGCGGGCAATTTTCTTATCGCGCGCGCAGACGTCCTTGGGGTCCAAATCCTCCGGGCAGGAGAACAGGCTGCACAAGTTGCACTCGCAGCAATAGAGCGTGCCCATCATCAGGCGGTCTTTATCGGGGGCAAAACAAAGGGCGCGCATGGCTTTGTGCGGCTCGATGGGATGGCCCAACAGATAGCGCGGGCAGAGCTCCGTGCAGAACGAGCATTGGTCGCACGCCGACTTGCCGATGCGGTCCTGCGCGATCCAGGTGCGCAGATAGCGGCTAATCAAGGCATGGTCACGCGGCAGAACGATCAACCCCCCGGTGGTTTTGGTGACCGGCTGCTGGAGCCCTTGCGCCAGGTGCGCCATCATGGCGCCGCCCACCAGAACTTCGAAGGGGCCCTCCGTCGCGCCACCTGCGGCGGCAATGACTTCTCCGATGGCCATTCCGACGGGCACGCGCAGGGTTACGGGTTCGGCCACCGCCCCTGCCACGGTCAAATACTTGTGCGTCACGGGACGGTTCCGCGCAATATTGATCAGCGTCTCGACGTTGGAAACCACCGCCCCCACATCCAGTGGCAGGCCGCCGGGCGGAATCACACGGCCGGTGACGTCATAAACCAGAACGAACTCGTCGCCCGCCGGGTAGACGTCGCGTAGGGGGAAAATTTCCATGTCGCTGGGAAGCAGCGGCTGGAGGGCCCGCATGACGTCATCGTACTTTTCCTTGATGCCGATAACGCCGCGCCGCGCGCCGACGCAGTCCATGGCCGTGCGCAGACCGGCGAGCATCTCCGCGCCGTAGTGGAGCAGAAGTTCCTTGTCCTTGTGGAGCAGCGGTTCGCACTCCGCCGCGTTCACAATGTAAGTTTCCGCCTGCCTTTGGAGCTTCACCGAGGTCGGGAATCCCGCTCCCCCCGCACCCACTACGCCGTTTTGTTCGATGGGATCGCTCAAAGGAGCCCTTCCTTCGCCGCGGTATTCCGCCTAAAATCGTTTTTCACAGGGCGGACGGAGCGTCTTGATTTCGGAGCAATCCGTCTGCCAGGTGGATTTAGAAGCCGTCAGAATTCGTCAGATTCGTGCAGAGATTGGCTAACTCGGATTTCTCCCCTCGGTGGGGTTTCCCACAGTCCTCCCTCCAACACCACGTGAAACCCGAACCTTGAAATCCGGTACCCAGCACCTTGAACTTCTCCAATAAGTGCTTTCTTTTCAAGAACATCGTTTCAAGCTGATTATAACTAATTTGTTTTCATCAATATCGTTTCAAGCCCCGAAGCCGAAATTCTCTCTCCGTTTGTTTTCTATAACATCCTTAGACTTGCCAGCCTTTTTGGCCCCTCTTTATTTATAAAAATGAGGCTTAAATTCCGTAAATCATTGAAAACACACATAGAAAAAATGTCTGCTTTCCGCCTCTCCATGATGTTGATGAAAACACGCGAGTTAAGCCGTTATCTCCATTATGTCGAAGAAAATAAAGGGAGTTACTGAACAGTGCGCGTCTGCGGCGTCACCCTGCAGCGGGCAGCCAAGCACGACCTGCGGTGGCTATCACGATGGGGTCTGGTGTACTACGGCTGCTGTGAACAGCTCAACGGGAAGATTGAAATCCTACGCTGGATCCCCAATCTGCGCAAAATCTCCGCGAGTCCTTGGTCGAACGCCGAGCGGATCATCGAAAAGGTGAATGGAGACTATGTTCTCAGTCGTAAACCGAATCCGGCGGTGCTGGCCGGTGATGCGTGGCGACCTGAATGGGCGCGAGAGGAACTAGTCAGATTCCTGGGACAGACTGGCGGCAATTGCCATGTCGAATTCATTATGAAGGACATCTCAACCGTACGTTACGAACCGCAACGGTTGTGGGAATGGGCGACGATCGCGATGGAGGTTGTGGAAGAGTTCGCGAGGAAAAATTGAGGTGTGCCTCCGAGGTTTCTTTTCCCCTCCTCCCGACCGATCTTGCACCAGTTTTAGGAGGGGGGGAATGAGCGCACTTGGAGCGGTGGTTTCGAACGCCCGGCGCTGGGCGACCACCGGACTCTTGTTCATCTCCGGTTTCATCAACTACATGGACCGTGCCATTATCATCGCCTATCTCTGCGGCCTTTTGTTATTGCCGATCGGCTTCGTGGCGAATGACGTGGGAGCGATTATGCTGATCGGCGCGGCGGGTCTGGTCGGGATGGGCACGGGCAATATGTTCGCGTTGTTACAGCGAGTTGCATCCGCCGGGGAGGTGGGGTTGTGGGCGGTAGTCATGAACTTTGGCGGAAACCTGTCGGGCATTGTCGCTCCGATGGTCACGGGGCTCCTTATCGCCAGGACACATTACCTACTATCCGGGATTTGTTGTGGCGGTCGCAGTTTTGCTCTCTGGCTTACCGTTGTTCGGAAGGCAGATGCTCACAGACCGCACCGAGCCGGTTGTGTGTCAAACGGGCTAGGGTTGATCACATACTGCAATAGGGTTGACGTAAAGTGCGGCGTCGGGCTCATCTGAAACACCAATCGGCCTGACCACAGTGGTCCTTCAGAAACACCAATCCCGGAGCATGCGAGTAGCACAACAGGTTATGGTGAAGCGGTGCTGGGAGGGGCAGACTCGAGCGCTGGGTAGTAGCCATGGCGGGCGAAAATCCTGTACGGGTGTTTTGAATCCTGGGCGCGGTCGGAGAGGCGGACGTCGATCGCGCGCAAGGCACGATCACGGCGGATGCTAGAACTCTGGTAGCTGAGTGTATAGCGCTGTTTCAGCCGCGTGATGACGGCGGTCATGGCCTTTTGCACCGATCCCACGGCAGCCATATCGATTGTCTCACCGCCCGTTTCGTCCATGATCTTGCTTACCCAGCGCGCGCCAGGAATCCAGCCGGGCTCGTCCAGTGTGCCTCCCAGGCGGTCACGTCCGACCCTCACGCTGTAAACGATCGTCTGGGTCTCGAGCGCCAACCGAATCACGTCGTCGCCGGTGAACTCTCCTTTGGCGGTAGGCTGGTTGTCTGAGATCATGATGACCGCGTGGCGCCGGTCACGGGCCTCCTGCCCCAGATACTCAATCGACGCGTAGAGGGCGTCGGCGATGTTGGTGCCGCCCGCCGAGCCAATGCCCACGATGCTCTCGGCAATCGATCTCCGGTCGGTAGTCAGATCGACGAGTCGCTCGGGGTGCGCGGCGAAGGCATACAGGGCGACTTGATCCTCTGGCTTGAGCTGCGAGAGGGTGTCGTAGGCGGCGTGGTGCAGTTCACCGAGCACTGGCGATATGCTGCTGCTGCCGTCCACCACCAGTGCCACGGCCAAAGGCAACTCGTCACGTGAGAAATATATGATTTGCTGCTCCACGCCATCTTCAAACACGCGGAAATCCTCCCGCTTAAGATCATTGGCAATCCTGCCCTTGGCGTCTCGAACTGTAGCCTCCACTAGCACCATGTTTACATCCACCTTGAGCGTGAATCCGCCTTTTTCAGGCGGCGGCAGTTGGTTCCCGGGCGCACCAGGGCCTTGCGCCCTAAGTTCTACACAGAGCGCGAACGCCCAGAAAGCAAGAGTGCTAGCTGCTAGCGCCCGTTTCATAGCTCCCCGGCGGGACTCCCTCGATAGCTCCCCCTCGGGAGGCATAGGCGCTAGAATAAGGAATTGACTTTTGCTGTAACTGATATATGCTTCCGGCATGGACAAGCGCTTAATCGACGAGGACTGGAAGTATTTGTGCCAATATCTGCCGGAGGATTTAAGCGAAC
>Ga0326728_10013971_pt1 | contig 17243 bp, 13 predicted proteins | sample MB3enrmetagenome_FD_207602 | JGI IMG/M metagenome (GOLD analysis project Ga0326728, IMG submission 207602) | Lab enriched peat soil microbial communities from McLean, Ithaca, NY, United States - MB31MN | ecosystem: Environmental > Terrestrial > Soil > Wetlands > Peat | place: USA: New York... | reverse complement strand
GGGGCGCGGGCGCCCGGCCCCCCGCCCCGGGGGGCGGGGCCCGCGCGGGTGCCCCCGCCCCCCCCCCACGATCCGAACATCCGCGCCAATCGACGCGCGGTCCGCCTCCGCCTCATGATCGCCTCGCTAACCGGCGGGGTTAAGGCCCGCTGTCGCTGGATTGTCAGTAGCCAAGAAAAATCACGCGCGCAATAAGGTTTGGCAATTTTAGAACGTTTTCAAAACGCGCTGTGTTCTTATATAGATACGGTTTAGCGATCGGTGCAACAACGAAAAGTCGAAACCATACTCTTCAGCAGGCGACAATGGTCTTGCGTGGCGGCAATGATGGTCAGAGACGACTCCGATAAGCCTGGCATGGCCGATCTCTTGGGCCGACCGCGGGGGACGTGGGAGGCGCCGGCGTTCGCCGCCGTCGGCGCCGCCCGGGCCCGTCGGCGCGCCGATTTCGCGGCGCCGCCGCGGCTGGTTTATGAAGCATTTATGACAGGATGAAAAAAGCGCCGCGGCGGCCAAGAAAACGCTTGCGTTCGCGAGTGATTCGCACAAATAACCGATTCGCCCAATACGCACGTGCCTGTGGTCGTGTGTCGGTCGGCGGGGATCTGGACAAGAGGCCAGTCAACCGTCCTTCAAAAAGACCGGCAGCCGGAGGCAAACCGGCGCACCCCGCCAAACGGGGGACGCGACTTGAAGCAACGACGGACCGGGCTTTTTCGTCTGTGTCGGCCCCTCCAAAGGTCGGCTTACCGAAGAGGCTTGTCTATCTTGCCGGGCGTGCGGAAGGGTCTTTCCCCTCCAAACGATGGCTGTGAGTTCCGCCGACGGCGCTAGCCAGCGGCGGGAACATGGCTACGGCGCAGCATCTGACCCTCGCGGGGTCGGCTCGAGCGGCTCTCCGTCGTTCAGCCCAAATCGCGAGCGGTCGCGGTGGCGGGTCAACGTGGACGGTTCGCGTCTCCAACGCGTGGGCCGGCGGACGCATCGCCTCCGATCCTTTTTCTTGCCTAGCGCGGGAGGCCCTGCGCGACGGAGGATGCCGCAATGACCGATCGGATCAAGGAATTTCTCGCCTGCAACAAAGAAGACGGCCCGCGTCTGGTCGTCGATCTTGAAGTGGTGCGCGAAAACTATCTCGGCTTCGCCAAGGCGCTGCCGGACACCCGCGTGTTCTACGCCGTCAAGGCCAATCCGGCGCCCGAGATTCTCGATCTGCTGGCGCGCCTCGGCTCGTGCTTCGACGCCGCCTCGGTCACGGAGATCGAGCAAGCGATGGCCGCCGGCGCGACGCCCGAACGCATCAGCTACGGCAACACGATCAAGAAGGAAAAGGACATCGCGCGCGCTTATGAACTCGGCGTCCGCCTCTTCGCCGTCGACTGCGAGGCCGAGGCGGAGAAGGTCGCCCGCGCCGCGCCGGGCTCGAAGGTGTTCTGCCGCATCCTCTGCGCGTGCGCAGGCGCGGAATGGCCGCTGTCGCGCAAGTTCGGCTGCGCGCCCGAGTTGGCGGCCAAAGTGCTCGAACGCGCCCACGCCTTAGGGCTCGTCGCCCACGGCCTGTCGTTCCACGTCGGATCGCAGCAGCCCAACCCGCGCGTGTGGGACGGCGCGTTGAAGGCCTCGGCGGCGGTGTTCAGGGAATTGGCGGAACGCGGCATTCAGCTCGCGATGATCAACCTCGGCGGCGGATTTCCCGCCCGCTACCTCAAGCCGGTGCCGGGAGTGAAGACTTACGGCCAGACGATCTTCCGCGCGCTGCGCAAGCATTTCGGCAACCGCATCCCGGAGACGATCATCGAGCCCGGCCGCGGCTTGGTCGGCAACGCCGGCGTCATCGAGGCCGAGGTCGTCCTCGTCTCCCGAAAGTCCGACGACGATCCGCGACGCTGGGTTTATCTCGATATCGGCAAGTTCAACGGCCTGGCGGAGACGATGGACGAAATGATCCGCTACCCCATCCGCACCGACCGCGACGACGAGGCGATGTCGCCCTGCGTCGTCGCCGGGCCGACTTGCGATTCGGTCGACGTTCTCTACGAAAGGGAGCCGTATCTGTTGCCCGTCAGCCTGGAGATCGGCGCAAAAGTGCTGATCGAGGGAACGGGCGCCTACACCGCGACCTATTCGTCCGTCGGCTTCAACGGCTTCCCGCCGCTGAAGTCGTATGTGATCTGAGGCGTCGCCGGCTCTTCCCTTCTCCGCTTGCGGGAGAAGGCAGCCGCGCGAAGCGCGGCCGGACGAGGGGAAAGCGCCGCAGGGCGCGCGTTGCAAGAAACGCCATGGGCGTCCGAGAGGACGCCCATCTTGCAATCAACGATCGTCGCGAACCCTTCGCCTCCGACCCCTCTCCCGCAAGCGGAGAGGGGAGCGTGGTCCGCTCAAGCGAACGGGTTGGCGTAGACGGCGGCCTTGCCGAGCTCGATTTCGATTTCGATCAGGCGGTTGTACTTGGCGATGCGCTCGCTGCGGCTCGCCGAGCCGGTCTTGATCTGCCCGCCGCCCATCGCCACCGTGAAGTCGGCGAGGAAGGCGTCCTCCGTCTCGCCCGAGCGATGGGAGACGACATAGCTCCAGCCCGCCTTGCGGCACAGCGCGATCGCCTGCATCGTCTCGCTCACCGTGCCGATCTGGTTGAGCTTGATCAGCACCGCATTGGCGGCCTTCTCCTTGATGCCGCGGGCGATGAACTTCGGATTGGTGACGAAGATGTCGTCGCCGACGATCTGGATGCGTCCGCCTTGCACGGCGGTCTGACGCGCGAAGCCGGTCCAATCGTTCTCGTCGAGGCCGTCCTCGATCGACACGATCGGATAGGCGTCGATCCATTTGCCGTAGAGCGCGACCATCTCTTCGCTGGTCTTGCGGCCGCCCTTCGATTTGGCGAGGTCGTAGCCGCCCTTGGCGTAGAACGAGCTCGCCGCGGGGTCGAGGGCGATGGCGACGTCCTTGCCCGGCTTGTAGCCGGCCGCCTCGATCGCCTGCACGATCACCTCGCAAGCCTCCTCGTTGCTCTTTAGGTTAGGGGCGAAGCCGCCCTCGTCGCCCACCGAGGTCGCGTAGCCTTTCGACTTCAAGATCTTCGCCAGCGCATGGAAGGTCTCGGCGCCGTAGCGCAAAGCTTCGGCGAAAGTCGGCGCGCCGATCGGCATCGCCATGAATTCCTGGAAGTCGACCGAGTTCTCGGCGTGCTTGCCGCCGTTGATGATGTTCATCATCGGGGTCGGCAGGCGCGTCGCGCCCGGGCCGCCGAGATAGGCGTAGAGCGGCAACTTGGCCGATTGCGCCGCCGCGCGGGCGACCGCCATTGACACGCCGAGAATGGCGTTGGCGCCGAACGCGCCCTTGTTCGGGGTGCCGTCGAGCGCAATCATCAGCGCGTCGATCTCGCCCTGATGCGTCGGATCGCGGCCGATCAAGGCGGGAGCGATCTTGTCCACGACGTTGGCGACCGCCTTGCGCACGCCCTTGCCGCCGTAGCGCGCCTTGTCGCCGTCGCGCAGCTCGACCGCCTCGTGCTCGCCCGTCGAGGCGCCGGAAGGAACGGAGGAAGTCGCGACGGTTCCGTCGTCGAGGCTCAGGCGGACCCGGACGGTTGGATTTCCCCGAGAATCGAGGATCTCGAGCGCCTGGATGGCGGCGATCTTGCTCATGCGTGTATCCTTCGAGTTGGCGTGGCGATGAAATGGCGCGACCATGAGCGACCACCCCGTGCTCGCGCGGCGGCCGAGCGCCAAAGGGGCGTCGCCATGAAGAGTTCGGAACCTGTACCCCTCGATAACCTCCGAGGGAAGGGGAGTTTTGACTTGAGTCAACGGCGCCGGCGCCCGTCGATCGGGCATCGTCGGCATGGGTCGCCAGCGTCCCAAGCACGGCGCACGCAGGCCGTTTTCGCCGCGAGAACTCCCGCCTGCGCTCCGGGACTCCCGCTAGGCGTCCGAGCTTGACGGCCTGGGCGAATCGGACAACGATAAGGCAGGGAAAGGGGTCTCCCTTCAACGAACCGCCACGGGCTGATGACTCCTGCTGCTTTAAGTGCGGCGGGATCATGCATGCTCGATCGATCGAGCGTCGATCCGCCGTCGGGAACGAGAGGTGGATCGTGCGGCGCGCCAAGCTCCAACCATTGATCAAGCGCGGCCGGCTGACGATCATCGGCCCTGGCAGCCGAAGGTCGACGTTCGGCGCAGGCCCGGATGCGAGCGCCGGGTCCGTCGCCGCGGCCTGCGCGGTTGGAGCGCTCGCCGCGATCGAACTCGCGCTGCGTCGCGAACCTCAATTCGGCGAAGCTTCCATCAGCCGCGCGGGAGGTGGGCCATGGCTTCTCTCACCGAGCTGCTGACGCGGGCGATATCGTCGGTCCAGCGTCCAAGCGAGGCGCAACGCCGAATTCTCGATCGGCTGGCCGACTTGCGGTCGCGCTTCGAGGAAGGCCTGTTGCGGGTCGCGGTGCTCGGGCAGTTCAAGCGCGGCAAGAGCACGTTGCTTAACGCGCTTCTCGGCGCGCGGGTGCTGCCGACCGGCGTGACGCCGGTCACGGCCCTTTCGACCTTCATCAGCGCCGGCGATTCGACGCAGGCCAGGATCGCGTTCAAGGGCGGCGAACGGCCGACCGTGACCGCTGTCGCGTCCGAGGTCCCCGGCGTTCTCGAACGCTATGTTTCCGAAACGCAAAACCCACGCAATCGGCTCGGAGTCGACAGCGTTGCAGTCGAGGTCCGATCGGACTTCCTCGATCAGGGAATTGCGCTCATCGACACGCCGGGCGTCGGCTCGACTTTTCTGCACAACACGCGCGCGGCCGAAGCGGCGCTCTCGGAATGCGACGCTGCGCTGTTCGTCCTCTCGGCCGATCCGCCGATCACCGAGGCGGAAGCGAATTATCTCGACAAAGTGCGCAAGCTGATCCCGAGCGTCTTCTTCGTCTTGAACAAGGTCGGCCTTCTCGACGCCGCGGAGAAAGGCGTCGCCGAGCGCTTTCTGGCCGACGTGCTCGCCGAGCGCCGTCCAAACGGGCCGCCCGATCGGATTTTCGCCCTTTCGGCCAAACAGGGTCTCCAGGCGAAGCTGACCAACGACGCGGGCGCGCTGGAAGCGAGCGGGCTCGCGCGTCTGGAAGGTCTGCTCGCCGGAGAACTCGCGCGCGATAAGCGCGCGATCCTTCTCGCTGCGGGACGGTTGCGCCTGATTTCTCTGGTCGGCGAATTGCTTTTTCAAAGCGAACTGGAACGCAAGGCTCTTCTGACGCCCGAAGAGGAGCTGAAGCAAAAGGCCGCCACATTCGAGGCCAGTGCGGCCAAATTCGAGGCCGAGCGGCGGCGCTTGTCCGATCTGCTGTCGATCGATTGCAAGCGCATGACGAGGGAGCTCGACGCGGAAACCGACCGCGTGTGGCATGAAGCGCGAGGCGAACTGCGCAGGATCATCGCCGATGTCGCCGATTGGTCCGTCGAGAGGAAATCGGCGCGCGATCGCATCGCTGTGGCGCTTTCGCGCTACTTCGAACGGGCGCTGCGCGATTGCGTCGACTCGTTCCGGGCGAAATTGGACGAGCAAGTGTCCGTCCATCGCGACCGCGCCGGCGCGCTCGTCAATCTCGTGCGCCAAACCGCCGCCGATCTGATGCAGATTCCGGCAAACTTGCCTCGGCCCGAGGAGGCGTTTCAGCCGAGGCGCGAGCCCTACTGGGTCGCGCCCGAGCCGACCGTTTCGCTTTTGAACCTTTCGGCGAGCGCGGCGGCCCGCCTGCTGCCGCGCGCCATGCGCGAGCGGCGCGCGCGCGATCGTCTGGTCGCGGACGCCGAGAGGGCCGCGCTGCGCAACGTCGCCAACCTCGATTGGGCGCTGCGTCAGAACATCGAGGATTCGTTCCGTCGGTTCGAGTCTTCGCTGTCGGATCAACTGGACCTGGCGCTGCAGGCCGCCCGTCAGGCGCTGCAATTGGCGCGGCGACGCCGCGCCGCGCGCTCCGAGGCCATCGAGGCCGACGTCGAGCAGGCGGACCGCTGCGTGAGGGAGCTGTCCGCCATTCTCGCCGAGCTTCAGGCGATCGAACCCGAGCCTTGCGGCGCCGACGAGCGCGAGGAAACGCGACCATGTTGAGACTGTCGCGCGCCCGCGTGCTTGGCGATATCGATCTGATGATCAACAGTCCCGGCCCCGCGCTCGGCCAGCGCAAGTGGACGGCGAAGGGGGCGGAGTGTTCGGTCGACCGTCACAGCTACGCCGGCGAGACATACGGGTTCCACGCCGACATTCTCCACATTCGCATGCCGGCGACGGGGCGCTTGGCGTGGGAGCTGCTCATCGTCACCGAATTCTGGCGTCGCGGCGACCGCGAAACCCTGCACGCGACAAAATGGCTGAAGCTGCTGTCGGGCAAGCCGAGCGACGTTCTCGAGTGGATCAGCGGGCGCCGCGACCGGATGGCGTAGCCAGACAAATGCGGCGCCGGTCACGGGTCTCCCGTCGCGCCGAATATCTCGTCATACAAGTCCTCGCCGTAGGCGGTTTCCAGCGGTTCTCCTTCCCGCAACTTAAAGCTCCGCTCGCCGTCGGCTTGCCGCTCGGCCCGCAGGAAAATCGAGGTCCCGATATCTTTGTCATATACGCTGCGGGCGAAGTCATAAAGATGGGTGACGAAGGCGATCTTGATGCGCTTCTCCTGCAACGCCGAAGTGATCTGCCTGGCGATCTCCGAACCTTCTCGTTCGTTGGTCGCCGCAAACGATTCGTTGAACAGCAGGAAGGCGTCGGGCGCGATCGCGTCGATAATCTCGCTGCACCGGCTGAGTTCTTCGTCCAGCTTGCCGCTTTTCATCGTGGCGTCTTCCTCCCGCCGATAATGGGTGAAAATGTGACTGCATAGGTTGGCGCTGAACGATTCGGCCGGGACGAACATGCCGCATTGCATCATCAATTGCGCCAACCCGAGGCTGCGCAAAAACGTGGTCTTTCCGCCCTGGTTGGCGCCCGTGACGATCATGAGGTCCCGGTTGTCGGCGTTCAATTCGTTGCCGACGACTCGGCGATCGGTCGCGAACGTCAGGCATACGTCGTACAATCCGCTGAAAGTCAGCTTGCGTTCGTCGAGAGCCGCCGGCGCGGGAAAAGAGATCGGCTGCTCCTTCTTGGCCAGTTGCTCCGCGAGATTCAAACAACCGATATAGAACGCCAGCTCGGTTCGCAGCATGGCGAAAAAGCTGAGAATATGGTCGTCGGATTGGGCGAGCGCGTTGGCGACGAGGTTGAGCCCCCTGTCTGCCAATTCCCCGAGGGCCTTTGCGCCGTTTTCGTCGCGGGGTGGAAGACGCCACGTGTACGCCGGCGCTTTGGGCGTCATCAACCGGGTTATCCAATTTTTCGTTCGGTCCTTAGGCCTGCGAAGCGTGTAATCGGCGCCCTTATTGCCCTCTCCCAATGCCGCGCTGATCAACACCCCGTCGCGGAATTTCAATTCGTTTAGATGATCCTGGATGCTGACGAAATAATCGTCCTTAAGCTCCCGGTCCAACATGGCGAACAGTGTCTTGAAACCTTCTGAGGAAAACCGCTGAGAGTTATAGGTCCCTATCCCTTTCAGTTGCTTAAGCATCACGACAAACATCTGCAGCATCTGAACGGACCGTGCCAATACCGAGCTAGGCGACCTGCTATACATCCAAGAGCGCAATTCGTTTTCTCTGACCTTCGCCTCGATCGTCAAATCATACAATTGCCTGACCACCAGTGGATTGGCGAGAACGTCATAAAGAACATACTGCCTGTACCTCACTTCTTCTTCGTCTCTCAGAATCTGCAAAACCGCCTTGCGCGCCACCTCGTACAAATATTTGTCGCCCAGCGCCATGGCGTTGAACAGGGTGGTCAATTCCAGATCCTGAATCAGCGCGTCGCTGTTTGGCGGCAATGCCGCCCCGAGATCGAAGTCACGATCCCGGTGCATGAGAAAGGCCTTCATGACTTTATCCGTTCCCGGATTTGCCTGCGCGCGAGGCCGTATTTTTCGGCGATCGACATCGCATAGGCGAGCCCATCGGCGGGCTTGCGCACGATTCGGTAGGTTCGCTCCGCCGGGCGCTCCGGGACGATCGTGCTGACGGCGCTGACGATACGATCGTTCAGCACGCTCAGTTCGTCGATGAAAGTCACGCAGACGCATAACGCGCCGATTTCTGTTATCCGCTCGATTATCTTGGTTCCCAAGAAAACCGCGTCCTTCAATGTGGTTGAGCTGAATATCTCGTTTATGACGATGATGCTCTGCGACGTGGCGTGATTCAATATTTCGTATATTCTGACCAAATGGTCCTGCAATTTGCCGCGAAGATTATTGATGGTTTCGTCCCGTCCGAAGTGGGCCAAGATTCGATCGAACAGAAAGAGTTGCGCGCTGCGGCCTGGAACGGGACAGCCGAGGCTCGCCAAATAGTGCGACTGTCCGAACATGCGGGCGAACGTGGTCTTGCCGCCTTGATTGGGACCGGAGACGACGAATATCCGTTCGACGCCTCCGAGATAGAAGTCATTGCAGACCACGGCCGCCCGTTCGGCCACAAGTTTATTAGCCAGAGCCAAATCGAAGGCGTCATCAACGCGAAGCGCCTTGCTCTGAGCGGAAAGCGCCGGATAGCAAAAGCTCAGCCCTGCCCGTCGGAGGGGGCCGAGATAATCCAGGTACGCGACATAAAATTGGACTTCCCGATCAAAGGCGCCGATTGTTTCATCAAGGTAAGCTACGTTCCGAAGGCGGTACGCGCTTATATTGACGAATATATCCGAATATAAACCGGCGACAAAATCCATCACGGCCGCCTCGACATGGTTCATTTGCGGCGAGTCGTGAAATGTTACCCTGTAATCCTTGACGGCGCCCTGGTGGAATTTGCGAAAGGTTTCCTCGACGTCGGCGGCGTAATCGATTTCCGAATCGTATTTGCGAACCGTGACGCTGCCGCCCTTGATCTGGAGAGTGTATCTGACCGTCGACAAGTCGGCCTTGAGCTTTTTGGTTTCCGCAAGGAGCGACGTGAAGCGATCGGACGCAGCATAATCGGTCAGATAGTCACGGAAGGACAGGAGCCCGCGCGAGCGTAGGTCGGCGAGACCCAGGTCGCGCGCCAGCAAGTCGATCGCGCCGCAGTAAGCGTCGACGGCGTCGAGAAACAAGGCCTCCTTCTGACGCCTGTAGTAGCGCTTGTCGGCCTGTTTGAGCGTCTCGCGCATCGAGCGCAGCGCGCCGGCAAAGGATTTTATATGGCTCAAGAGGTCGGCGTCTTCGAGATCGCGCATGATTTCATGGCGATAGAGGATCGCATCGACATCGTGCAGCGACCAATGGAAAAACGGCGCAAGGTTGTATTCCTCTTTGCCGGCGGTGATCGCCGCGACGATTTGATCGAGGTTCAAGTCGACAAAAAAGTCGGGCGGGGCGAGGGCGTCGCTGGGAGGGCGGCGTTCCGCGCTTTCAAACAATATGCTGTGGAACGTCATGGGAAGACCGACGCGAAGGCGTGCGCGGTCCCCGGGAGGATTTCGCTTGCGCCGCGCGCAAGCGTGCGCCGGCGAGACGCGCGATTCCAATGTTTGCGGGTTCGCATGCCAACTCCTTCTCCAACGTCCTTCGACGCGAAAAGGAGTCATCAGCCATGACGGCGGTTAAAGGCGAACTCCATCGCCTATGCCGAAAACAACATTGGAACTCCGGGGCGCCTTGTCAATGTCCCCGAGTCCGAACGCCAAGACGTCGAAATCCGGCGCCCTGGCGCCTCATGGTTCGCCGTCGCGCCGGCCTCGCCTCGCTCACTCGCGCTCACGCCGCTCGCTTTCGGCGCAGCTCGAGGGCGCCCGAGAACGAATCGGGCTCATTTCACGACCAACACCTTGCAAGGCGCAAGCTCGACCAGCCGATCCGTCGTGCTGCCGATGATGCGATTGTACAGCGCCGAATGGCCCATGTAGCCGACGACCAGAAGATCGTAGCCGCCGCGCTGGACGAATTCGACGATGCTCGACACGGGATGCCCGGCGACGATCTGCGCTTCGAACGGCGCGCCCTGAGCCTGCGCCTTCGCCTTGGCGGCGGCGACGACTTTGTCGAACACGCCGCCCGCCTCCCGTTCCGCCTCGTCGACTTCGTCGATGCTGGCGGGAAAGCGTGGCAGTTCCTCGACGCAGATCATGGTCAGGCCGACGTCGAGCCGCTTGGCGAGATCGAGGGCGGCGGCCAACGCCGCTTGTCCCCCTTTCGAGCCGTCGTTGGCGATGAGCATCTTGCGAATCATTCATCCCCCCTCGGCTGGCGCCGGCGCTCCAATCGACTGGTCTTCCGTCGATCGGAACGACGGCTGAAACCAACGCTGCGCGATCAGCGTCGGCACGATGGCGCTGCCGATCACGGCGGTGACCAGCACCGTATACTGGCCGCGATCGATGATGGCGTTGGTCAGCCCGAACAGCGCCGAAATCGTGCCGAACGTCAAGCCGGTCGACATCAGCAGGGTGGTGTACATGCCTTCGCGCGGTTCGAAGCGGAAGGCGCGGGTCAGCGGCAGGATGCCGACGAACTTGGTCGCCATCTTGATGGCGAGAAGGACGACGATCAGCCCCGCCGCGCCGACGATCGCCGGAAAATCGACCAACGAGCCGGCTTTAAGGAAATAGAACGGCGTCAGAATGGTGAAGGCGATCGCGCGCAGGCGGTGCGGCAGCTCGGGGTCGAGCAGAAAGGCCGGCGCGAGCGCCATGCCGACGAGATAGGCCGGCAGCACGGCTTCGCTGCCGGCAAGACTCGCCAGGCCGCCGAGCGCGAACAGGATCAGCGCGACGAATTTCGTTTCCGGTTCGCTGACGCGGTGGCCGACTTGGGCGAAGAACCACGGCGCGAACCGCGGCAGCAGGAAGAGGACGGCGGCCGTCGCCGCGCCGAAGATCGCCAGCCGCATGTCGTAGTGCGCGAACACCACGCCGAGAGCCAGCACCGTGCCGAGGTCATTGACGAAGCAGGCGGCGAGGATGATCTTGCCCATCTCGCTGCGATTGAAGCCGGTCTCCACCATAACCGCGTAGACGACCGCGACGGAGGTCGTCGAAAGCGAAATTCCAGCGATCTGCGCCTGGTCCCACGGCCAGTGGATTGCGTAATGGGCGTAGGCGAGGACGCCGAGATAGGGGGCGAAGAAGCCGACGACGCCGATCGACAGCGCCGAGCGGTAGTGCCGGCGCACGACGCCTGGGTCGATTTCCGTGCCGGCGAGAAAGGTGAGCAGGATCGCGCCGAAGCCGGCGAGGAAATTCACCCATTCGGTCAGCGGCAGGCCGATCGTGTTCCCCGCGAGCGCGCCGACCATGATTTCGACCAGCGCCACGGAAATTGCGACGCGAATCGAAACGATCGAGGCGATCAACGCCAGACCGATCCACAAAGCCGATTGCAGCCAAACCTGTCCCATCGCGACCTCCGTGTTGCGGACGCGACGAACGGCGATGCAAAGAGAGGGCCAAGCGGCTCCCGCCACGCGTTCGACGCGGCAGGGGTCATCAGCCTGGACAGGCGGTTTTGGGGAACCCCATCCCCGTGACGGGCGTCAGGTAAGGGGAACGGCGGGCGATGTCAATTCGGCCGTCGCCGGGGCCGGTCGCTCGCCGGTAGCGGCTTTCGCCGCGCCGTGGTACTCGCGGTTTTTGCGCCGGGACGCGCGGGCGGCGTCTGCGCCTCTCCGGCTGCGCAAAGGGAAACCTCGCATGGCCTTCTGGTTGGACATCGCCGCCTTCGCGCTGAAAAGCCTCGTGATCGTCGCGGCGCTTGGCGGCCTCGTCGCCTTCGCCGCCTTCGTCGCCCGGTCGATGCGCGGCGAGGCGCCGGACGACCCGAGACTGGTGGTTCGCTCCCTCGACGAGCGCTACGACGCGTTGCGCGACGCGATCGACGATTCGCTCTTCGACAAGAAGGCGCGCAAGGCGCTCGCCAAGGCGCGAGCCAAGGAGGCGAAAGCCGCCGCGAAGGCCCGCTTGGAGCGCGCCGCGGAAAAACGCGTCTACGTCCTCGGCTTCAAGGGCGATCTGAGAGCCAGCGCGGTCAAGAAGCTGGCGACGGAGATCGACGCCGTGCTGATGGCCGCCCGGCCTGAAATGGACGAGGCAGTCGTGCGCGTCGAGAGCGCCGGCGGCACGGTCGCCGGCTACGGCCTCGCCGCCGCGCAATTGCTGCGGCTGCGCGATCGCAAGGTGAAAGTCACGGCCTGCGTCGACCAGGTTGCGGCGAGCGGCGGCTACCTCATGGCCTGCGCGGCCGACCGGATCGTCGCCGCGCCGTTCGCCATCCTCGGCAGCATCGGCGTGGTCGCGCAGGTTCCCAATCTACATCGCCTGCTCAAGAAGAACGATATCGATTTCGAGGAGATGACCGCGGGCGAGTTCAAGCGCAGCGTCTCGGTGCTCGGCGAGATCACGCCGCAGGGGCGCGAGCATTTTCGCGGCAAGCTCGATTCGACCCACGAGGCGTTCAAGCGCTTCGTGCAGCAATGCCGCCCCGGCGTCGACATCGGCCGCGTCGGCGACGGCGACGTCTGGCTCGGCGACGAGGCGCTCGCGCTCGGCCTGGTCGACGCGCTGTCGACCAGCGACGAGCTGCTGTTTCGCGCCCGCGGCGAGGCGCGCCTGTTCGAGGTCGCCGCCGAGCAGCGCAAGTCGCTGCTGCAGCAGGTTCTCGGCGGCCTCGGCGTGGCGGCGCGCTCCGTCCTCGAAAGCGCCGCGGCGCGTTTCGCAGGCGCGCCGAAATAGGCCGGCGCGAGAGGGCAGGGCGGTCCGTGGGCCGGCGCTGATTTCCCGATTGATGCGCGCTATTGACTTTTTTCGCCGATCGGCCGATCGCTACTGACATTTATGACAGCTTTACTGTCCTATTATCTCCTTTCGGCTGGGGTGCAGATTGTCTCCGTCCAAATCCGATTCCTGGGAACCTCGTTACGCTCGCCGCGCCGAACGCATGAAGGCCTCGGAAATTCGCGAGCTGTTGAAGCTGCTCGATCAGCCCGGCGTCATTTCGTTCGCCGGCGGCATTCCCGATCCCAAGCTCTTTCCCGCCGCCGAGGCCGCCAAAGCTTTCGCCGACGCGTTGGCCTCGCCCGCGTCGGCGTCGGCCGCGCTGCAATATTCCATATCCGAAGGCTACCCGCCGCTGACCCGCTGGATTGCCGCGCATATGGCTAGGCTCGGCGTGCCCGCGACGCAGGAGAACATCGTCGTCACCTCCGGCTCGCAACAGGGGCTCGATTTCGCCGGCAAACTGTTGTTGAGCCCGAATGACACCGCCCTCGTCGCCGCGCCGACCTATCTTGGCGCTTTGCAAGCCTTTTCGGCCTACGAGCCGCGCTATGACACGCTGCGGCCCGAGCACGGCAATCGCACGCCGCAGTCCTATCGCGAAGCGGCGTCGGTTGCGGGCGGACAAGTGAAATTCGCTTATGTGGTGCCGGATTTCGCCAATCCCACCGGCGAAACCATGACCTTGGAGGCTCGCCGCAATCTGCTTACGCTCGCCGACGAACTCGATATTCCCGTTCTCGAAGACACGGCCTATCACGCATTGCGCTTCGAAGGCGCGTCTCTGCCTTCGATTCAGGCGCTCGACGTCGCGCGGGTCGGCTCGCTCGACACTTCGCGCGTCGTCTATCTCGGCACATTCTCCAAGACGATTGCGCCGGGCCTGCGCGTCGGCTGGGTCTGCGCCTCGCGCGCGTTGATTCGACGTTTCGTGCTCGTCAAGCAGGCGAGCGACCTCAACGTCTCGGTCATCAATCAGATGGTGATGCATCGATTAGCGGAAACGCGGCAGGATGCGCTCATCAAGGCGGCGATCAAGAGCTATCGCGTCAAGCGCGACGCCATGCTCACCGCGCTCGCGGCGCACATGCCGAAGTCGGTGCGCTGGACCAAGCCGCAAGGCGGGCTGTTCGTCTGGGCGACGTTGCCCGAGGACGTGTTCGGCGCGGAACTGCTCGAACGCGCAATTCGCGAAGCCAGCGTCGCCTTCGTGCCCGGCGGCGCGTTCTTTCACGACGGCAGCGGCGCGAATACGATCCGATTGTCTTACTCGCTGCCGGAGCCGGCGGCGATCGCCGAAGGCGTCCGACGCCTGGCGTCGCTTTTCTAGGCGCCGAGCGACGCGGAGGCGCGACCCGCGACGACGCCAATCTCAGGCCCTGGATCACGACGCGAAGGTTCGCCGCATCGCGTCGCGGTATTCGATCCGAGCGGCCGTCTGCCGAAGAACCGGCTCTCCCAGCCGTAAGCTTGTTTCTCCGCACCGCCCCTGATAGGTCAGACGCGAATTTCCCCCTCTCCCGAGGACGCTTCCCCATGGCCGGCCGCCAGTTCATCTATCACATGCAGCGCCTCAACAAGACTTGGCCGGGCGGCAAGAAGGTGCTCGAAAACATCAACTTGTCGTTCTACCCCGACGCCAAGATCGGCGTGCTCGGCGTCAACGGCTCCGGCAAGTCGACGCTGCTGCGCATCATGGCCGGGCTCGACACGGAGTTCACCGGCGAGGGCTTCATCGCCGAAGGCGCGCGCGTCGGCTATCTGCCGCAGGAGCCGCATCTCGACCCCAATCTCGGCGTGCGCGGCAACGCGATGCTCGGCGTCAAGGACAAGCAGGCGATCCTCGACCGCTACAACGAACTGGCGATGAATTACTCCGACGAGACGGCGGACGAGATGACCCGCCTGCAGGACGAAATCGAGGCCAAGGGCCTGTGGGACCTCGACAGCCAGGTCGAGCAGGCGATGGACGCGCTCGGCTGCCCCTCCGACGAGGCCGACGTCGACACGCTGTCGGGCGGCGAGCGCCGCCGCGTCGCGCTCTGCCGGCTGCTGTTGGAACAGCCCGAGTTGCTGCTGCTCGACGAGCCGACGAACCATCTCGACGCCGAGACGGTCAATTGGCTCGAGGGGCACTTGCGCCAATATCCCGGCGCGATCCTGATCGTCACCCACGACCGCTACTTCCTCGACAACGTGACGGGGTGGATTCTCGAGCTCGACCGCGGCCGCGGCATTCCCTACGAGGGCAATTATTCCTCGTGGCTCGTCCAGAAGCGGAAGCGCCTCGAACAGGAGAGCCGCGAAGATGTGGCGCGCCAGCGCGCGCTCGCCGAGGAAAGCGAGTGGATCGCCGCCTCGCCCAAGGCGCGCCAGGCCAAGTCGAAGGCGCGCATCCAGGCCTACGACGAACTGGTCAAGAAGCAGAACGACAAGGCGCCGACCGTCGCCCAGATCGTCATTCCGGTCGCCGAGCGGCTGGGCCAGAACGTCATCGAATTCGACGCCCTGTCGAAGGGTTTCGGCGACACGCTGCTGATCGACAAGCTGTCGTTCAAGCTGCCGCCCGGCGGCATCGTCGGCGTCATCGGCCCCAACGGCGCCGGCAAGACGACGCTGTTCCGCATGATCACCGGCCAGGACAAGCCGGATTCCGGCGCGATCACGATCGGCGAGTCGGTCGAGCTCGGCTACGTCGACCAGTCGCGCGACGCGCTCGACGACAAGAAGACGGTGTGGGAGGAAATCTCGGGGGGCAACGACGTCATCTATCTCGGCAAGCGCGAGATCAATTCGCGCGCCTATTGCGGCGCCTTCAACTTCAAGGGCCCCGACCAGCAGAAGAAGGTCGGCATGCTGTCGGGCGGCGAGCGCAACCGCGTCCACCTCGCCAAGATGCTCAAGGGCGGCGCCAACCTGCTGCTGCTCGACGAGCCGACCAACGACCTCGACGTCGACACGCTGCGCGCGCTCGAGGAGGCGCTGCTCGATTTCGCCGGCTGCGCGGTGATCATCAGCCACGACCGCTTCTTCCTCGACCGCATCGCCACCCACATGCTCGCCTTCGAGGGCGACAGCCACGTCGAATGGTTCGAGGGCAACTTCGCCGACTACGAGGAAGACAAGAAGCGCCGGCTGGGCATCGACAGCGTCATCCCGCACCGGCTGAAGTACAAGAAGTTCGCGCGGTGACGGACGCCCTGTAGCCGCGCTCGCCGAGCGCGGCTGGCGGGGGGCGACGCTGTTCGGGCTTCAATCTGTTGGACTAAACGCCGAAAATCCATCCTTCGACGGCGGCGAGCGCGCGCTCAGAGTCCGTGAGGTTCGGATGGAAGAACGCGTCGAGTCGGCCTCGGCGGTCCATGCTCGCCATCCAGGCGGCGACGCAATAGGCGTCCTGCTGGTGGGCGTTGCGGTCCTCCGGCGGATAGTTCCGGTTGTGCAGAGCCGGATAGGCCTCGACGACGACCGATCGTCCTTCAGGGACGCTCCACCCGTCGAACGGCCAGAAATGGACCGTCGCGCCGAGACGCTGACGCATGGCGCGAAGCCACGGAAGGCCCGCGTGGGTGGATTTCGCCACCGAACCGGGCGCGTCGAAATGAAAGGCGGACTTCGCTCCCCGTGCGCGCTCATCCGTGAGCCGCCGCCATTTTGAATCGCCCCGCCGCGTGGCGCTGTGTCCGAGCATCCCCTCGCGGACGAAATCGACGTAGACATGGTCTTCGTCGGTCGGCCAATGGTGTTGAAAGTCGTCGAGGAACGACGGCCAATTCCGATCCAGACGGTATTTGTCGAAATAGCGCAGCGGAAACGAGAAGGCGTGATCGATGCCGACGAGTGTCGGCGGTCCGCTTGCAAGCTGTTGGATCAGCCATTCGGCGAGCGCGCGCCGCGACCAGTGCTTGCCCGGCGGCGGCGGCCGAACCTCCGCAGGCGGGTCTTCCCCGTCGGCGAGATAGACTCAGATGCCAGAGAGTCGCGAGAGCGGCGTCTCGGCGCCGGAATAGTCGACGCCGACGTACCGCGAGAACATCGGCGCGGAGGCGCCGACGTCAGACGCCAACGCTTGCTCACGCTCGTCGCGCATGCGTCGAATGATGTCGACGGCGGGTTCGGCGAGCTTCGGCCGTCGCTGGGCGCGGGCTGCGATCTCCTTGACCAGTTTGGGCGAGGGCCGTCTGATGGCTGCGTCAACGGTTGGCCTCAGCGTGACGACCGCCTCGCCGTCGCGGGTGATCATCACCTCTTCGCCGGCGAGCGCCTGGTCGACGAGTTCAGCCAGATGCTCGCTGGCCTCGGCGATCGAATAGCGCGGCAACGCCGTCTCCTTGGTTAAGCGGTCGGAAAATCGGCACGGGCGGCGACAAGCGCTTCAATCCTCTTCGCCCACCAGCAGAACCTCAGGAAAATATGCCCGATAC
>Ga0326728_10013966_pt1 | contig 17244 bp, 12 predicted proteins | sample MB3enrmetagenome_FD_207602 | JGI IMG/M metagenome (GOLD analysis project Ga0326728, IMG submission 207602) | Lab enriched peat soil microbial communities from McLean, Ithaca, NY, United States - MB31MN | ecosystem: Environmental > Terrestrial > Soil > Wetlands > Peat | place: USA: New York... | reverse complement strand
CCTTGAATTCCGAGCACCATAAGATACGATTCGCAGATCTTGATAACACATGGAAACGGTTTTTCGCGCCGTTCCCTAACTACGCATCCCTGGCAAGTGATTAGTGTCACAATTTCATGGCGTGAGTGAAAAAGCCCGCTCAAAACAGTCAGCGAAGTTAATAGCATTCGCGGCGACCGTATGCGACCTTGAATTGAAGAGTAACTCCCTGGAAGAGAAGATGAAAGCGGACCCTGCTTCCATCTAAAGAACTCCATCTTCCGGGCCGGTTTACCAGAATGGGCCGCCATCCTCGAACAGGCTTTCCACGGCCGAATCGGCAGCCATGATGCGCGAAAAGTCGGCGGTCAACTGAGGTGAGCCGTGGTATTCGATAACACGGCAGGCGAGGTCCAACCACCTGCTGGAAGAATCGAGAACAGCCCTGTCGCTGCTTGCCGCAACGCATCTGCCGTAGGGAAACTCTCGCTCCGGGACCGGCGCAACGCGCGCAGTTCCTGCGATCCCGGCAACTTTGAGCCTGTCACGGTAGACAGCCGCAAGCTCTCCGCTCCGGCTCATCGGCGCATCGAATAAAAAAAGTGCCTCGCGAGGAGCAAATCTTTCGAGGAACCTGAAAAGCATGTCCTGAGCCACAGCGCTTGATTCGGTCGGTCGAAACCGGTAAGACCGGCCCGCAAGGTCCCGCAACGCTCCGTCGTTTGCTTTGAGAAGCACTCTGTCGTCAATCCAGCTCTCGATTGTAATCTGGACATTGTGTCCGTCCACAACCAGGAGTTCATTCTGCCAGTTCTGCCCCATCTCGCGTTTTCCTCGCCTGGCGAGGGCCTCTATGGGGCTGAAAATGCCGCGGCTGAGCAGCATGCGTTCCAACGAGGGCAGATTGTGTCGATTTCCGACGAGATTGAGAGCCGCCTCTCTCGGATATGATTTGTTCAATAGGTGGAAGAAGTCGGAGACCGCCTGGAAGAGCACCCACTTTCGCTGGGGAAGAAGGCTTTTCGCCCCGGGTGCGGCGCGATCGGCAGCACATGCGCAACGGTCGCCCTGCGCGCTTTGAGAGGTATATCGTTGATGGAGTTTGGCACTGCGTGGCATTTATTGTTCGGTGTCGCACATAAGTCGGTCATGGGAGATTCGACAAGGCACCGCCCATTCGAGAGAGATATTGTCACTGGCGGGTTTTGCCCACGTTTCGCAACTCCCGCCGGAGCACCTTGCCCACCATGGTCTTGGGCAGCGAATCCCGAAATTCGACTTCACTGGGGAGCTTGTAAGGCGCCAGCTTTTCTCTGCACCAGTCGAGAATTTCCTGCCGGCTGAGATTTTCGCCTGATTTTGTTACGATGAAGATCTTGACCATCTCTCCCCTTTTCGGGTGGGGCACCCCAATGGCGGCGGCATCTTGCACCTTCGGATGTCCGTAGAGCACCTCCTCGATTTCGCGAGGATAAATATTGTATCCATTCGATATCACGAGGTCTTTTTTCCGATCCACGACATAAACATAGCCCACTTCATCCATGGTCGCAAGGTCGCCGGTATAAAGCCACTCGTTGCGAAGAAGCTCCCTGGTTTCCTTTTCGTTTTTCCAGTAGCCTTTCATGACCTGGGGACCACGAACGGTCAGTTCGCCGACCTCCCCTTGCGGCATCTCCACGGTCCCGGTCTCAGCATCCACTATTCGACAGTCGGTATCGGGCAGGGCAATTCCTATCGAGCCGGGTTTATGAGTTCCATAGATGGGATTTGCGTGGGTGACAGGACTGGCTTCGGACAGGCCGTATCCTTCAACGATTATGCTTCCCGTCTTCTGTTCGAAACGGCGGATGATTTCAACGGGCATCGGGGCGGCCCCGGTCACGCAAAAACGGAGGGAGGTAAGGTCGAAAGAGTCGACCTTCGGATGAGCCAGGAGCGCCGTATAGATGCTGGGAACCCCTGGGAAGATCGTCGGCCTTTTTTTCTTAATGGTCCTTATAATATCGTCGGCATCGAAACGCGGCATGGCGATGACGGAACAGCCCGTGTAGATGGCGAGGTTCAGAGCCACTGCAAGGCCGAAGGCGTGAAAAAAAGGCAGCACGGACAAAAACCGATCTTTCCCGCTGTTCAGGTCTGGAAACCACGTCGTCAATTGGACAACGTTCGCCACCAGGTTTCTGTGAGTGAGCATGGCTCCTTTGGAAAGACCGGTCGTTCCCCCGGTATATTGGAGCAGGGCCAGGCCGTCGGGTTCGGCCGCGCAGGGTATCGGTTCGGGACGGTTTGGACCGATCATCTTCTTGAAGCTTATGATTCCGGTGTCATCGAAGGGCACGGACGTGAAAAGTTTTTTCATGCGCGCCCTGATCGGATAAAGATACCGCAGGTGCACAGGCAGGTAATCTTTTATGCCGGTCACGATAACAGTCTTTATCCCCGTTTCGGGCAAGACCTTTTCGGCCTTCGGGTATAGATGATCGAGAATAAAGAGAAGTTCAGCTTCCGAGTCTTTCCACTGGTGAGCGAGTTCGCGCTCCACGTAGAGCGGGTTGGTCATTACAACCACGGCCCCCAGCCAAAGTGTGGCATAATAGGCTATAACGCACTGGGGCGAATTTGGAAGCATAACCGCCACTTTGGTTCCCGGTCCCACGCCTAGCCGTTTGAGGCCGTTTGCAAGGCGGAGGACATCATCCCATAGCCGGCGATAGGTAAGCTTGAAGCCAAAAAAATCAATTGCCAGGTTGTCCGGAACAGACTTTGCGTTTTGTTCCAAGACCAAAGGGAGGCACGTTTCCGGGTACTCGCGTGAAGCAGGTACCCCGGGATCATAGCTTTTGTGCCATATTCGTTCCATGTGTTTTTCCGGCGGTCGGCCCCATTCATTCAAGTTCGTGGACGTTCCTCTATCGCCATCCTTTTGCCTTTACAGCTTTTTCTTCTTCGCGGCTTCGCGCCTTCGCGTGGAAAAAACTATGGGTACTCTCTTTTCGGAATGGCCTTTCGGCAAAGGCGTACTCGAGAGTTTGCACGCGAAGGCGCGAAGCCGCGAAGGAGAATAAGCAGGATTTAGCCTGAATCGAGGGTGTTTGGCCGGCGCCTCCGCCCTGCTGTGGCCTCTGCTGCAGCCTTTGGTTGTACCGCTGTTCCATCCCTCTCTTCTTTGCGGCTTTGTGTGAAAAAATATTGGAGGTACTCATTTGCCGGATAAACCATAAACAAGGGGGTCGAATCCCCCCCTTGTTCCGGTTTTCGCAAGCGAAAGCCTAAATGACGACGAAGCAATTTTCAATTGAAAACGGCGCCCAATACGGCGCCGAATTGAATTAAGAACCTTATTCCTTTTATTCCTTAGTGTCCAATACCTCCGTTATGGTGGACATCGCTGAAGAACATTCCACCAGGACGCGCATCATCAGAACGAGAGCTATTGCATTGAGCGCTCCACAGGCGATCCATGCCTGGGCAGTAGCCGAAGCCGCCCCCAGGGCCGCGAAAAACAGCGTCAGGAATATTCCGGCGGGGGTACAACGGGGCCAACTTCTCACTCGTATAAACTGGTTGCCTCCCCCGTGCTCTTCGACCGCCATCAGCACGCGGACCGAACCCATCAGACCTCCGCGCAATTCGAGGTCCCAGCCATCGAAATCGCCGCCTCGCAACACCACGGCCTTCAGGGCTTTTACGCCTTCCTCGACGGATTCAAGCCATGCAATTTGGGATCGCCACTGCCCGCTCCAGATGGTGAACGTTTTCGGCCACGGCAAAGGATGCGCTATGCCGGAGGCAACGCCACACCTTCGCCACGGGGTCAAGCCAAGTTTGATCCTTCCGATCAGGCGCGCCATCGGCTGCATGAGATGCATAGAAGCCGTAAGCGCCTTCAGCTTGCGCCGCTGCTGTGCGGGATAGTTGAGGAAAGCCAGCCTGGAAGCGCATGTCAGTGCATGGGCCACGGGCAGAGCGGCCGTGAAAAAGAAGAGGGGGAACGCGAAGAACAATGGCGCCCACTCAAATCCAAGGAGAGAAAAGAAGCCAAGGGCGGCTACGATCACATACCATTCGGGCATGAGGGGCAGGGACCACAGGAGGCTGGGCGCGGGTTGATAGATAGACTGAAACAGGGCGCTGCCCCATGTGCCCTGATAGACCCTCCCGCGGAAACAGCCGAGAAGCTGTTCAAAACCTTTAAAATAAAGCCTTCCCGCCCAAGGGATGTGTCCGGCGGCATTGTATTTTTCAGGCCACTTTCGCTCCAGGTATCCTTCCGCTTTTCCGTAGTTCAACTGCTGTTTCCAATAGCTCTTGACGGAATTGCGGCGATGGTGCCAAACCATCGCAGCCGGGTTAAAGCCGAGGGTCCACCCTCGCTTCTGGATCCGCCAGCACAGATCCACGTCATCTCCTGCTATCCGGAACTGGGTATCGAAGCCTCCGACCGCCTCCAGAGCGACTTTGCGGAAGGCCATATTGCAGCCCGGAATGTGTTCGGCCTCCTGGTCGGTAAACAAGACGTGAATGGGACCTCCGGGTGAATTTGCAACACACTCGGCTACCGCTCCATCGTCCGCGGGAGGGATATTGGGGCCGCCCACTCCAACGTGATCGGTGGACAGAAAGGTTGCCGCCAGATAGGTGAGCCATTGCGGGTCGGGAACGGCGTCATCGTCTATATATGCCACAATCTCGCCTTTGGCGGCGCGCATCCCGACATTGCGGGCGTTACTCAACCCGCCGTTGGGAATGGAAATCACCCTGAAATTGTATTCCCTGGTTATTGCCTCGGTGCTGTCCGTGGAACCGTCGTTTACTATGAGGACTTCGAAGTTGGGGTAATCGATTCTTCTAAGACCTTCCAGACAGTCGCGGATGGTCCGCTCCCCGTTGCGCGTGCAGATGACAACTGAAATGCTCGGCCAGTTCAGATCGGGAGGCAGGGGAACTTCTGCGAAAGCCCTGGCGACATAGGACAGCGAAAGCTTGGGATTGCGGTTTCGGTCGGTCAGGCCGAACCCCCAGTCTTCAATATCGAAGCCGCCCCTGTGCCATTCATCGGTCCAGGAAAAAACGAAAATGCCGGCACAACCCGCAGTGAAGGTGGACCTGATCTGCCATTCAAGTGTCGAGGCCTGTGCTTCAGGCCCGTTTCTCATGCTGTCCAGGCCAATTTCAGCCATAACCAGTGGCTTTTCAGCGGCAATGTTCTGAAGGCGAGCCAGGTATCCTTCCAACTTTTCCTTTGTTTCCAGGTATACATTGAAGGAGACAAAATCGACAAAGCGAAGTTCCAGATATTCGGTGGTGGGAAAGTTTACGTAAGTAACCAGGGCATGGGGGTCAACCTCTTTCACCGATTTGTAAAGCCGTTCGAGGAAGGACTCTATGCGCCGCCTGCCGTGCCAGCGAACTATCGAAGAGGGAATCTCGTTGCCTATAGTGAAACAGAGCACGGCGGCATGGCCGGCACAGGCCTCGACGCCTTCCCGCACACGACGGTCGATATCCCTGGCCAACTTTTTGTCGTCCAGAAACGTTATGTGTTCTTCCCAGGGCAGGCCTATCATTACGCGCAGGTTATGTTTGAGAGCGATATCAAGGAGCCATCTCGGGGGTACGGTGTAGGTCCGGACCGCGTTAATGCCGTTTGAGGCCATTTGCGCGAAATCGCGGTCTACCGTCTCCGGATCGTGATATTCGCAACCCTGTTCGTCCGGCCTGAAAGGACCATATGTTACGCCGCGGATATAGAGTTTTTCGTCGCCGACGAAAATGAATTTGCCTTTGACGACGGGCCGGATGCCTTCCCGGACCGGGATATGCTTGGGAGGGCTGAGATAGAACTCAGCGATCCCGCTTGGTTTCGGCTTATCAAAAAGAGGCCGCAGAGAGGGATTTTTCGCCGGAAGCCGGAGAAAATCATTTGAGTCTTTGGATTGCCTGGGGGTAACGTCTTCCAGTCTGGCATTGGCGCGAAAAAGTCCATCGCTTTGAGCCGGCTCAGAGGAATCCATGACCTCCCCCGAGCCAGGCTGAATTTCAATATCTCCTTCGGAGACATCCGATACAGCACTGCTTTGTTCGTTCCTCATGTTTTCCTCCCTAAAAAACGTAAGGGTTCGGCTTCACATCGCCACAGCACATAAGGCAATTAGCGTACCATTATTTATAAGCTTGATATCATTAGTAAAATAAGCTTGATCGCGAATCCTCGAAGCGCGAGGTTACGTTTTTTGCGCACATTGGTTACGATTTGTGCATGGGCCATCCAGGGCAAATTTAGATGGCGATCCTACCGGGGGGGCGAATTGGAGCCGACGCAAGAGGTGTTTTAGCCGAAAGATAGCTTGCTTCTGGGTGTCCGCTGAACTCGCCCGGCTATCGTTAACATTTTGCAAGACTCTTTGTTCCAATTCGGCTACTTGTTAAAAAGCAAGCTCATAAGTATACTTGTCGCGGCTGCCGGGCGCCGATGGTTCAGAGTTTGAGCCGGACGGTGTGCATCCCGGCAGGGTTGCTAATCAATTTATAAATCAGCTCTCGTTTAACTCGGATGGCAATGGAGACTGATGAACTCTGCTCTTCTGGAAGTAAAAGACCTGAAAACCTATTTCGTTACCGATGCCGGGATAGTACGCGCGGTGGACTCGGTCAGCTTTTCGGTTTCCGAGAAACAGGTTCTGGGAATTGTGGGCGAGTCCGGGTGCGGCAAGAGCATGAGTGCTCTGTCAATTCTGCGTCTTGTTCCCGACTCCGGGCTGATAGTCGGTGGCGAGATCCGGTTTCGGGGAAAAGACATTCTGGCGCTGTCTGAGGGCGAACTGGAATCAATCCGGGGCAACGAAATTTCGATGATTTTCCAGGAGCCTATGACTTCCCTCAACCCTGTTTTCCGGGTCATGGACCAGATTGCGGAGGTCCTTTTGCGGCACAAGGGGATTTCGAAAAAAGAGGCTTATGCTCAGGTGGTCGAACTTTTGCGCCGAGTTGGCGTGCCATCGCCTGAAATCAGGATGAGGGATTACCCGCACAAGCTGAGCGGCGGGATGCGTCAACGCGTGATGATAGCAATGGCTGTAGCCTGCAATCCTCGCCTCATAATTGCGGACGAACCCACGACCGCCCTGGATGTGACAATCCAGGCTCAGATACTTGCGCTTCTGAACGAACTTCGCGAAACGCACGGCTTATCAATTCTGCTCATAAGCCATGACCTCGGAGTGATAGCGGAGATGGCGGGGCAGGTCATTGTGATGTATACCGGCAGAGTTGTGGAGCAGGCCGATGTAAAAGAGCTTTTCGAAAATCCGCTCCATCCTTACACGCAGGGACTCATGAGGTCTGTGCCGGGCCGTCTGGCGGGCAGGGCTGGGGGGAGGCTGGTGCCGATCCCTGGAGTCGTTCCCAGTCTGTTGGCGTTGCCGCGCGGATGTAAATTCAACTCGAGGTGTCCCTGGTCTTTTGACCGCTGTTTTCGGGAAGAACCGGAGCTTCTGGCGCTGGAAGGCGCTCACTCGGTGCGCTGCTGGCTTTATTAGCGGCCTGAAGGGGAACTTCCATATCCTGGGTTTACGGATAAAAACCGGGAGGATTGTCCTTGGTTGAAGATTCAGAACTGCTGAGAGTTGTCGCCGTAAAGAAACACTATCCAATTACGGGCGGACTTTTTCGCCACGAGATCGGAACCGTCAAGGCCGTGGATGGGGTCGATCTGCATATAGCCCGGGGCGAAACGCTGGGGTTGGTTGGAGAGAGCGGGTGTGGAAAATCGACCCTGGGAAGGGTAATCCTGGGTCTTGAGCCGCCGACAGAGGGCAAGATCCTGTTCGACGGAGACGATGTGGCGTCCATGAAAGGTGAAAAGCTGAATCATATCAAGAGGCGCATGCAGATCATTTTTCAGGACCCCTATTCGTCCCTTGATCCGAGGCAGTCCGTGGGGCGCATCATAGGGGAAGGTCTGGTTATCCATAAAATAGGTTCTCCATCGGAGCGAAAGGAGCGGGTGCATCGAATAATGAAGGTGGTCGGCCTTCGTCCGGAGAACATCAACCGTTACCCGCACGAGTTCAGCGGTGGGCAGCGCCAGAGGATCGGGATTGCGCGGGCACTTGCCATCAACCCGGAGCTTGTCATCTGCGATGAGCCCCTTTCGGGTCTCGACGTATCCATACAGGCGCAAGTTGTGAATCTGCTGAAAGATTTGCAGCGGCAATTCAATCTGACCTACCTTTTCATCTCGCACGATTTATCGGTCGTGCGCTACATCAGCGACCGGGTTGCGGTGATGTACCTCGGTCAGCTCATCGAACTCGCCGAGGTCGGTGAATTATTCGGGAATCCCTGCCACCCTTATACACAGGCCCTGCTTGACGCAATTCCGTCTATGGACCCGAACAGGCCGAAGAAGCATCGAAAAGCGGCCCCGGAAAGCGCCGGGCCGGCCCTTCCGGAGTTCTGCATTTTTCAGCCGCGCTGTTCTCAGGCACAACCGGAGTGTGAAAAGGTAAGACCGGAACTCTATGAGATATCGAGCGGCCACTGGGTCAGATGCTTGGCACATAAGGTTTTAAGTTCCTAGTTTTCAGTTTTTGTTCCCAGTCGAACAAATGCCCTTTGTGTTCTATACCCCTGCCCATGATGGATTTTCGCAAACAAGAAGACGGGACCGGAGGAAACATGAGCGCCAAGATTATAGATGCTCACGCCCATTGCGGAAGGATGGATATTTTCCCGCCCCAGGATCTTCACGACTATATTGGCTGTATCGGAGGCAGCGGCATAAGAGGGGCGGTGATGTTTTCTCCCGTCATGGAGATCTACGACCGATACGATGGCAATTTCAGGGATACGGAGCAGTGGAAGCTCAAGAGAGCCGAATCGAACCGTTACCTGCTGACCCTGAAAGCCGGGAGTTTTGAGGTATATCCATATTTCTTCATTTGGAATGACTTCGCCGTGGAGCAATTGAGCGTAGCTCACAAAGGAATAAAATGGCACAGGCATGCCGACGAGCCTGTGTACGATTATGGCAATCCAAGATGTTTATCCGCTATCGAAGAAATCCGAAAGCGAAACATGCCGGTTTGCCTCGAAGAGGAGTTTGAAAATACGCTCTATTTCATTAACGAACTCGCCCAAGGCGTAAGAGTGGTAGTTCCTCATCTCGGGTTGCTGAACGGAGGCTATGAACTTTTGCGGCGGCACGGCATTTGGGACATGCCCAATGTTTATGCGGACACCGCTCTTGCCCCGTCGGGAGAGATCCGTGACTATATAGCTCGCTACGGTTGTGAAAGATTGATGTTCGGATCGGATTTTCCTTTCGGAGATCCGGTTTCCGAGTTGCAAAAGGTCAGAAAGCTCGGCCTGAACAGTGAACAAAACGAAGCGGTAATAGGCCTCAATGTCGCCAGGTTGCTGGAGGAGAGCAACAGGGAGTAGTAGCCGCCGGCGATCGTTCGGCATTGTTTGTTTGCGAGATGGTTGGCCTGGGGCGGACCAGACACATCGGCTGTTCGGCAGTGCGTTATGTTTTTTTCAGTATAACCGTAAATTGTTCTTTATTGAACACGGCCAATAGTGCAGAATGAAAGAGCAAATTATCTTTGAGTAACTTATAACTTACATTGAATACAGGAGTTGTGGTTGGGGCATAATGCTTTTCACCTGCAGGTAAGTGATCGAAGAAGGATCACCAGCATCGATATCCGCCACGCTGGCTTACGGTCGCCAGGATGACCAGGGGCAAGGCCCATTTTGAAATGACAGGAAAATACGATGTGATCGTTATCGGAGCGGGCCATGCAGGTTGCGAGGCCGCGCTTGCTTCTGCGCGCCTGGGCTGCAGGACACTGGCGCTGTCCATTTATCTGGACACAGTGGCGCACATGCCCTGTTCGCCTTCCGTGGGTGGAATCGGGAAAGGCCACCTGGTGAAGGAAATCGACGCGCTGGGCGGCGAGATGGCCAGGGTGAGCGACCAGACGGCGATCCAGTTCCGATTGCTCAATACGAAGAAGGGGCCGGCGGTCCGCGGCACTCGGACGCAAAATGACAAAATCCGTTATAGATCTGAAATGAAGCACCGGCTCGAGCTTCAGTCCAATCTCGAAGTGAGGCAGTCGATGGTGGAATCGCTCATTGTCGAGGATGGGAAAATATCGGGTCTGATCGACCAGTTCGGAGTTTTCTATGAAGCGCCGGCCGTTGTCATGGCTACGGGGACATTTTTGCACGGCCTCATACACATTGGGGAAAACCGTGTTGCATCGGGAAGGGCCGGGGAGTTCCCCTCCATTTCTCTTGCCGACCAGTTAACGGGACTGGGCTTCAAATTGGGCAGGATGAAAACCGGGACCCCTGCCCGCATCAGCCGCCGAAGCATTGATTTCAGTTCCTTTCGAGAACAACACGGGGATCCCGAGCCGAGGCCATTTTCTCTTTTCACGAAAAGTCTGCCGCTTCCCCAGACGCCATGCTACATAGGACGCACCAGCGAACGAACCCATGAAATCGTGCGCCGGCATATTCATTTTTCTCCTCTCTACAACGGCGCTATTCTGGGCGTTTCAGCCCGCTACTGCCCGTCCCTGGAAGACAAGGTGATGAAATTCCCGCAAAAGGATTTTCATCAGATCATTCTCGAGCCTGAAGGTCTGGATACAGAAGAGATATATGCGAGCGGCACCGGCAATTCGCTTCCGGTGGAAATTCAGCACAGCCTGATCCATTCGATTCCGGGGCTGGAATCCGCCGAAATCATGAGGCCGGCCTATGCAATAGAGTACGATTTCGTTCAGCCGACACAACTTTATCCAACGCTTGAAACAAAGCTGGTGGAGGGGCTTTATATGACCGGCCAGATTAACGGCACCTCCGGCTACGAAGAAGCTGCCGCCCAGGGAATCTGGGCCGGGCTCAACGCCGCCTTAAAAGTGCAAAAGCGCCCCCCGTTTCTCCTGGACCGTTCAGAGGCCTACGTTGCAGTGATGATTGATGACCTGGTGACTAAAGGAACCAACGAGCCGTATAGGATTTTCACATCGCGGAGCGAGTACCGCCTGCTATTGAGAGAGGACAACGCCGATTTGCGTCTTCTGGGCAAAGGACACGAACTTGGGCTGCATGATCACAGCGTATACAGGGAGCTTGTCGAACGGCGCGAGGAGCTGCGCTGCGAGATGGAAAGACTTCGAAAGGTGTTTGTCCGCCCCTGCCCCCGGGTGAGCGAAATACTGGCATCGAGGGGATCGAGCCCGCTCGATGAACCGGTATCGCTGGAGAAACTGCTCAAGAGGCCCGAACTTACATATTCAGACATTGAATCCATCTGTGGAACCGAGCAAACGCTTTCGGAAAGGACTAAAGAACAGGTTGAAATCGAGTGCAAGTACGAAGGCTATTTGAGACGGCAAGAGGCGGAGGCTCTCAAGTTCAAACAGATGGAAGAAATTTTGATTCCCGCAGAATTTCCTTACGATCGGGTGCCGGGTTTGTCTAATGAAGTCAGGCAAAAGCTGGGGGCAGTGCAACCGGTTTCGGTCGGACAGGCATCCAGGATACCCGGAATCACTCCGGCCGCTATATCTATTTTACTGATTTTCCTGAAGCGTTTTAGAGAGTTGTCTTCCAATGTGGAAAGTGATGCTTAAGGATATGCATTATTAAAAGAATCTGCTTGCGCAAGTTCGGGTTTACATATAGTATAATTAAGGGTTTCTCTTGCACCGAACCATTATCGCACTTGAACAAGAGGAAAGAGATCATGGAGGGTAAAAACGACAAAGATTACATTGCCACCCTGCGAGCGCACGGCCTTCAGGTTACCTATCAGCGTCTGGCCATCTACCAAGCCCTATATTTGACCAAGCAGCATCCAAGCGCCGAGACCATTTATCAGCAGGTCAGGAAGCGCTTTCCCATGATTTCCCTTGGGACGGTTTACAAAACACTCGAGAAATTCTATGAAGTCGGTCTCATTGAAAAGGTGAGCCCGATAACCGAAGTGGCCCGGTACGATGCATTGACCGCGCCCCATCATCACCTTGTATGTCTTGAATGCCAATCAATTCAGGACGCCGACCCGGTAGTCGAAGAGCCGAAGATCACGGTGCGCGATATTAATGGATTCCGGGTGGTGCGTCAGCAGGTTGTGCTTCAGGGCTATTGCACGGCATGCAAGGGGAATGGCTCCGATTGCTAATCTTGGGTTTTTATGAGCCGCCGTGGCGCAGTGAGACCCTGTCTTTTGGTCCTGCCTTGAATGAGATGAGCGAACGGGTTCACGTTTACGCTCGAAATATGGTATATATAAGAAGAATAAAGAGATAATCGGAGAATTTGATTGGAAAAGATGTATTTCTCCGGTAAAAATTAGTCATTCCGTTCGAGATGTGAGAGCTGGTGTTCTTGATGCGGTTCGAAACAGCGGGTTTGCACGCCATGCCCGCTGGTTCACACTTTTCAGATCAAACCTCCCTGGTCGCCGTTCGTACGGGTTGGAATGCTTTTGAGTAACGGTGAGTGAGAAGGCTTTCGCCGCGCCCGAAATTTATCCATGCTCATCCCTATGTTGCGGTTATTCTTAGTTAAGCTGAGCGGCGGCCTATTGTGGGTCCAGTCTTTAGAGCTGGGCGTATACGTGCCGTTAATTTTATTTGAAAGGAGGATACTTGGTGAATATTGTCGTCGTCATCAAACAAACCCCCGATACGGAAACCGTTATCCGGATACGGCCTGACAAGAGTCAAATCGTAACTTCGGACATTAAGTGGATTATTAACCCCTATGACGAGTTTGCGATTGAGGCCGGATTGCGCCTCAAGGAAAAGCATGGCGGAAAAGTAACCGTCATCAGCTACGGGTCTCAGAGGGTAATTGATGCCCTCAGAACCGCTTTGGCCATGGGAGCTGACGAAGCAGTGCTGATAGACGATGCCGAGATGAAGCGGGCGGATTTCCTTCGGGTGACGGAGGCTCTGGCCGCCGCCGCCGGGCAAATTAACCCTGATATCATCCTGATTGGGTCGAGGACCGTCGATTACGATCAGGGGCAGCGAGGCGCCATACTTGCCGAGAAGCTCGGGTGGCCGCATATCGCCCTGGCTGTGGCGTTGGAATCGGATGGGACGGCTGTGACAGTTGAACGCCCGATCGAGGGTGGAAAAGTAACCATAGAAGCTCCTTTGCCTGCGGTAGTTACCTTCGGCGGATCGCATGCCCTGTGGAACCCGCGCTACGCCTCCCTTCCCGGCATTATGAAAGCGAAGAAAAAGCCTCTTACCGTAAAGAAGCTTGAGGATCTCGGCATGAACCCGGCGGATTTCACGCCTGAAAAGGCTAGAATTTGGATTACGTCCCTGGAATTGCCTCCTCAGCGGAAGCCTGGAAAGATTGTGGACGGTGGTCTGGAGACCGGGGAAAAGGCGAAAGAACTCGTAAAGCTGTTGCGTGAAGAAGCCAGAGTCATCTGATGGGGAGGTACCAATGGCGAACAATGTGCTCATCATTACAGAGTTTCGGAACGGTAGATTTCGCCGCGTGACTCACGAGGTGGCAAGCGAAGGCAGGCGAATTGCGGATGCGCTTGGAGCCGGGCTGATCGCCGTAGCTCTGGGGTCCGGAATTTGGGACAAGGCGGCAGAGCTTGGGCAATACGGGGTGGACAAGGTTTTTGTGCTCGATGATCCGGCCCTGGAGCATTACCTGGCGGAAACCTACGTGCCGATTATCGCCGAAGTTGTGTTGAAAACCAAGCCGGTTGCGGTTCTTCTGCCGGCTTCGGTGGACGGCCGCGATATAGGCGCGCGGCTTGGCGCGAGAATCGACGTCACGCTGCTCCAGGACGTCGTCAAGGTTGAAATTAGCGAGGCCGGAAAGATAAAAGCCAAGTGGCCGCTTTTTGCAGGCAAATGTTTTGCATGGTGCGAATGGGCCGAAGGCGTGCCACCACTGCTCTCAATCCGCCCGAACGTCATGGAGTGCCTTGTTGTAGACGAAAATAGAGGAGCCGAGTTGGAAAAGGTCGATGTTGCCATACCTTCGCCCAAAGCCAGGGTGGTGAAATACGATCTCGATGTTTCCGGGAAGGTAGAACTTACCGAGGCCGAGGTGATTGTCTCGGGTGGGAGAGGAATGAAAGATGCCTCCAACTACGGTATTCTTGAAGACCTCGCAACGCTGCTCGGTGCGGCGGTGGGCGCGTCGAGGGCGGCCGTGGATTCAGGCTGGCGCCCTCATTCCGACCAGGTTGGGCAGACCGGAAAGGTCGTTAATCCCAATCTTTACATTGCGGTCGGCATTTCAGGGGCAATTCAGCACCTTGCCGGCATGGGATATTCAAAATATATCGTAGCGGTCAACAAAGATCCGGACGCTCCGATTTTCAGCAAGGCCGACTACGGAATAGTGGAAGATCTGTTCAGCTTTGTTCCGGCTCTTACCGAGGAGGTGCGAAAGCTCAAGAGTTCGTGCTGATGGGGATTATTGAGTGAGACGAGCCGAAAATTTGAAATATTACTGGTTGAACCGGATGGGTGAGTAAGTCTTCAACCCATTGCCGGTGCAAGGTCCTGAGGCTGATGAAAAGGGGGCAAACTGCACGCTCTGGTTGCAGATGCCCCCTTTTTGAAACCGTTGGTAAACTCCATATTCGGTTGTTCGAATTCGAACTCCCCGACAGGCTTGCCTTAATCAGACTGCCTGCTGTGCTCCGCCTGCCCCTCACCGCCTTCGATGAGAGATATCAAACCGGTTACGAATGTCATCATATTGTCTGCCTGGGCCTTCAACTGTGTTGAGGTGGCGGCTGCCTCTTCCGCGTTTGACGCATTTTCCTGGACTACCTTGTCAACTCCTCCAACTGCCTTGTTGATCAGTTCTACCCCCTGCGCCTGTTCTCGTGATGCGGCCGAAATCTCTCTCACCAAATCGCCGGCTTTTGAGATGCTCGAGGTGACTTCGGAAAATTCAGCGCTCATGTTTTGTGCCAGCTCGGCCCCGTTCGAGATCAGTTTGACATTGCCCTCGATCAACCCTGCCGTATTCCGGGCTGCCTCCGCCGCTCGCATCGCGAGGTTTCTCACTTCGTCCGCCACGACCGCGAACCCGGCCCCTGCCTCTCCGGCGCGGGCTGCCTCCACGGCAGCGTTAAGGGCCAAAAGATTTGTCTGGAAGGCAATTTCGTCGATTGTCTTTATTATCTTTTGAGTCTTGTCGCTGGCACTGGAAATTTCGTGCATGAACTCAGTCAGCCTGGTCATCGTATCCCTGGCCCGTGATGTAATCTCCTGGACCTGGCTCATCAGCGTGTCGGCCTGGGATGCATTTTCGGCGTTTTGCCTGGTCATTGCAGACATTTCTTCAAGCGACGACGATGTTTCTTCGATGGCTGCCGCCTGGCTGGCTGTGCCGCTCGCCATCTGCTGGCTGATCGAGGCCACTACCCCCGATGCGGCCGAGGCGTTCCCAGCCGTTTCATTTAACCCCGAAATCACCTGCCGAATCGGTCTGCTGACCAGCTTGGAGACCAATAAAATCAAAGCGGCGGCGACCACAAGGCTGGCGATAAGTCCTATAAAAATGTTTTTATTACGCATGCCCTGGATAGCAGCGAACATGGTATCGCTGTTCTGCTCCACGAGAATGCCGCCCAGGACCGCGCGGCTCGCTCCATGACAGTGATGGCAGCGTTTTTCATTCAGGAACGGCCGCAAAAGGTTAAAATAGTGTCTTCCGTCCCTGATGTCGTCAAATGGCTTATCGGGCGTTTTTCCGGTTGCCAGCATGCCGTTTAGCGCATCCAGCAGGTCTTTCGATTTTATGATTTCGGGAAGCGGAGAATTTTCCCTGCCGGTCTCGGTGGTGTAAGTGATCAGCTTATCGAAAGCAAAGACTTGTACTTTTACGCCGCTGTTGTTCTTTTCGAATTCAGACATTTGCTGCCTGATCGTTTCGCTGTCCCCGATGGCCATGGGATAGAGAATGGAATTGTAGACGGCTTCAGCGAGAACCTGGGTGGAGGCCTCGAATTGTTTCGTCATTTCCTTTTGCTGATAGCAAATATTTACACAGAGGATCATGCCGAGTGTAGCCAGGATCAATATGGCAACGGACAGGACTATTTTCATCTGGAGACTGAAGTTGAAATTGTTCATCAGTGAGCGCCTCCGTAGACTAGAGGTTTGTACTTGAAAGCATTTATACGCTCCGAGTTGTGGCACGATTCGCAATCTTTGGCCGTGAGCTTTCCTTTGATGTCTTTGGGGTCACCCGTTTCGGCATGAATGCTGCCGGGGCCGTGACAGACCTCACAGCCGGCATCCTTGAGCCCGGGGGTTTCCTGCTCGGACCGGAAGCCGCCTTCCTTGCCGTATCCTGTGGTGTGGCATTCGTAGCATTTCTTTTGTTCGGCTTCATCGAGCCCTTTTTTCAAACGGGCCAGGCTCTGGAATGAATGGGCCTTTTTGTTGAACTGTTTGAAGGTCCCATACTCGGTGGCGTGGCACTCTTTGCAGCCCTCCGAGCCGATATATTTTGCCTGCTCGGCGCAACGGGCGTTTTGCAGCCGCCACCCTGAAAGGGAAAGCAAGAAGAAAAGTGAGAATAAGCCGGCTGTTAATATCAGCTTTGGATTATGCATATTAGGGTCCTCGATTGTTTGTAACTGCAAGACGAACCAATAGCCAAGAGCTCCAATACTCAACAGTAACTATGGTGACCCTTATTCCATTTTTGCACTCCCTCCTGCCGTTTGAGGGAAACAATATAAAAAAGCAATTTTTCTATCGGATAGAGATTGATTCGGCCGAAGTTAGAAATTTCTTTAGAAATTTATATATAGTTTTTAGAACCTTCTACAAAAGTCTTTTACGGCCTGAAGTCCTTTATCGTCATTATAAGACCGAATACTGGCGCGGAAAAAGTCCGGACCCGGAGTTTACAGAAAAGTAGACAAGCATACTCGGGCTTTATCTGAGTCCGCCTGAAAATGCCCTCGTTATCTGCGTTGACGAAAAATCCCAAATCCAGGCGATTGACAGGACTCAGCCAATGTTGCCGTTGCGCCCGGGCAAAGCTAAGAGACTCATAAATACCTATACTCGGCATGGGACAACTTGCCTCTTGGCAGCCCTTCTGGTCCATGAAGGCACCATTGAAGGAAGGTGCTTTGACCGTCATATCCATGAAGAGTTTCTGCATTTCACGCCAACCTATGCCTCCTGGTTGAATCAGATCGAAATCTGGTTTGGAATCCTCGCC
>Ga0326728_10013965_pt1 | contig 17245 bp, 14 predicted proteins | sample MB3enrmetagenome_FD_207602 | JGI IMG/M metagenome (GOLD analysis project Ga0326728, IMG submission 207602) | Lab enriched peat soil microbial communities from McLean, Ithaca, NY, United States - MB31MN | ecosystem: Environmental > Terrestrial > Soil > Wetlands > Peat | place: USA: New York... | reverse complement strand
GATACCTTTTGGCGAGGTCACGGCGTAGGTGTTTTGTTTTCCCGCAGGCTTTCTCCTGCCCCGAAAAGCAAAAAGCCCCCGATTTCGGGGGCTTGGCAAAAATCGAATTAAAACTAAGCTTCTAGCTGTCGCCTGCCACTGTCCGCAGTTTTTCCGGCAGGAAATGATACGGTGGCCATGGCCCGCTCACTACCATCTGGCAGTCCTTCAGTTGCTTGGCCGCTGTGTTATAGCGGTTCTGATATTTTTCGATGGATTTGCTGTCAATCAGGTGGGCAATATCGAGGAGCATTCCGCCGGCGTCGACCCGCTTGCAACTGACTTCTTCTTCCAGCGGGTTAAACAGCCTGTGCACCTGCACCGAGAGCGCCCGCGCCTTGGTCTGGCGCTCGCGATCACGCGATGCCTTCTCACGGAGCTTGGCCAAATATTCCCGGCCGACCGTGTCCGGCAACACCACATCTTCCATGGCGCTGCGCAACGCTCCGTCTCTCACCGTCAGCCTGATCCGCATCTCCGACTTGCCCCGGAGACGGGCCACGCTGTCACAGAACGTGCGCCGGTTCGAGCGCACTGCCTGCCGGATCGCATCCTCAGTGTCGAAGATGGTTCCGAAACGGAAAGGCAGCACGGTCGCCGTCCGGAAACTCTGGCTGACCACCCGCGCATGCTCCAGAACCGCTTTTTCATCAATTTTGCCGCTAGCACGGTCGAATTCGCTCACAATCACCGCGAATTCACCGCTCGGATAGCTCATGACTGGAGCGCCGTTGACGCCTTGAACTCCTTCGAGAACATAGGGACGGCGCGCTCGAACACCATTTGGGAGGGCCTGGTGTTCCGTAAGGCAGTACGCATACCACGACATGCATTCTCTCCGATTGCACCGGGGCGCTTGTGGGCTCCCTTTAGATTTTTGAAACTTAGGGCTGCTCCTACCTGGAGGACGAATGGTTGATTGTTTGGAAACGATGGTGGAACGCGACCTTGAACGCGTTCTAAAGGGATATTACTTTGAATGCATCCTAGTTTGCAACTTTTCTGCTACTAGAAGCATCGCGGCGTGTCTCATTTTGCGCCGCGCCATCCCTTGGTTGTCACGCTAGCAGGGCACTTTGCGGCATTAAAAGCAAAATCCGACAGAGAGTCGGCTTACGACGTGGGACGGGAATCGACGAACCTATCATCCGGCCCTGTAACGAAGCGTGTATGTAAGTTTATGATTTTAAGTGTTTTAACTAACTCATGAACCGCCTGCGCCAGGAATTATCTCTTCTTCTTATCCGCGAGCTCGCGAGCCTTTGCCCGCTCCTGCAAGGCGATCGTGACCACGCGCAGCATATCTGGCGCTGGAGCCGGCTTGCCCGTCCAGATCTCAAACTGCCGCGCTGCCTGATGCACAAACATTTCTACACCCGGTATCACAGCAATTCCCTTGGCGCGCGCCACCTGGAGCAGCCGCGTCTCCACCGGATCGTAGACCATGTCAAAAACCACTTTGGCCCGGATCTCGTTGTCCTTGAGCGGGCACTCTCGCGTAGAACCCATGCCCACAGACGTCGCGTTGATAATCACGTCGAACTCAGCCTTAGCCAACTCGGCTCGCTTGATCACCCGCGCTTTGGCCTGGCGGGCCAGTTTTTGCGCCTTGTCCGCCGTGCGGTTGAGAATGGCCACGTCGGCGCCGCGCTCCTTCAGCCCAAACACCGCCGCCCGCGCCGCCCCGCCCGCGCCCAGCACCAGCACGCGCGTGTTTTCCAGGGATATGCGCTGCTCGAGCGGCCTCAGCACGCCCGCGACGTCTGTGTTGAATCCATAGAGCTTGCCATCCTGCGCTCGCACCACTGTGTTGCAAGCCCCGATCTTCGTCGTGTGCGCGTCGGAGTTATCCAGATACTCCAGAATCTCCTGCTTATAGGGCATGGTGATGCTCAACCCATGCAGCGGAATCTCGCGCACGCAATGAATTAGGTCCTTCATCTTCTTGGCGTGCAGCGCCAGATAAACCGCGTTCACATTCTCCCGCCGCAGCGCCGTGTTCATGATGACCGGTGAAAGCGAATGCTCAATCGGATCTCCCGCCACCCCATACACTCGCGTCGCCGCATCCACCTGTTCAATGCGATAAATGTTGCGCAGATCGCGCGCGCTCACCTGTCCCGGCGCGGTCTTCTGTTCTTCGCTCACCGCTCCAAACGTAAACGCGCTCCCCGCGCGCACGCCCAGTACGCGGCTGATGATACCCTGCTCACCCATGCACAGGCCGACCAGCGAATGCTTGTCGCTATGCGCCTGCAGAAATTTCATCATCGTCAGATTGTCGGAAAGCGTTGTCGCCGCCGTAACCAGCTTGTAAAAGTCCGCCGGAATCTTCAGCATCTTGTCCAGCGTTTGCTCCAGATTGCGCGTCGCCCGGAAATCGTGCCACGACACCATCAGTCCCCTGGCCTTGCGCAGACGGGCCAACGCCTCCGGCTTGGCCTTCAGAGCGCTCTCCAGCTCCAGGTCCAACATGTGGCAACCGGCTGCTGCCGCCTTGTTCAGAATTTCCAATTGCGCCGCCAGCGACCCCTTGAACTTGCCGCCGTTGTCGCTCCGCCTGCACGTAGCAATGGCGGTAACATATTGATGGGTTTCGAGAAAACGTCGGAGTTTCGTTAGCGCCGCGGCTGGTTGCTTCAGGTAGTCGAGTCTTAACTCGAGAAAAGGCTGTTCCTGTGCCATCGACTCGGCGATGTCGAGCATCTCATCGGCGCTATCGGCGTTCACCGCCAGGCAGACCTTCGGCAGTCTTAGTGGCAGAAAACGGGTTGCGATAATGGGCGATAGTGCCACGGCCATTCGTTTGGCGAACGGCGCGATATTACAAGGCCCTAAGCCTAGATGCAACAGCCGGATGCAAGAAACGTGGAAAAACTTTCGACGCCCCGGCCTCCTGACACCCTCGTAACCTTGACCCCTCCCTCCGTCCTTGTTACTTTTCGGCTGTAACCCTTGTCTTCCCAAAAGGATAGCGGCTGTACGCACGGCCGTTTCGTACTTTCGGGAATCGGAGGCAAGATAATGAAAATAGGGATGTTAGTGTTGCTCGCTGCCACCTTCGCCGTGGCCCAACCCTCGATCACCTCCACGATGGTGGCCACTCCAGACGCATCCGGCATCGTGCCCACCAGCCGTAGCGTGCCCTTTGTGCGCTATCAGACGCCCAGCAACGCCGACATCTACTGTGCTGGCTTTGTTTCCAAGGACCGCATTTCCGACGCCAGCTTCGTCACTGGCGGCCTGGAGACTCCCACCGACACCAAGTTTGAAAACGGCGAAATCGTCTATCTGTCCGGCAAAAATTATCAGATCGGCCAGCTCTACAATATTGTCCGCGAGCTCCGTGACGTCAACGAGTATGAAGTTTACCCCGGCATGAGAAAGCTGCTTTCTTCCGTCGGACACCCTTACTCCGACGTTGGCCGCGTCCGCATCACCGATCTCCGTAGTAAGGGCGCGCTCGCTGAGGTGGTCTACAGCTGCGACTCTATTAACCCCGGCGATGTCGCCGTTCCATTCGCCGAGCGTGAGCCCGTCGCGTTCCATGTTCCCGGCCACTTTGATCGCTTTGCTCCGCCGAACTCCAAGCTGACCGGCCGCATCGTTCTCGCCAAGGACTTCGACCTGGTTCTCGGCACCGGCAATACCGCCTATCTGAACGTCGGCAGCAATCAGGGCGTGAAACCCGGCGATTATTTCCGCGTCATGCGTTCCTACACGGCGACGCTGCAAAACCCCGTCGATTCGCTTTCGTTCAAAGCGCAAACCTCCGAGGATACGCAGATGCGCCCACCCACCATCGAAGCCAACTTCCTGACTAGGGGCAAGGGCCCGGACATCCGCGTCGAGGATCTCCCCAAGCGTTCGGTCGGCGAGATTGTCGTCCTCAGCACAACTCCGAATTCTTCGTCCGCCATGCTCGTCTTCTCGTTTGAGGATGTCTACGCCGGCGACAACGTCGAATTAGATCCGCAAGAATAGCGCTCCGACAAATATCATCTCAGCGGGGGAGACTCAATCTCCCCCTTATTTATTGGAGCTTTGCCGGTTGATCGCTGCTTTGAAACCGCGGCACACCGATATCCACGCAGCCGGGTTTTCGCAGGATTGACAGGATTGAACAGATTTGTAGTCGAAGAATTTCCTGAGGAAAAGAGAAGTCCCGCGAGTTACCACTCACCGAAAAAACGGCAACTGCAGATCTCCCGGAATCAGGGCGCCAGCCACGATCATTGCGATCACGACAATAGCCAGTTCCATACAGCCCCCTGAGTTACACTGCACTTCTTACCTTACACCCGATTTCCCAAACCACAAGGGTACAAACGTGCCATTCGACGGCGTTTCCCTCGCAGGCTCTATCTTTACTTCCCGATTTTCCGGGACACTATAGCCCCGCCCTAGCCAGCGCCATCACCCAACCACATCCTCATCTCCGAAAACTTCCGCCTCGAACGCCTCAATCGTCACCGACGGCTTCTTCCACGCGTCCATCGGCAGCCCCGCTTTGTAGCAGGTTTGTTCCAGAAACGTCACCCGATCCCAGTCGTGCTCCACCGGAACCTGCGGCAAAAGCAGTCCGCGCCGCAGCCCATCGGAGATCACCAGCCCATGCCGCCCGACTTCAACCTGCTCTGGCTTGATAGGAACGAGCGGCGAAAGCACGCTCAGCGAGATCTTCAACTCTGGCGCTTCGTCCGCCGAGACTGGCCAGAAGCGAGAGTCCTCAAACGCCGCCGCGCACGCCGTTTCCGCCACCGCCTGCGCCAGCGGACGTCTCGCCGCCGGATAACCGACACATCCCTTCAGTTCGCCGCGCAAGTAGAGGGTTGTGAACACACCGCGCTGCTTCTCGAGCGCCGCTCTCTCGCCCGCCGCAACTTCGCTCACGGATCCCGTCTGCAGCAACGCCGCCTCTGTCACCGGCTTCCCGGCAAGCCTCGCCGCGATCGCGGCATGCGCAATCGCCAGTAGCACTTTTCGCTGTTCCTGAGAGAGTTCGGGGGAGAGTTCAAGAGAACGCTCGGGAGAAGATTCGGGCTTGGGCCCAGCGGACTCCGCGCATCCACTCGCGGCGGGATTTTCAGACCGTTTGAACATCGCGTTTCCCCCGCCTCGACAAGACGAAGGCCCGCTTCTTGCGCCGCCGCTCCGACTTCTGATCGATCCGCGACCAGAATGCGACGAAATAGTCGGCCGCCGAAACCAGCGACAGCACCACCATGAACCAGATCGCTACCCACGCAATCCAGTACACGGGGAAAACATAAACCGGCCCCACCGGCCAGTCATGCCACCGGTGCGCCAAAATCACCGCCACCACCGCAATGATCTGCACCAGCATCTTGAACTTGCCCAGTTCGCTTGCCTGAATCGTGAAACCTTCCGAAGCCGCAATCGAACGCAGGCCGCTTACCAGAAACTCCCGCCCAATGATCACCACCGCCATCCACGCCGGCACCAGCGCGGGATTGTATTGCACCAGCGTGATGAACGCCGCCGCGATCAGCAGCTTGTCCGCCAGCGGATCGAGCAGCATCCCCATGGTCGTAATCTGCCCGCGCTTGCGCGCCAAATAACCGTCAATGCCGTCAGTGATCGACGCCAGAATAAACACCGTCGACGCGAGGATTTCCCGCTCCCCGTTGGTATCGGAAAACCGCGGGCTGCAAAGTATCCAGATCAGCAACGGAATGGCCGCAACGCGGCTAAGCGTAATGGAGTTCGGCAGATTCACACGATGAGCGAGGCCGCAGAAGCAGCCATCCCGATTATCCTCCACAACCGGGGTCAAGGCAACGGAAGGGAATAATAGGCCGCACGTTAGGACTCAGCCAACAAGCAGGCTCAAATTCCCCCAGCAGCGGGCAAAACTACCGCCCTACTTCCGCCGCTCCCCCGTCTCCTGATCAAACACATCATTGCGCAGGAACTTCTCCGTCGTCCACGGTGCGTCGCCCCCGCCCAGATACTGGTGGAACCACTCCAAATGTGCCGTGTAATAAAGCGCCATCTCGTACCAGCTCGGCCAGTGTCCGGCATTCGAATAGATAATCAGCTTCGACGGCACTTTCATCGTCTGCAACGAAGTGAACATCTGTAACGATTGCGTGTAAGGCACGCGATAATCGCGCTCGCCCGAAATCACCAGGCACGGCGTCTTGAAGTTCTTCACATAGTACGAAGGCGAAAACTTCTCATACTGATCCGAAGTCCACGGCAGCCCTTTGTAATCCCACTCCGGAAACCACAGCTCCTCGGTCGCGCCCCACATCGAGCGCAAATCGAAAACGCCCATCATCGAAGCGATCGCCTTGAACCGCGTCGTATGCCCTTCGAACCAGTCCATCATGTATCCGCCATACGACCACCCCATCGCTCCCATGCGGTCCGCATCCACATACGGAAGCTTCGCCAGTTCATCCGTCACCTTCATCAGGTCTTCGAACGGTTTCCCGCCGTGGTCGCCGGAAATCTCCGCTGTAAACTCCTGCCCGTACCCCGTCGATCCGTGCGGATTGGCGAATGCCACCACGTACCCCGCGCCCGGATACACCTGCCAGTCCCCTCGGAACGCGTCCTGCCATTGCTGCTGCGGGCCGCCATGCACATTCAGGATCAACGGATATTTCTTCGCCGGATCGAAATTGTGCGGCTTCACGATAAACACTTCGATCTTCGCTCCGTCCGCGCCCTTCACCCACATCCGTTCCGCCGGACGAATATCGACTTCCTTTTCCAGATCCTCGTTGAAATGCGAAACCCGCTGCCCCGATACGAACTTTCCGTCCGCCCACCCGGCCGTGGAGATTTCCGCCGGTTCCTCCGTTGACCTCCGCACGTACACGATCCGCTGGCCATCGGGCGACAGATTGAAGGCGTCGATCGACTTATCCAGCAGCACCTGCTGAATCGCCCCGGATCCAAGCTCAACCCGAAAGATAGGCACGTCGCCTTCGACCGGCGCACTGAAATAGATCGACTTCGAGTCCGGCGCCCACTCAAACTCGTCTACCCAATTGCGGAACGACTCCGTCAGCACTCGCGACGTCCCCGCCGCCCGGTCGTAAACCGCCAGCCGGAACAAGTCCGATTCATATCCCGGCTGCTTCTGCATCTGATAGGCAATGTATTTCCCATCCGGCGAGTATCGTGGATGCCCGTCGAAGGCCGGATTCGACGCCGTAATATTCCGCGGCGCCTGATTGCCCGTCAGCGAAACCACCCACACGTCGCTGTTGGTCGAGGACGCCTGGTCTTTATCGTGGTTCGAATCGAAAGCCAGTTCCGTGCTGTCGGGAGAAAAATCGTATTGCGTCATTCCCCCCAGCTGAAATGGCGGCGAATCGAAGTCCCCCGGCGTCAGGTCGCGCACCGCGCCCGTCGCCACCTCCGCAACGAATACGTGCGTCCGCTTGCCGTCTTTCCACGAGGTCCAGTGCCGGTAAAGCAGCGTGTCCGCCATGTGCGCGTGCAGCGGCCCTTTGCTCCACCGTTGCTCGATCTTCTTGTTGCACGCATCGTCTGCGCCGCATTCGGGGTACACATCGCTCGTAAACGCGATCCACTTCCCGTTCTTAGACCACACCGGGTCGGCCACTCCCGTCGAAATGCTCGTCAGCTTGCGCGCCTCGCCCCCGCTTACGGAAATCACATAAATGTTGTTGTCGTCGCCTTCCCGCCCGCTGACGAACGCAATCCACTTCCCATCCGCCGACCATGCCGGTGTCGACTCGCCCTTCTCGCCCGCAGTAAACTGCCGCGCATTTCCGCCATCGGCCCCCATCAGCCAGATGTGACGCACGCGTTTGGCCTTGGCCAGATCGTCGGTGCGCAAAGTGAAAACGATCGTTTTTCCGTCTGGAGAAAGGTGCAAATCCTCCACCCCGCGAACGCCGTACAGATCCTCAATTGTAAAAGCGCGTTTCTCCGCCAACCCCGGTACCGCCAGCAACAACGAACACATCGCCAAAAGAACGGACAGTCTTCGACCCATGATGCCCCCATGTTTCCTGAAAATTAGTGCCATCGAAATTAAACACACTGCGGCCTCCCGCGGCAAGGACCCGGGGTCCCCATCGCGCCCGGTTTTGGCGTGATGGGGTGGAAGGACCTACCCGCGAGCGCAGTGTGTTTTTGGTGTAGGGATGAGAACCGGACTACGACGCCTTACCCATATTCTGCAGCAGCCCGCCCAGCATGCCCATCACACTGCTGTGGTCGGGGACTTGCCCGTTCGGCGTTAGCTTATCGATGATGCCCGGCAGCATTTGTGCGATCGCTCCGCCCGCCACATCCGGCGAAATCCCCGCCTTCGCGGCCAGCGCTTTCACCGTATCGCTGCCCAGCACCTGGTGAATCTGGTCGGAGGAAATCGGCGAGTTCTGTCCGCCCCCTACCCACGATTGCGCAACCGCGCCCAACCCGTTGTTGTGAAAATTCTGAATCAGTCCCTGCAAACCGCCCGGCTGGTTCTGAATCATCTGCAGCAGACCCGAGGCCAGCGGATTCGATGTGCCGCCCATTACTTTCCCGAGCGCTTCACTCTCAAGATTGTCGAGTAATCCCATAACATCCTCCCCACATCGGATAAGAAACCAAGCCCCGAGCCGAGACTCGCGAGCAACCGAGAAAATCCGGTTGTTCGAGGCTCGCAGCTCGGGGCTCTTAGCTCACTTACTTCTGTTTCGCGATGATCTTGTCTTTGATCTTGTTGTAGGTGGACTGGGGCAGGATTTTCTTCTGCACCAGGTCTGTCTTCTTCGCGTACGGCCGCCCGTCGATGATCTTCTGCGAGTATGCCGCCCCAATCCCCGGCAGCGCATCGAGCTGGTCCTTGGTTGCCGTGTTGATGTCGAGCAGATCGGCGCTCGCCGCTGCCGTCGCCGTTTTCGCCGGCTTCGAGGCCGCAGCCTGTCCAACCGCCATCCCGCTGATCAAACTCAATGCGAAAACCGCAACCAGAATTCTGGTTAGAACCTTTCTAGACATTAGTCCCTCCTTGTTAATTGTCACCGTTCCTGATTTCAATCTGTTGTCATTCCGACCAGCGGGAGGAATCTCCTTCTCTCCCGCTCGCCGCTTTTGATATTTCACCGAATCCGGAAGGGATCTCCCCCTCCCCGGGCGATTCAGCTTTCCTACTCCTTCGCAGCCGCCTTATACCCCGCCGCTTTGGCTTCGGCTTCGGTCATAAATTTTCCTTCTTTGGTATTGCCGTAATAGCGCCCGCTCGAATGGTAAACGCCGGACTTGGTGTTCACCCACACCTTGCCGCTGGCCTTCGCCGCTGCAATGTCGGAGCTCGAAGCCGCCGGACCCGATGCCGCTGTCTTTGAGCTGGCAGGCTTCACCGCCGATGATGCCGGAGCCGAAGCCGCTGGTGCGCTCGCGGGCTTCGCTGCTGCCGCCGGAGTTGCCGCTTGTGCGCTCGCGGGCTTCGCTGCCGCCGCTGGAGTTGCCGCCGGTGCGCTAGCTGCCGGAGCCGCTGCCGGAGCTGCCGCTGGAGTACTCGCCGCCGTGCTCGCATCCGCTTTCTTGCTCTTCCGCGACTTTTTGGCCGTGGTCGCCGATGTGTCACTGCTCGCCGCGGTGCTTGCCGCCGGCGTGCTCGAGGTTTGTGTGCTCGCCGAAGAATCCGTGCTCTTCTTCTTCGACTTCTTCTTGGTAGTCGTATCCGTGCTTTGCGTGTCGGTCGAACTCGCCTGCGCCGCTGCCATGACCGGCATGAACGCCAGAACGAACGCGAACGATAACACTGCCATCCACAAACTAACTCTGTACCGGGAGTTCATCATTTCGTATTTCCTCACGAGTTAATAGGGCTATGCCCCGAATTTTACAAGCCGATCCCTTAAACCTGTCTCACACAAAAAGGTTGCGCGAAGTCCCAGAAACATTACATCGCAGCTGCTTTCGGGTCAATAGAAACCACAACTTGCCAGGAAGGGCCCCGCGCAGCCAGGCCCTCCCCGTTCAAAATCTATGGCTAGGCATAGATTCCACGATGGCTAGGCATAGATTCCGCGCTGCCGGATCGTATATGCCACTCGGTCAATCGCCAGCATGTACGCCGCAATGCGGTTGTTCACGCCATGCGTTTCGGCGTATCTCACCACATCTTCAAACGCCGTAACCATGATGTCGCCCAGCCGCTCGTTCACTTCCGATTCCTTCCAGAAGTATCCCTGTCGGTCCTGCACCCACTCGAAGTACGACGTCGTCACGCCGCCCGCATTCGCCAGAATGTCCGGAATCACGAACACCTTCTTCTCCGCCAGGATGTCGTCCGCCGCCGCCGTCGTCGGCCCGTTCGCGCCTTCCGCCAGAATTCTGCACTTCACCCGGTCCGCATTCTGGCTGGTGATTACGTTCTCCGTCGCCGCCGGAATCAGTATTTCGCATTCCTTCAGCAGCAGTTCCGCCGGATCGGCTTTCTCTGCTCCCGGGAAGTCGAGCACTGTTCCAGTCCGCTGCCGGTACTCCCACAGCTGTTCGATATTGATCCCATTCTTGTTGTACAGGCCGCCTCCCACCTCAAGGATGCCAGTCACCTTGTATCCGATCTGCGCCATCAGCCGCGCCGCGTTCGATCCCACGTTGCCAAACCCTTGCACGATCACCCGGCTCTCGTTGCGGTTCAGCTTCAACTTCTTAATCGCCTCCTCGCACACCATCAGCACGCCGCGCCCGGTCGCTTCCCGCCGCCCGCGCGAGCCGCCAATATTGATCGGCTTGCCCGTCACTACCGACGTCACCGTCTGCCGCGCATGCATCGAATACGTATCCATCATCCACGCCATGATCTGTTCGTTCGTGTTCACGTCCGGCGCCGGCACGTCCTTCTCCGGTCCGATAAACTCGAACAGCTCCGCCGTGTAGCGCCGCGTCATCCGCTCCAGTTCGCCCATCGACATCTTGTGCGGATCGCAAATAATTCCGCCCTTGGCCCCGCCAAACGGAATGTTCACCACCGCGCACTTCCACGTCATCCAGCTCGCCAGCGCGCGCACTTCATCCAGATTCACATCCGGCGAATACCGCACTCCGCCCTTCGCCGGCCCTCGTGCAATCGAGTGCTGCACCCGGTACCCGGTGAACACTTCCAGGTGCCCGTCATCCATCTGGACGGGAATATAAACCGTTATCTCGCGGCTCGGATGGCGCAGCACCCGCCACAGTCCTTCGTCCAGATTCAATTTGTGTGCCGCCAGGTCAAAGCGCGCCGCTTGCGCCAGCCACGGATTAGTTTCCTGCTCAAGATCGATAGTCTTCATAAAAATCTCCAGATCAAAACTCGTAAAATGCCCAACTGAATGATTCCAACCAAGTCCTTTATAAAGAGTTCAATTGCCCATGGTGAACCCTCGAAAGTATATGGCGACCGCCAAAACCAAGGCAAGCGATCCCATGTGACGGTGACGGAACGTCGATGGAGCGTCCTCCGATTCTTCTGCGTCCGCCCTGCCTCTATAATTGCCTTCTCCCCGACGATCAAGCCGCCGGCGAGCCATGATCCCATAATCCAATGACTCAGTGATTAAATGACTCAATGACTCAATGACTAAATAAATCCATGATCCGCCCCGACTTCAACGAATTCTCCCGTCTCGCCCGCACCGCCACTCTGGTGCCCGTCGCCAAGTCCATCTCCGCCGATCTCCTTACTCCCGTCTCCGCCTTCCTGTCGATCGCCGCCGATGAGCCCGACGCTTTCCTCCTAGAATCCGTCGAAGGGGGAGAAAAAATCGGCCGTTACACCTTCCTTGGCGTCCGCCCCTACCTCCGTCTCGAATCCCACGGCGACCAGATCACCATCCGCCGCGATTACAAAACGAAGGTGGCCAAATCCGCACGCTCCAATACTCGCCGCGCTACCATCCCCAACATCGAAACCCGCACCGCCAACATTTTCGAAGTCATCAAGGAACTCCTCCACCAGCACCGCCCCGCCCAGGTCGAAGGCCTTCCCCCCTTCACCGCCGGAGCCGTTGGCTACTGCGCCTACGACATCGTCCGCCAGCTCGAAAACATCGGCGCCCGCGCCCGCACGCAGGCAAAAGACGATCTCCACGTCCCCGACTGCATCCTCATGTTCTTCGATCGTGTCCTCGCCTTCGATCACCTCCGCCACCAGATCCACATCGTAGCCTCCGCCGATGTCACTGGACTTACCTCCGGGCCTAAGTCGTCCGCGACTACGTTGTCCGGCTCTAAGTCGAAAGCCGCCCTAAAAGCCGCCTACAACCAGGCCCTGGCCGACATCGTTGCGATCGAGCGCAAGCTAGTCGCTGGATGGAAACGTCTCGCGACCCGCGTCGAAACCGAGGGTGCCCCACTCAAGCCCGGTGTTGGCTTGAGTGGGTCTGTCCACTCTCGTGCCTCCGAAGCCAAACTGAAAGTCCGCGCCCGCACCTCCAAAGCCAAGTTCCTGAAAAACGTCGAGCAAGCCAAGGAGTACATCGCCGCCGGCGACATCTTCCAGGTCGTTCTCTCCCAGCGCTGGGATTTCGAGCCCGCCGTCGCCCCCTTCGATCTCTACCGCTCTCTCCGCACCGTCAATCCCTCCCCCTACATGTACTTTCTCCGCTTCGGAGCGATTTCCTCCGCGCCCCTCCGTGCCCCCCGTGGTTCAAGCTCTTCGCGAGCATCGCATCGGACCTCGATCAAGGAAACCTCCGCCACTCTCCACGTTCTCGGCTCCTCGCCCGAGATGCTAGTAAGAGCCGCAGGCCAGAAACTCGAATACCGTCCCATCGCCGGCACCCATCCCCGCGGCAAAGACGAAGCCGAAGACGCCGCTCTCGAAAAGAAAATGCTAGCCGACGAAAAAGAGCGCGCCGAGCATGTCATGTTAGTCGACCTAGGCCGCAACGACTTAGGCCGGGTAAGTGAATACGGCAGCGTTAAAGTCCGCAAGCTGATGTATGTTGAGCGTTACTCGCACGTCATGCACATCGTCTCCGCCCTCGAAGGCCGCCTCCGCCCCGAACTCGACGCCATGGACGCCTTCGCCGCCTGCTTCCCCGCCGGCACCCTCACCGGCGCTCCCAAAGTCCGCGCCATGCAGATCATCGAAGAACTCGAACCCGCCCGCCGCGCCATCTACGGAGGCTCCATCCTCTACGCCGATTTCGCCGGCAACCTCGATTCCTGCATAGCCATCCGCACATTATTGATGAAAGACAAGAAAGCCTACTTACAAGCAGGCGCCGGCATAGTAGCCGACTCGAATCCCGAGCGCGAATTCGAAGAAACCGAAAACAAAGCCCGCGCCGTGCTAAGAGCAGTAGAGACGGCAAGAGGGGCCACCTTACCCTACGAGGTTCATTCGTCCGGGCGGAGGGAGAGTCGAAAACGCGCATTGGCCACAAAAATGCAACTTCCAGAGCTTAAGACGACTCTAATCGTGTAGATTACCTTCGTCAGTAGCGGGCATGCGTCGACGCTGCCCTAGAATGAGGACATTAGGCCGCCAATGCTTGGAAGCCGGCCCGGGTTGGTGTATGCTTTGGCGTTATAGTTTTTCGGAGTTGCACCTTTCCTGCGTGAGATTCCCCAATGAACACGACAGCTTGTGCCATAAAAGGCACACCTGTCCCGTTCGACCTCAGCCAACACGGACGGAGTTTTAGATCATGCTACACGTGGTGCTGGAATCGGCAGGGTTGGACGCCAAGACATGTGCCGGTCTCTTGGGGTTCAATCCAGATCTGTTTGCGGAGTGGTCAGCAGGTCAGCGCCCAATACCGGAATCCGTCCTTCCTCTCCTGTCCGCAGTATTCAGCGTGCCGCCTTCGCTCCTGCGATCGTCGACTAAGGCGGCTAAGAGCTTTAAGGAAGACATAACGCCGGCCATTTGGTACAAGTTCCGCGGCCCCGAACTCGTCAGCGCCGACCGAGAATGCGTTGTCCTAATACGGCAGATCGGTCACTATCAAAACGAACTCGAAGCTGTAACTCGCAATCGTTCGACCCAGTGGAAGAGCTTATTTGAGTCCATTCGCGAAACCATTGATCTGCAGGCCGCTCCTCGTGAACAAGGACGTTCGGCCGCGCGGATGTTCAGAGAATCAACCAGTTTGGGTCACGGCGCAAAAGGGAGCGGGGACCTGCTTCGAAGCCTGTTGCGTTCGCTTGGGGTTTTGGTCCTTGAGACGCCAGTGAAGGAATCCCGGCTGGAAGGCTGCAGCTTTTACGTGGGTACTCAGTCTTCATCGCGGCCGTGCGTTTTTGCGCAGACCCATCATGTTAACTGGTTCAGGCGCAACATGGTGTTGATGCACGAAGTTGGCCATTCCATATTCGAGTCGGCGTTCGTCGGTGCTTCATTGGACTTCATAGACGCGCAAGAAACCGGGGAACCGCTGGAGTTGCGAGCTCAGGCATTCGCTCAAGAGTGTCTCGTTCCCAAGTCTGTTCTTGTCCACGTTGCACAATCTCACGGAATCAAGTGGGCAAACCTCTCGGCACGTTCATTGGCGAGACTCGTTGCCGAGACTCAGGTCGAGCAGCGCACCGTGATCACAGCCGCGGTGGATGCCGGTCTAGTGGCGACCGAATCGGCAGAGGATCTAAAACGAGTTGACATAAGCGGTGACTTGCACGAGTTGTCGCCGCACGCTCTTTCAACTGAGGAGTACCTGGAACTAGTGGGGCAGAATGCCCAAGAATGGATCGGCAAGAGAGCCACTACTCTCACCCCGAGATCGCTTCGCTTGCCTATTGGCTATGTCATGTCGGTTGTCGAAGCCTACAGGAATTCCCAAATCAGTCTCGGCAAGGCAGCCCAGTACCTCCTGGTTGATGAAACCGAGTTCGTGGAAAGGTTCGGCGACATTTACGCTGGAATTGAGGAATAGGCGTTCTGGGTATGCCAAACCCCGCCCTACTACTCTGCGACTCGGACGCACTTACACAGTTTTTTCTCGCCGATGAAATACGTCCGTTCAGGCACTTAAAGAACTCATACGGCATCCAGCCAGCTGTGGTTCAGGAAGTGGATATAGAGATGAGATGGCTGGGGAGGTACAGGGATAGGTTCGTCGTCCAGATGGACAAAGCATTAAGATCCGATGTCCTCAGAATTCTTGATCCTGTCTACTTTCAGTCTCTTCTTAGCACAGCTCCAGTCGGTGCTTCGTGGCCAGCCTTTCAGAGCTTAGGCGCCCAATATGAGGGCCATGTCGGCCCGGGCGAGGCCTATACCTTCGCCGCAGGTGTGACCTTGAGTATGCCAGCTCTTAGCAATGATTTCAGCGCTATAAAGACGCTAGAAGCTAACTTAATGACGCTCCCAACCCCAGTCCTACGCAGTTTTGACCTACTTACATTTTGCTTCAAAACTGGCCTTCTCGATCTGAAAGCCTGCGAGGCGGTCAGGACCGAACTCCTAAAGAATCGAGAAGGGCTGGCACCGAGGGTCTTCATGCACGCCTCGTTTGAGGACGGTGCCAAAAAGTTCGTGCCGCGGCTGCAGGAAGGGCCCTCGGCTATTCTTGCATCAGTATCTTCTTACTCTACCCCTCTTACAGTCTCGAGAGTCTAGCTCTGAGTGACCACAGGTGCTTCCCGCGATTTCCCAGCCAGCGTTCATCGAGTAGGACGGGTCGGTCGAACGCGTGAGTGCGGGACTCCTCTTGACACCCCACGCTACAATAGAAGTAGCAGTCCAATCTGCAAGCTCTTTGACAATATTGAAGCAGTTAGGAGCAGCGAGACGCCGCCACAACCAGTCCGCGTCTCGAAACGCGTGTCTTCGCCGCTATGCGTCTAAGTTGTTTATCCGCAATACTTTGCACGTAAACTATTTGTAATCAAGACTTTGCGAGGAAGACGGCAAAATGCCATCTAGAGCCCTATTTTCGACCAGCTAACTCCAACGCGCTCAAGACTTTGCCTGCAACTCTATTCGCTTCAGGACTTTGGCGGGAATTTCCCCCTAAAGTATTGATTCTAATAGAAGGGCCAGAGGGGGGAGGGGGTACTAACCACGCAGGTGTTTTGCAGAAGATCCTGTTTGGAGTTCGCCAGTTTAAGCGAACATCTAGGCCGTCTCTTCCGGCGGGCGACAGCGAAATCGCAGAGAGAAGCGACCAAGATTCATCAGGGCAGAAATTCCAACTCTAAGCGCATCTACCTCATCAGAGCACAAACACAAATTTTTCTCGGAGGATGAATGCCTAGGTCTTGCACTCCCTTTCTTTCACTATCTTCTATCGTTTTTGTTCTAACTCTTGGCTTATTTCTAACCGCGTTCACCACATTGTCATCTGCCCAGATTCCGACCAAAGGCAATGTCTTCTTCGGTTATTCCTACGATCACACCCCCATTTCGAGCGGCGATTCCGGCAGTCTCAACGGCTGGGACTTCGCTCTCGAAGGCAAGGTCGCGCCTTGGGTCGGTCTGGTCGTCGACGTCGACGGCCATTACGGCTCGCGCGACTATCCTGTGGTTTGCAACGGCACATGCCCTGGACCCCTCAACGCCAACATTGCCGAGCACAACTTTATTTTCGGTCCTCGCGTCTCGGTACAGGTTCAGCGTTTTCGTCCCTTTGCCGAGTTTCTGATCGGCGGCGCGCACGTGAGCCGCAGCAGCGGAATTTCCGACTCGAACACTTCATTCGCCGACGCGGTTGGCGGAGGTCTCGACTACCGCGTCGCTGGACCGTTTGCGCTCCGAGGTCAACTCGATTGGGTCAACACGCGCTTCTACGGTCAAGGGCAGAACGGTGTCCGCCTGAACTTGGGCGTCGCGTTTCATTTTTAACGCTGTGAATGGTCGATGTGAATAGGAAGAAGACCCGCAGCAATTAGAAAAGGCTCGAAGCGTGGACCGTCAGCCGGCGTGCGCCGCGACTGGCGCTTCGCTCGCCGCGTAACACTTCTCAAGGATCTCGGCGACTTCGAACAGCGCCCGGTTCGAATACGTGCTCGTCCGGCCAAGAAACTTGCCAAACGCCGCCGGCTCGATCATGCCTTGCACCGCGGATGCAATCTGGCGAAAATCCGGCACAACAACGCCGAAGCCTTGCTCGGCGACCCATTCCGCGTTGTAGCGCTCCTGCGGCAGTGTCTTGTTGTTGCACTCCACGATCACCGGTAAGTGAAACTGCAGCGCCTCGCTGATCGATCCTGGTCCAGGTTTGCCGATGAAGAAGTCCGCCAGCGCCATGTAGTGTTCTACGTCCTGCGTGAACCC
>Ga0326728_10013964_pt1 | contig 17245 bp, 8 predicted proteins | sample MB3enrmetagenome_FD_207602 | JGI IMG/M metagenome (GOLD analysis project Ga0326728, IMG submission 207602) | Lab enriched peat soil microbial communities from McLean, Ithaca, NY, United States - MB31MN | ecosystem: Environmental > Terrestrial > Soil > Wetlands > Peat | place: USA: New York... | reverse complement strand
TCGATGCGGAGATTATCCCCAGATTTGGCCAGAACCGGTTGCGCGTCGGACCCCATGCGCAACGCCGTGAGGTTACCGATCTTCTGGCGCGACCACACCACCATCTGGTCCTCTGTGTTCACCACAATCTCCGCGGAATTGGCGTAGTAGACGGAGACCGCGTGCGCACGGCCGTCCACCGCACGCACTTCCCAAATGAGATAGGTGACGGGGCGGGAATATATGTCCAAATCACGCGGAAGGAGAGGGGTAAGAAACGTCAGCGTGACGTGAACCCCCGATCCTTCGAATTCATAAACCGTGCGGGTGGGGAAGACGGCCAGCCCCACTTGGGGTAAAGCTTCCTCGGATGCGCCCCTTCCCATGATCCGGTAAGCGACGCCATCAATCCTCACCATGCTTTCGAGCGAGTGCATCGTGCCGGTCCAATGGCGGGGGACTTCGTCAGTGAGATGATCCCCGAAAGACCAGATGCTGAAGTAAGGATCGGTGGTCACGAGCGGAACGGCGCGTGGCTGGAAGGGCTCCGCGGCACGTGCGGGCAGAGCCAACAACCAAGCCAGCGCCACGAGGAATGCCAGCGCGAATTTCCCGTGCCACCTCCGGCCCGACCAAGCGCCCTGAACACATTTCCCAAATTCGCATCTCAGGAAGTATTTCGGATGACCTTTTTGCATGGTTGTATTCCTATAGCCGCTCGCCACTGCTCTTATTCGCTTTCTTTTCATTAACATAATGGAGAGACGCCTATATGTTGTTTGTTTTCAATAATATAATGGAGAGCTCGGTTTCGGACAAATTTTCTACATTTGTTTTCAATAACATAATGGAGGTTACCTTCATATTTTCCCCCCGCGTTTTTTCTCTGCATTTTCACTCGAATTAAATTAACTATCTTATTTTCAATGAAATAGTTCTTTGTGTGCTTGTTGCTTTTCGTCGCTAACACCTTTTGGTTTCTAGTACATAATGGAGAACTGCGGCATTTTGTTGTGCTGAATCTTCACTCCTCCTCATATGTACGGACTTTCTGCGGGGTTCCCGACCATTTCCGGAACGCACTTCGCCAGCCCTCAAAAGCCGTCCTCTCGGTATTTTGTCCTCTCGTGGTGGGAGAATCCGAGAGGCGCCAAGCGCCGGCAGGATGCCGGGGCTCACGTCGATATTAGCAAATTCGTAATTCGATGTCAAGAACTTTTTTGAGGCTATCCTCGCACCTATACTGAACGATATCTCCTGTTTTACTTTCCGTAGAACCAATCAACTCCTATACGCGTCACGTGGATGCCATCCAGCGCATGATAATTCACCAGTGCCACGTCACCAACAAAAGTCACGCCCTGGTAACCGTAGTCGCCCTGCGGGTCGGAAGTGATATTGCGGATATTCTCCCACGTTTGCCCTTCGTCGCGCGAGATTGCAGTGGAGAGTGGAGCTCGAAGCTGCCCCAAGCTCCGGGTTATTTCCCCAACTTTCACAATGGTCTGCTTTTCGCCTTTGGCGAACCCCACGGCAAGGGGGTTGTTCAACCAGAGCAGTAGCAAATCCCCGGTCTTGGGAATCCGCGTTATGTGTTGTGGCGACAGGGGAGAAGGCAATTCGTAGAATCCGGGCTCGGACCAGCTATCGCCCTGGTCGGGCGAATAGGCCTTTCCCACATAGCCCATCCGGTTGCGAAACACCATCAGCAGGCGGCCATCTTTGAGGGCGACGATGCTGGGTTCCTCGGTGGTCTTGCCGGAATCCACAAAGTTCCGGCTGCGAACCCAGGTGTAACCGTCGTCGCTATAGTAGCAGAGGCATACGTCGTGCCCGACTTCGCCTCCACCCGACGACCAGTTCTGCATTTCCCGGCTCCAGTCACAGGGAACCACGATGCGCCCCGACGCGAGCTGGATGACACGGTCCGGATTAACCGTATGGTAGCCGGGATAGAGAGTGGCGCAAAAAGGATCACTCCAAGTTCGCGCTTCGTCCGACGAGTAACGAACATAAAAGTGTCCGTCGTAAAGACGAAAGTCCTTGCCCTGGTAATTATTGAGGGTGTTGTACCCGAACAGAATCCGGTTATCCTTGAGCCGTAGCAAGCTCGGTTGCAATGTCCCATACCGGGAAAAATTGCGCTGCATCGAGAACGGTTCTCCCCAGGTACGCCCCCCATCAGGGGAGATGCGGCCGATAATCCCCGATTGTTGGATCTCATTGCGAGGGTTTCCCGTGGCGAACAGCAGCGAGCCATCCCGGAGTTCGACGATGCTGCCGCTGAACCCCCGGTGAGTGCGGTCTGTGGGCAGGGGAATTACCACAATGTCTTCAAACAACGCTTTCGTGGCGGAACCCGCATTGGCGCTCGCCTCCGCTTTCCCCTGTTGGAAGGCTGCGGCTCCTGCCGCCGTCGTAACCAGGGACTTTCGCATAAACTGGCGTCTCGTCATGTTCCTTTCGCCTCCACTTTTGACCTGGATCTTCTTTCTTGTACACAGTGGCACAAGATGTTGCGCATTGCCCTAAAAAAGGGGCCAACCCACATGAGAGGATTGGCCCCGAAATCGTCCGAATAGCCATTCAAAAAACTTCCAAAGATCACTTCGAGTAAATCCACTCTTTCGACTGAAAACCCGGGGGGAATTGCCTGATCCCGCCAAGTTTCCAGGTAGTTTAGAACTCCAGCCGGAGACCCATGGTGAGGTACCGCGCGCCACTGGAAGTCGTGGGGCGTCCGAAGTTCACGCTGTTCACCGTCGTGTTAATGCCGCCGAAAGTCGTCCGGTTGAAGGGGTTGTAGATGTTGCAAGCGTACTTCAACTGGACGGATTCCCAGACCTTGACTTCCTTATTAATTGAAAAGGCCTCGCTCCGGGCCCAAGGGTTGCGGACGTTGGTGTTGAAGAACGAGGTGTTGCCGAGCTGGCCCAGCGGGGCCTGCACGAACGAAGCGCTGGTGCCGGTGGGGGTAGTGGTGAACCAGCGGATATTCGGGTTGTTGGGATCGAGTGAGTTGGTGGGCACATTGGTTTTGATCGGCACGCCTGTGTAATCGACCCTGGTTTCCGAATCGAAGAGGTACGAGCTGAGATAATTCGAGGGGCTGAGCAGCTCGATCAAAAGGCCGCTCCGGTACTGAGCGTAGCCGGAGAAAATCCAGCCGCCCACGAACTTATCCACAACCCCGTTGGCGTTCGTGAAGTACTTCCTTCCCCGGCCGACGGGCAAATTGTAGCTGGCCAGGATGTTGATCATATTCGGGACGTCCTGGTAGGAGAAGGTTTTGGCGTCTTTGAGGTTGTACCAGTCCTGCGCCACGGGCACATTGGAGCAGCACTGGGTGAAAATCTGTCGGTAGGCCAGCATATCGAGAGTCTTGGAAAAGACATAGCTGCTAATCAGGTTCAGGTCGCCAAACCGACGCTCCACTTTGCCCTGGAACGAATCGTACCAGGTTCTACCGTCCCCGGAGTTGGCTGAGTAGATGGCCCCGTACTGCGGGAAGGGACGCAGAGCCTGGGCCAGCGTCCCACCGCCACCCCACTGGCTAAAGGTCGGGAAGGGCACATTGGGTACGCCGTTGGTGCAGCCGATCGCGGTCGTGTAGGTGCAGATGTTCGTATCCGTATACTTCGCTCCCAGCAAATTCGTGTCACCGGTTGGTCCCGCCGATGTGAGGTACAGATTGCTGGGAGGAAGCGCGTTCATGTACGGCGAGGAATTCAACCCATGGGCACGATTGCCCACATAGGCGCCTTCAAATAGCCAGCCATGGTACTCTTTCTGGATGGTGACGTTCCAATTGTAAATCCGGGGCGCCTTACCCATGTGCGGCCCCATGTAATAGAGACCCGAGGATAAGTTATCAACGCCGGGAATCTGTTGCGCCGGTTTGAAGCTAGCCGGAGGCTGTACTCCACCCGGGTTGTTCGTGGGGGCATTCGGATTGGCCCCACCCGGATCCCATTGGAATGCCGGATCGAAGCCATTCGAACTCTGGGAGTAGCTACCGCCGCCGAAGCCGTCCTCGCAGCCGCAGCCGCCATTGCCCAGGGCCTCATAGAACATGCCCCACCCGGACCGCACCACCAAGCTATTTCTGACTTGCCAGGCGAAGCCCAGTTCGGGTCCGACGTCCGTCATATCCGTGGGATAGGGCCGCAGTGCGCCGATGCGGCCCGGCCCGCTGCCCATGAAGATCAACCCTCCGGGGAGATTACCCGCGGTCGGGTCCACGATGCTCGGACTGAACGACGAGTAATCGCCGTTCACATTGTGCCAACCGATGGGAACCTCATACCGGAGCCCCAAATTGAGAGTGAAGTTCGGCCGGATCCTCCAAGTATCCTGGAAGAACCCGGCATGATAGCCATAACGATTCTGCACGAGGAAAATCGGCAGGGCGCTTGCGCTGCCGGAAAAAGCGTCTCCCAGCAGGAAGCTGGCAAAGGCATCACCGGTCGAGTTTACGGTTGCCGAGGTCATGGCCGTCTGGGCGCGATCGAAGTTGTACTCTCCGTTCGTCCCTGACCAGTCATTACCAATCGTCCTCATGCGGCGAAGGTCCCAGCCCATCTTGAACTCGTGCTTGTTGTGCACCCAGGTGAGAGTCTGCACCACCATGGTGGTCCAGTTCCATTGACCGCCATTGTTGACTTTCCCCTGGTTCATGCCCCAGGTGGTGCCGCCGGAAACGAGGGCGCCCCCGCCTCCGATCAGATCCTGGTCGAAGTTGATAATCGGCGAGGCGCTCGGCCGGGTGTCACTCGTGACTTGGGGGAAGCCCCACTTTGCGCCGTAGCCGTTCTGGTCCGGGTTCGTCCAAATTGCCCGGTCCTGGCTGAATCCCCAGGCCGTGTGCAGCAGCCAGTGGGGGTTGATCACGTAGTCGTCAGCAGCGCGCTCATAGTTCGGATGGTTGAGACTATCCAAACCGTCGCCAAGGGGGCCGGGAAAATAAAATTTCGTAAGGCTGTTATTGTTGCGCTGGGTATAGAAGAACGCCACGTGATTCTTGGGCGTGACCGCATGGTCGATCTTCACGGACCAATTCTTATCCGTTAACTGGGTGCTGCCGTTATACACATAGTTGCCTGCCAGTTGCCCGGCCGTGCCCGAATTGGGGGCGGGGATGTAGGGAAGGATATTACTGGCAATCTTGCTAAAGCGCCCGGTGGGAATAACGTTGCCCGTAAACTGCGTCCGCGTGCTCCCTATGGTTCCCGTCGCCGGGTCGTAGATAGGGTCCCCAACCCCATTGAAGTTGCCCTGCATCATCGCCGCCGTGGGTACTGTCTCACCGGTGGTGACCGAGATGGAAGCCGGCTGCGCGATCTCGACATAGCTAAAGAAGAAGAAGGTCTTGTTGCGCCCATCCCATATATGCGGCAGATACACGGGTCCGCCCGCCGTTCCACCTTCCTCGTTGGTCCGCTGCAGGGGACGGCAGGCCTTGGCTTGGGGAACCGTGCATTGCGTTTGAGCGGGGACTGCGCCGGTGGTCGCATTTCCGCGCTGAGCAGGGTTGGCATTATTGGCCCACGACACCGCATTAAGGTTTTGGTTCATGAGGTTCCAATACGCCGATCCATGAACCTGGTTGGTACCTGATTTGGTCACAAATTCCTCGATTCCACCGCCCACGCGACCATTCTCGGCGGTGAAATTCGAGGTCAGGATCCGCATCTCGCCAAAGGCCTCAAATCCGGGGAATGCAGGTATGGAAGAACCGGATTCAGGGCTGATCAAGCTGGCGCCGTCGATCAGCACTTCCGCGCCGCGGCCGGTGGAACCGTTGATGCTCACCTCACCTTGAGTGTTAACCCCAGCCGTATAACCCACAAAGGAGTTCGCAAGCCGCATGGTGCCCGCCCACAGGGGCAGATTATCCATCATCTTCGGGCTCACGGTCTCGCCGTGGGTCGCGTTGGCGGTCTCCAGCACGGGCGCCGTCGCCTTCACCGTCACCGTTTGCGTCACGGTGCCGAGTTCCAGCTTGACGTCAATGACCTCGCGCAAGTCGAGGCGTACTTCAATGCCCGACTGGATGTAGGTTTTGAATCCCGACTGCTTCACCGTGATCGAGTAGGGACCGGTGGGCAGGTTCGGGAAAACGTACAGACCGGCTTGGGACGTAATCAGGGTGTATTGGCGTCCGGTGGGCACGTGCGTGGCTATGACGGTCGCCGACGGAACCACCGCGCCGTTCGGGTCAGTTACCACACCGGAAATCGAACCCGAGGTGGTTTGCGCCATCAGGGCTAACGGGAAGGCGCATAGGAATGCCAATATCAAGCACAGATGTTTCACTAACCTCATAAATAAATTCTCCTCTCTTCTTTCATTTGGGAAATGAACCAACCTGCCCCCGTGGAGCCACGCTGGCAGGCCGTTAGCACTGGACCTATTTCCATCCTCCAGCCAGGAAAGGTGCACGGAAATACCGACCCGGTTCTGCATAGAGCCGGAAATGGATCGGAGCGGTGAACCTTCCGGTATGCCTTGGTTTGGAGAGTGAATAGGCGAGATGGCCGTAACCCGACGAAAACTATCCTAAGAAAGACAATGAATCCTCTCTTGCAATTTTCCCAACTTAGGGTTGGTGCTTTCTGGCATCGAGGGGGACAAATCCCCTTTGGAGTCTTATACCCAAGACGAAACGTTTGGCGAGAAGTCAATCGACGATAATCTGAGGTAGGCTTCCTGCCTTGTGGGGGTAACCGTCGGACGGCCGCCCGCAGGATGCCTGGTGAGCAAACGAAATGACTCAACCGTTGGTTCGTGCCCATTGCCTCATTCTGGTCCCGACCGAAGCAGTGGCTTGCGCCATCGCTCGTTCGGCATGTTGCATGGGACCCGCGTGCCGCTTCATTCGGCGTAGTTAATGTTCCTGCCGCCCGCGCGCCCCCCAGCCTTACTTCGAGAATGTCAAGGCCTGAACTGCGGCCTCCCCGTCTTTTTCTTAGTAGCAGACCTAACCAAGACCCGACGCCCAGAACTACCGACTACCTGATGCATAAGAGCCGCAACGGCCTTCCCGTCGCGCTTCCGTGAGGCAAGGCCGACAGGAATTAAACGATTAGAGACATTTTCATCGGTTCTGTCAAGTACTTATTTATCAAAAGTTTAGCGACATTTTGTCACTTCTCTAAGATTGTTCAGAAGCTGATGAACCTTGCCCCATAGCAGAATTACGGGGCTTCAGCCCTGCTCTTCCGACTACAGTGATTCACGAGTGGGCGCGCAAGGAGAAACGCCAGGCGGGGGGATATGTGGGGCGGGAGCGACGGGAAATACCGGGCTACGCCTTTGGGGGGTGGGTGACCGCCGTGCGGAGCGGCCGGACCACGTCTGGCGTGTCTACACTCGTTCTCTGGAAGTGACCTTCCGCGGCGAGCGGCGATAAGGTGGAGCGGTCGACTCGCGGATACGGAGCTCATTGGGGAGCACCACGACTCGCTCCTCGGGATCTTCAGACGGGGCCCCATCCTGCTGGATCTTACGGACAAGTATCTCGGTTGCGCGTTTTCCCATCAGGTGCGTCGGCTGAGCGACGGTGGTGAGGTAAGGACGGAAACTCGCCACCCATTCGAAATCGTCGAACGACACAACACTCACACGCTCCGGGCAGGGTATGCTGAGCTCGCCAAGTGCACGCATCAGGCCGAGCGTCATCTTGTCGTTACAGCAAAAGACCGCAGTCGGCGGGGTCGGAAGCTGCATCAGTTCGCGGCCGGTACGGTAGCCGCTCTCGAGCTTAAAGTCACCGCACTTGAGGTATTCGTTGTGAAGCGGCAGAGAAGCTTCCTGCAAAGCTTGGCGGAAGCCCTCCAAACGATCCGTGCAGAGCGGCATGTCCAGCGGGCCGGTGATAATCGCGATATGCGTATGGCCAAGTTTTATCAGATGGCCGGTGGCATTCCGGGAAGCTTCCAGATTATCGCTCACCACCGCCGCGCCCGAATAGGCCGGCGGAGTGCGATCGAAAAAAACCGTGGGAAACCGCCGCTTCACCAGGCGGCCCTCTCCCGCGCGCAGAAGGTAGGAAGAGATCAGCACCCCATCCACGCGGCGAGAGTACAGGATATCGAGATGACGGTTTTCCAACTCCGGATCATTGTTGGTGTTGCAGAAAATCACCGAATAGCCCAACTTGTGCGCCTCATCTTCAATCCCCATCATCACTTCGGCGAAGAAGGGAGCGGAAACGTCAGGGATGACCACCCCGATGGTTTGAGTCCGGCGAACTTTCAGGCTGCGGGCCACTTGGTCGGGATGGTAATCGAGCGTCTTCATGGCGTCCAAGACACGCTGTCTTAACGGCTCACTGACCTTCCCCTTCTGATTGATCACGAATGATACGGTGGCGGTGGAGACCTGGGCGAGCCTGGCAATATCGCGAATGGTGTACAAGGGTATGCCCCAATCCCGAGATTCCAATTAGCGGATCATATCAGAAGCTGGTTCGCATTTCAAATAACGTTTAACGCCCCATATTATGGGTCACTATCGACATTTCGGCTGATATTCCCATCCTTGTCTAACCGATTAACCCCATCAACATTCCAGCGGACATTTCACATATATTTCTAATATTTATGGCATATTGTGCGCATTGTCAAGCCAATGGTCGGCAGATAGAATGGAGCTTTCAAAACGATTAACTATTTCTTGACACTTGTGGGCATAAGTGCTAAGAACCGTCGGTGCCCTCAGACGGGTTATGGAATACATGCAGGCGTTGATCTTCAGAACCAGTGGAGGAATCAATGAGTCAAGCATCCATCAATCAGATGACCCGAGACGCTATCGAAGCGGGGGAAGGTGTCCTGCGCCTGGCGCCGACCTGGGTCCCCCGGTCGTTTCTCATGCCGGGACGGCGGCTAAAATTGGCCGCCGCAGATCTCTATGCGTACGGTGCGCACCGCGGAGGCATTGACGAACGGTGGTTTGCCTCGACCACAGAGGCGATGAATGAGGGGCGGGTTCCTGACGAAGGCCTGAGTTCTGTGGTTGCAAATGGAGACAGATTCACTTTGCGGGATGCCGTGGAAGCCGAAGGACCGCGGCTGGTGGGGAAAAAGATATGGGAAGAATTCCATCGGTGGCCCGTTTACAGCAAGTTTTTTGATAACCTGGGGCCTATCCCCCACCACTTGCATCAAAGCGCTGAACTCGCTAAACTCGTCGGCCGGGAAGGAAAGCCTGAAGCCTACTACTTCCCTCCCCAACTGAATCCCTTTGATAACAGTTTTCCGCACACTTACTTCGGTCTGGAGCCAGGCACGAGGCGAGAGGAGGTTCGAAGGTGCCTGGAACGCTGGGACAAGGGTGACAACGGCATCCTGGATCTTTCCAAGGCCTACCGCCTCCAGGCCGGCACGGGTTGGTTAGTGCCGCCCCGCGTCCTCCATGCCCCGGGGTCATTGGTCACGTACGAACCCCAATGGGGTAGTGATGTCTTTGCGATGTTCCAATCAATGGTCGAGGGCCGCCCCGTGGGTTGGGACCTCCTTATCAAAGACGCCCCCGAAGAAAAGCATCATGATCTGGATTTCCTGGTGGATATGATCGACTGGCCGGCCAACACCGACCCGCATTTCAGGGAGCATCATTATCTGGAACCGATTCCGGTGGCCGACACGGCTTCGGAAGGGTACGTCGACCGGTGGGTGGTTTACGGCAGAGTGGAAGGTCGCCAACTCTTCAGCGCCAAGGAACTGACTGTTCAACCCGGGGTGCGGGTCACGATCAAGGACGCAGGCGCTTGCGGGTTGATTGTAACGCAAGGACACGGGCGCATTGGCAAAATGAACGTCGATTGCCCGGCCCTGATCCGCTTCGGGCAGTTGACCGAGGATGAGATCTTCGTGTCCCATGAGGCAGCGACCGCCGGGGTGACATTCGAAAACCTTTCCCGCCGGGATCCGCTCGTCTCGCTGCGTTATTTCGGTCCTGAGAATTCTCCCGGCGCTCCGAACGTGGGAGATTACGCACAGCAGAACTAATCTGACAATGGGCCTCAGGACGAGTTTCGCACTGCCCATCCAGGCATGAAGGATTGGACTCAATGATACAAGGTTCTCGACCTCAGGGTCTTCGGAGAGGGGATTGTCTATGAACAGAAGGACTTTCAACAAGCTCCTCGGCGCGGGGGCACTCGGCAGCGTGGGAGGGCTTGGTAAACTGAGCGCCAAGGCAATCTCGGCGGCCACAACCCAACTTACTCCCCCGAAATGGCCGGACGAAACGTATCGCCGCCTTTTGGTTGATATGCACGTGCCGGATTGGGATCCTGCCCTGCTGGCCAAATTTGATCCCGTGGACTACGTCAACACGATTGCCAGCGCGGGGGTTCAGTCCTTCATGCAATACGCCAACTCGGAAGTCGGCCTTTGCCTCTGGCGCACGAAGATTGGCCACATGCACGCCAACCTGAAAGGTCGCGACTATTTTGGCGAGGTTTTGCAGGAATGCAAGCGTCACGGTCTTCACGTGGTGGCCTATTACAGCCTGATATTTGATAACTGGGCGTTCGAACACCACCCCGACTGGCGCATGATCCCGGACGAGGGGAGCATCCCGACGCACGTGCGGCGCTACGGATTCGTCTGCCCCAATTCGCCTTACCGCCAGCACGCTCTGGCTTGCTTGCGCGAGTTGGTGGGCAATTACGATTTCGACGGCATCTTCCTGGACATGATGTTCTGGCCGGACGTCTGCTATTGCCCCCACTGCATCGCCCGCTTCTGGCTAGAGGCGGGCACCGAAGCGCCCCGCATCGTGGACTGGGATGATCCCACCTGGAGAAAGTTTCAGGCGGCGCGCCAGCACTGGCTGCTTGAATTTGCTCAGGATGTAACCCGCACCATCAAGGCGACACGGCCCATCACCGTCTGCCACTCGTACTCCAGCCTGTTTTACGGTTGGAGGCTCGGCGTGCCGCTGGAACTCCGAGACGCCATGGACTACGTCGGCGGGGATTTTTACGGCGGGCCGGCCCAACACTCCTTGGTGTGCAAAGCCTATCACGGCTTGACCCCCCATCGCCCCCTCGAGTTCATGACTTCGCGCACCCGCAATCTGCACGACCACGTCACGATCAAGCCCATCGAAGAAATACGGACGGAGTCCTTTGTCGCGCCCTTGCATTCGGCCGCATTCCTGATGATTGACGCCATCAACGTGGACGGCACGCTCAACCACGGCGTGTACAAGTTCATGGCGGAGTTGAACGCGGAGCGCGCCCCTTACGAACCCTACTATGGCGGGGATCTTCTGGCCGACGTCGCCATCTACTTCGACAAGGAATCCGTTTACAATCCCGACGAACAGAAAATGCGAGTCGGCCAATTGCACGCGATAGAGAGCAGCCCCCACCGCGAGGCGGTGGTGGGTCTGGCCCGCATCCTCCGCGAGGCCCACATTCCCTTCGGAGTCGTGACCAACGCCAACCTTGACCAGTTGACGAATTACCGGGCGGTGCTGCTTCCAACCGTGTTCGAGATGACAGCGGAACAGGCAGCACATTTCCGTAAATTCGTGGAAGCGGGCGGGGTGCTTTACGCCAGCGGGCCCACCTCACTCGATCGGTTCAACACGGCCGGACCACGCTTTATGCTGGAAGACGTTTTCGGTGTCCGCTATGCGGGGAGCGCCGGCACAAAGTGGACCTACCTGTCTCCGCAGGATGACGCCGTGCAGAAGCTCCTCTGGCCACAAGAGGCGCTGAGCTTCGCTGGACCCATGCTCAAGGCTGCGGCACTACCGGGCGCCGAAGTGTTGGCGACTGTCACCCTCCCCTTTGTGGCGCCGGAAGTGGGGCAAGCTATTGGCAGCCACTTTGGTGCGATTCACAGCAATCCGCCCGCCCTCACCCCGGGGACGGACCCGGCGTTAGTGATTAATGCGTTCGGAAAGGGGAAGGCCATTTGGGTCGCCGCGCCGATTGAGATCTCAGCAGAAGCGGTGAACGCGCGCCTGGTGGCCGCCTTGCTAAAGCGGGTTTTACCCGGACCCTACCACTTTGAGGTGGAAGCGCACCCGTCAGTGGAGATGACTCTGTTTCACCAACCGGCGAAGGGGCGGCTGCTGGCAGGGCTGTTGACCATGCAACAGCAATTGCCCCCGATTTCCGTCCCCGCCACGGTGCGGGTGCGCGTCCCAACTGGCAAGATGGTGACCGCGGTTGTACATCTGCCTGAGCGCAAACCTCTGAAGTTTAAAGTGGTGGGCCCTTACGTAGAGTTCGATCTGGAGCCTTTTGAATCCCTCTCCATGGCCTTGGTTGAATACCGTGGATAAAAGACCTTCCTATCGGCGCCGCGATTTCCTGAAGGCCTTGAGCCTTCTTCCGGCCGCTTGGGCGCCATCGGGCAAGCACCATGGCCGAACGCCGCCGCTGGTCTTGAGCTGTTCACCCTCGAATGACCTCTACAAGCTGCTGTCCTTGGGGAGCACCACTTTGCGCCGCTATGACGCTCCGGAAGAGGCAGTAGCGCAAGCCTCGCCCGGCTCCGGCGTCCTCGTCCTGGCGGAGGGTTATCCCGAAAAGACCACGCATCTGGCTCCCGAGACATTTCAGCAGGCAGCGGATAAGCGGCTGCGCTTGTACGTGGAATTTCCTTCATTTGTGCCGGGCCTGCAAATCGGCGAGCCGCGCTCGATTGCCAAAGGGACTCATCACAATCTTTTGGAGCGAGCCTTTGTCGCCTCCGATGCCTTCGGCCCAGCGCTCGAAAAACTCTCCATTCTGGATTTTCACGATAGCCGCTATGTGCCCGTCGAAGTCCCGAACGCCGATTTGGTGCTGGCGCGGGCGGCGGGTTTTGATAAGGCGATTTTCGGCCTTCCGGCCGAAGGGGTGAAGCCGATTCTCTTCCAGCCTCCGCAAGGGGGGATTCTGGTGGCGTGCACCAAGCTCAGCCATTTCATTACGGGCCGCTATGCGCCGGTGAAATCATGGGGAATCGTCTGGAGTTGGATTCTCCAGTGGCTCTGCCCGCCCGCGCCGCCCCGCTTGGGGGAATTCCAGCCGGCGGTAAGTCCGACCTTTGGCCGCAGTCAACGCTTGCCGACAAACGCCGAACTTGGAGCCTTCGAACGAGGCGTGGATTGGTACAGCAAGGCAAAACTGTTTGTCCCCTCTCCCCGGGAAAAGACGGCGGAGGAGCACGTGCCGTCGGGCCCGGCTCCCCCGACGCCGGAGCGCGACTTGCCGGTGGGCAATGGCAGCGAAGGCGTGTGGGAAGGGTTTTCCAATACCTTCAAGTACGATGGCAGCCAACAGTTGGGCCGGGGCCGCCGCAATGACTGCGCGGGTGAAACCTCCATGGCCATGGCCTTTTCCTCCGTGCTGGGCGGCAAGGCGCACGACGCGGAGATTGCGGCCAACCTGAATGATTTCATCTACACGCATTCTCAGCTCGCGCAAGGGCCGCGCAATGACCCAGCCAGTCCCTCGTACGGGCTGGTGGGTTGGGGGCTGCCGGATACTCTGTATAGATACTACGGCGATGACAACGCGCGGAGTCTGCTGGGAACCCTCGCCACGGCGGCCTTGCTCAAGTCGGACCGCTGGGATGAGGTCGCGCTCCGTTGCCTGCTGGCCAATTTACGCACCACAGGAAAGCTGGGCTTCCGCAAGAACAGCCTGGACGAGAGTGAATTGCAAGCCCACGGTTGGCGGTACTACTACGACGCCGATACCGCCAACTATTGGCCGCACTTCGAAGCCTACTCCTGGGCGTGCTTTCTATGGGCCTACGACAAGACTCATGACGCCAGGTTTCTCGACCGAACCAGGAATGCCATCCGCCTGACCCTGGCCGCGTACCCGGACCAATGGAAGTGGACCAATGGCATTCAACAGGAACGTGCCCGCATGTTGTTGCCGCTGGCGTGGCTGGTGCGCGTTGAGGATAGCCCGGAGCACCGCCAGTGGCTGCGGCGCATGGCGGACGCACTGCTCACCTCTCAGGACGAGTGCGGCGCCCTGCGCGAGGAGATCGGCCCGGGACATAGCCCCTACGGCCCGCCCCAGTCGAACGAACAGTATGGAACCAACGAAGCCTCAGTCATCCAGCAGAACGGCGACCCGGCTTGCGACCTTCTCTACACCTCGAACTTTGCCTTTCTCGGATTGCACGAAGCCGCTGCCGCCACCGGCGACGCTCACTACCGGCAGGCGGAAAACAAGTTGGCGGAATTCCTGTGCCGGATCCAGGCGAGTTCCTCCCTCCACCCCGAACTCGATGGCGCCTGGTTCCGCGCCTTCGACTTCCGGCGCTGGGATTATTGGGGGACCAACTCCGATTGGGGCTGGGGCGCGTGGTGCACGGAGACCGGCTGGATGCAGGCGTGGATCACCTCCGTGTTCTCCCTGCGGCATTTGCAAACCTCACTTTGGGACTTGACGGCCAAGAGCCAAATTGCGCGCCATATGGACAGGCTCGTGTCCGTTATGATGCCGGGAACGGACAAGGAAGCGCCAAGCCCCTCTGCCCGGCCCGAACCACACGGCGTCTCGCTGCTCAATTCTGGTTGCAGAGAAAGAGTGTGACCACAATTACGCAAAACGAAAAAGTCCCACCCGTTATCACCATCCCATTCGCGTATATTTCCATCACCCTACAAAGGAGACACCTCTAATGAAGACCACGCGCAGAAGATTTTTGGCGGCAACCGCAGCCACCGCGACAGGAACGATATTGCCAAACTCATTCGAGCGCGTGTCGGGTGACAGCGCCCTTGACGCATTCCAAATCGCCCGGCGTCACCGGATTGTGCGCGATCTTCCCACGCCGAACTTCTTTGAAGGCATGCTGCTCGGCAACGGGGACGTCGGCGTGTGCGTCACCGTGCGTCCTGATGCTTTGGGCCTTCACCTGGGCAAGGAAGATTCCTGGGATATCCGCCTCAGCGATGATCACTCTTACCAACAGGCTCTCCCTTTTAATGAACTCCTGGATCTTTGGAAGCGCGCGGGCGAGGAAGCCAAACGCCAAGGCAAGCCCGACATGCTTTACATGGAGTACAACATCGACTTCTTCCGTGCCTACACAAAGAAGTGTGTTGCCGGTCGCTCTCATCAGTGGCCGCGCCCCTGGCCGTGCGGCAACGTTTGGATTCACTGGGATCCGCGCAAAGTTAGTGTATTGCGCCAGGTGCTTGACCCTTCGAACGGCCTCTTCACCCTCGACCTTGAGTGTGATGATGGGCACGGCCGGCAGCGCAAACTAACATTGAGCTGTTTTGTGAATTGGACCACCGGGCACGTCCTGGTATCGAGTGACGGGCCCGCACCTTTTATCTCGGTGGCCTACTGCCCCAACTTGGAAGCGGAGCAACGCCTGCCAGCACCGGAGATTGACGCGGATGCAAGCGAGGAGTTTGCCGAATTCACGGCCTATCAGCATTTCCCGGCGACGCCGCCGACCAAGGAGAACCCCAACCCACCCCGCACGGAGAAGGACAGCAACTTCACCTTGCGTGGCCGCCTGCAGGGCAAGTGGGTAGTAGAGCATCTGGCGGAAAGCCGTGAGAGGCTGAAACACCTGGAGAGTCTCAACACCCTCACCTTCCTGCCCTCGGAAGGCCCGCCCTGCGTGTTTCTGCGAAACCAACAAAAGCAGCCCTTCCGTCTGGATTTGACGCTGATCACGCCGCGTGATCACCCAGACAACGTCGCCTTTTCCAAGCAGGAAGTAGCCCGCCTGGCGCAAATCCCCGCGAAGCAACTCCAGCAAGAGACGGAAAAGCACTGGAAAGAATTCTGGTCACGTTCGGCGGTGGAGTTCCAAGATACGGAACTGGAGAGGATGTGGTACCACAACCAATACCTTCTGGCCTGCTGCCTACGCGAGGGCAAGGTGGCCCCGGGACTCTTCGGTAATTGGATGAGCGGGAAGATTGGTGTTGCGTGGCACGGCGACTATCACATGAACTACAACACGCAGCAGGTTTTCTGGGGAGTCTTCTCCAGCAACCATGTTGACCAGCACCTGCCTTATGTGGAGCTCTGCGAGAACCTTCTGCCCATCGCCGAAGCCTTTGCGCGGGAGAAACTCGGCATGCCGGGCGCTTTCTTCCCGCACACCGCCTATCCGGTCCCCAGCCAGATCGCGCCCTACCCCGCGCCGCCCTGGGGCTACGAAGTCTCCGAGACGCCGTGGACCGTGCAGAGCCTCTGGTGGCAATATCGCTACACATTGGACAAGGATTTTCTGAAGCGCATCTATCCCATCCTGCGGGCCGCCGCGCAGTGCCTGGTGGCTTACGTTCGAAAGGAGTCCGACGGCAAATACCACATTGTCCCTACGGCTTCGCCGGAGAACTGGGGCTGCACCGTGGACTTCCGTTTGAACAAGGATTGCATCATGGATCTGGCCCTCACGGAGTTTCTGCTGGACGCGGTCGCGGAGGCGTCGCAAGTTCTTAACGTGGACGCCGAGGAGCGCCCACGGTGGTCCGAAGTTCGGGCGAATCTTGCTCCTTATCCGCAAGCCGAGGGGCCGGAGGGGGAAGTCTGGCTGGATGTCCTCAATGCGCCCGTCGAGCATGTTTACAACGTCCCGGTGACGCTCGCCCCAGTGTTTCCGGGCGAACAAGTGGGAATCGGCCGCGGGGAAGAGCGGCTGGAAATCGCCAAGCGCACGGCCCGGACGATCCGCCTGGACGGCGGGAACGACCTAGTTTTCCAACCGTTGATTCGGGCGCGCCTCGGTATGCTCGACCTCGATTGGTTCAAGCGTGAGGTCCGCTACTGTCTGCTCCCCAACGGGGTCGCGAACGACCGGGTGCGCCAAGTCGACGGCAAGTACAATGACCAGGTCGACTTCGACTACATGATGCGGATGGGAGTCTTTACCGAAAACCTTTCGCTCCCTGCGGTCCTGAACGAGTGCATGATGCAGAGTTATACGGACGTCATACGGCTTTTCCCCAACCCCCACAAGTTAGGTCCCGCGCGCTTTCAGAACTTGCGGGCGGTGGGGGCCTTCCTTGTGAGCGCAGTTTTCGATGGCAAGACGGTTTCCGAATTGACTCTTCTGAGCGAGAAAGGGGCAAGGGTTCGAATGGTAAACCCCTGGCCGCAGATGGGCCTCCGGGCCATTCGCATGCAGGATAATCAACCCGTCCGCGTCGCGGCAAAAGGGGAAATCATAGAGTTTCCGACCAAGGCGGGCGAGCGCTATCGAATTGAACGGTTGTCATCCCCGAAGATAATGCCGGCGACAAGGTGAGGAGTCGTTCACGATTG
>Ga0326728_10013963_pt1 | contig 17248 bp, 18 predicted proteins | sample MB3enrmetagenome_FD_207602 | JGI IMG/M metagenome (GOLD analysis project Ga0326728, IMG submission 207602) | Lab enriched peat soil microbial communities from McLean, Ithaca, NY, United States - MB31MN | ecosystem: Environmental > Terrestrial > Soil > Wetlands > Peat | place: USA: New York... | reverse complement strand
ATTTGAAGTTGTAAGAAGCCCCAAGGATCTTCAGGCTAAAAACGTAGTCGTGCTTTAGTTCGGCTTCAGCCTTTTAGGGGGCTCCGGAATGGGCGGGCCCCCCTTTTCTTTTTCAAATGGATTTCGAAAAATAGAGGCCATATGCCCAACAAGCTTTTTATAGGGAATCTGTCCTTCAACGTGGCAGACGCAGGGCTGACTGAGTTTTTCGCCAGCATGAACATTCCAGTCGAGAGTATCCGGGTGATGCGTGATATGGAGACTGGCCGTTCCCGGGGCTTTGCCTTCGTGGAGCTGCCGTCTGAGGCCGACATGGGATCTGTGATCAGCCAACTGAATGGGAAGGTCCTCGATGGACGTCCTTTAACGGTGAACGAGGCTCACCAGCAAAAACCGCGCGAATCTGGCGGCGGCGGTTTTGATCGCAATCGAAACAGATCCGGAAGGCGCGGCGGCCCGCGAGAAGGTGGCGGCTTTGGTGGCGACCGGCGGCGCAACGGTTCCGATCAGTGATTTAACCGCGGATTTGCGCGGTTAAATTGGCCCAATGGAAGATATTCGGCGGTGTGCTCAGGAAACGGATATCCCCTCAGACACCATGGGCTAGACGGTACTGGCTGCGAGATTATTGACTCTTTGCCCTGTGCTGTGGGGCGAAAGACGCTTCCATCCAGGTCTTGATCCTGTTAGCGTCGGCCAGACGGGTGTTCTTCCCAGTTGAATTCAGCAACACAATCAGGATAGGACGCTGAGCCAGCAGAGTCTGCATCACCAGGCATCTTCCCCCTTCTTCGATGTATCCGGTTTTTGAGAGGCCGATTTGCCAGCGGGGATTGCGGACCAGCGCATTGGTGTTATGAAAATGGAGCCGCTTGTGTCCCAGCTCAAGCGTCACTTCAGCAGTCGTGGTGAAGTTGCATATTAAAGGATAATGGCAGGCCGCCTCCACAAGCCGGCTAAGATCATGCGCTGAAGAAACATTCCCGTCCGATAGTCCAGTGGGATCATCGAACCTGGTCTCACTCAGTCCCAAAAGCTTTGCCTTTTCATTCATGGCGTGGACGGCAGCACGGATACCGCCCGGATAGGTGCGGCCCAAGGCGTGCGCAGCGCGGTTTTCCGAAGCCATCAGCGCAATGAGCAATGCTTCGTGCCGCGTAAGTCGAGTCCCAACCGGCAGGTGGGAGCTGCTGTTACGCAGCATGTCTTTGTCCTCCTCCCTAATGGTGATCGGCGCGTCCATATCGAGCTTCGCATCCAGCACGACCATGGCAGTCATTAACTTCGTTATCGAAGCGATCGGCATTGCCGTTTCCGCCTGCTTGGACAGAAGGAATTCGCCGGTGCGCTGATCCTTCACAACGGCGGCGGCAGAGCCGAGTTTTGGAACGCGGACGGAAGGGATGGACCCAGCGTGGAGGTTAACGGAGGGAAAAGCAAAAAAGAGCCCCAGAACAGCAATGATAAATCTCGAGGCCATGCCAAACCTTATCCTTTCTGTACATTGACCAGAGGGAGAGATTCCTGTTCATCCGCTGAACGGCAGAACTGCCAAAATGGAGAACCTGAAGTTTCCTTCTCATTTTTTCGGGTTTTCGGTTGCGGAGCCATTGTACACAGGTCATTGGGAGACAGTCACCATAATTCCCTGATTGTACACCAACCACGCAAGGGTAAGAGGTAAAGAAGATTGGGGAATTATGGTGACTGTCCCCTGATTACCTGATACAAAATGGGGATCGAAACTGAATTCAACCCACAGGAGTCGAGCAAAATGACAGGCGGATATGTCGGTAAAATATTGAGAGTCAATCTGACCACGAAATCGATCGCGAGGATCGACACCGCGAAGTACGAGGAGTTCGGCGGAGGCCATGGGATCGGGTCGGCAATCTTCTTTGACTTGGTCGGTAATCAACTTCCTTTTGATGCTTTCGACCCAAGAAATGTCGTGACCATAATGACGGCCCCTTTCTCTGGGACTCACGTTCCCGGTTCCGGCAGATGCGAGGTGCAGGGACTGGCACCGATGTATTACCCGATCGAGTGGTTCAACCGCAGCAATTGGGGCGGACGTTTCACGGCTCAGCTGAAATATGCCGGTTGGGATGGCATCGTGATTGAAGGGGCCTCCGATAAGCCTGTCTGGATCAACATCATCAACGACAAAGTGACCTTCGAAGACGCAAGCGGATTGTGGGGATTGGATGTTGTCGACAGCCAGGAAGATATTGCCAGGCGCGTGATCCCAAGCCTGAGGTATGGCGAATGGGCGGAACTGGACGGCAGCCAGACCACACAGGCTCCCGCCATCGCCTGCATCGGTCTGGCTGGAGAGAACAAAAGCCGCATTGCTTCCATTGTCCACGGGGCCGGCAGCAGTGCCGCCCAGGGCGGGTTTGGAGGGGTTTGGGGATCCAAAAAACTCAAGGGGATCAGCGTAATCGGGACGGGCAGCGTCCCCATAGCGAGGCCCAAGGCGCTGATGGATGCGCGGCTCTGGTTCAATAAATTCCAGTGGAACGTCGACAATCCGCTCGATCCCAAAATGGAGCCGCGTGCGTTTATGCTTTTCAACGGTGCGCCCAGCGGCGGCAACACTCTCAATAGGACTGTTCCGCTCGAACCGGCACGCGCTGCAGCCTGCGCCTCCTGCCCGCGGGCCTGCCGGATGCGGTTGGCCGGCGGGAAAAGCAACGAGGCGACCTGCGCCGCGACGGTTTCTTTCATGAACCTTGACTCACCCCGCATTGACAAAATGAGAGCGACGGACCTGCTTCACGCGTATGGCATCAATCACTGGCACATTCACGGACCTGTGGCCTACTTGCAGGGGCTCTACAAGCTGGGGATCCTGGGGCGCGGCAAAAAGATTGAATGCGATTTGCCCTTTGAGCAATTCAACAAACTGGAATTTGTCGAAACACTGATGCGCAGGATCGCCCGGCGGGAGGGGATCGGCGATGCGCTGGCTGAAGGCCTTGCCAGGGCTGCCCTCCGATGGGGCAGGTACGAAGAAGATACAGCCAGTGGGCTCCTGCCTCTGTCCTATTGGGGTTCATACGAGCATTACGATCCCAGGGTCGAAGTCGAGTGGGGTTACGGGTCCATTTTGGGCGAGAGGGACATCATGATGCACTCCTTTAACTATCCCCTGCACTGGATGCCGATGGCGATGATGGCAGAAGGAGTGGAACCGTATCTCTCGGCAGAGAAGGCTGTGAAAATCGTGGCCTCCACCATGATCCCGTACGCCGGCGATGAATTTATGATGGATTACAGCGAAGGCCCTACCGGCATTTACTCCGATCACAAAATCAAACAGGTGGCCTGGCACCGTCATTACGAGAGGTTCTGGATCGACAGTACCGGATTCTGCGGCTGGAGATGGCCGATGTTCTTCACCAACAACACCGTGGACCGGTTGGGCGCGACACCCGAGGCCGAGCCCAAATTCTATAACGCGGTCACGGGCAAGAACATCACGTTTGCCGACGGGATGGAAATCGGACGCAAAATCTGGAATCTGGACAAGGCCATCTGGGTGCTGCAAGGCAGACACCGGGACCAGGAGGTGTTTCCCGATTACGTGTACAAACAGCCATCGGAAGCGCACATTATGCCAGTTTATGAAGACGGCAAGTGGTCCTACGGCACCAATGCGGGCCGCAAACTGGACAAGGCAAAATTTGAAGACTGGAAGACCAGGTTCTACGAGTTCGAGGGCTGGAATACCGCGAACGGCTGGCCCAAGCGGAACACGCTGGAATCATTTGGGTTGAAGAAAGTCGCCGACACACTGCAGGAAAAGGAGAGTTTGGGATAATTGGACTGCTGATCTTCGTGAATTGGCACGGGTTGTTTATCCGTGTCAGTCCGCGCAAACCCGCAGTTAACCACCCAGGACAGATCGAATTTTCCCGGTGATGAGATCAATGCCGGCTTCGTTGAACCCTCCTTCTGGAAGAATGATGTCGGCATAACGCATCGAGGGCTCCACGAACTGAAGATGCATGGGCCTTACGGTCGTAATGTACTGCTCCATCACCGATTCCACGCGGCGTCCCCGTTCACGAAGGTCCCGCTCCAGCCTGCGGATAAAACGGATATCCGCATCACAGTCGACGAAGATCTTTAGATCCATCAGGCGGCGCATCCGCGCGTCGTAAAAGACGAGGATCCCTTCAACAATAATTACGCGGAGCGGCATAACGCGAACAGTCCCTGGCCTGCGCGTGTGGGTCGCAAAATCATAGACCGGATGTTCGATGCATTGGCCCGCTCGCAAAGCCTCCAGATGGTTTAAAAGCAACTCGCCGTCGAAAGCATCCGGATGATCAAAATTGACCTGATGTCGAAAATCGAGAGGCATATCGTCCAGATTGCGATAGTAGGAATCCTGCTGAAGATATACGACCTCTGATTGGCCGATCGAGGAAATGATTTTTTGCGCAACGGTCGTCTTGCCGGAGCCCGTGCCGCCGCTGATGCCTATAATCATGCGGGCATTGTAACAGACTTCAAGACCTAGAGTCTTCGAGTCTTGGAGTTGAATTCGAAGACTCGAGTATTAAGGGAACTATTTCGATATGGCGACTTCGACCTCACGAACTGGGAGGATTTCGCGCAGCACCCGGGGCTCGATCTCAACAAGAAAGCCTCGCTTGCCGCCATTAATCAGGATGCGAGGGAGATCGAAAATAGTTTTTTCCACATAGATGGGAAGAGAAGAACGGGTCCCGAACGGGCTTGTCCCCCCAAATACGTAGCCGGTGTGCCTGCTCGCGGTCCTTTCATCACACGGCTCAACGGACTTCACTCCGAGCGACCGGGCCAGGTTCCTGGTCGACACCTCACGATCACCATGCATCAACACAAGGATCACAGCCTTCGTGTCCGTCTGCATGACCAGCGTCTTGATCAGCCTATGCTCAGGATATCCAAGCTCCGCGGCGCCTGCTCCCGTCCCGCCGTGCTCCTGGTAACGATAGAGATACTCCTTGAATGTAATCTTCTTTTCACGCAGGAACCGGACAGCTGGAGTCATGGGATATTCCGGTTTGGCCAACGTACGCCCCCAGTGCACCGCCAAGGCGCGAAGAGCGCAAAGAAACACAAGAGTCCTTTGTGTTTTGGCGCGCCCTCACGTTCGCTGTGGATTTGCGGCTGTCATTCGTGATTTGAGGCACTCTCTCCTTTGAGATAGGACAGGACCCGATCGCCGAGTTCCTGGAGTGAAAGAGAAGCTTTGACCAGGTATCCGGCGGCGCCTAGCGCCTTGGCCTTTTGAATATTCGAGTCGGCCGATGAATTCGAAAGGATAACAACCGGAATCGAACGAGTCTGTTCGTCTTTCTTGAGCGCTTCGAGAGTCTCCAACCCTGAGAGCTTGGGCATCAATATATCCATCAGAATAAGATCCGGACCGTTTGCACGCGCCTGGCGCAGCCCTTCTTCGCCGTCCATGGCCGTGATAACGGTCAGACCCCTTTTCTTCAAGCTCACTTCACATGCTTTTCGCAGGAACTTGTCATCTTCGATTACCAGGATACAAGCATTTTTCATCGGCACCTCTAAGGGACTGTGATTGCGTGACAGGCCCTAAACAGCGGGCGGAAGCGATAATAGGAACTTAGACCCGACACCTTCCTTTGACTCGCACCAGACTTTGCCTCCAAGCCGGTCCATTATTAATCGGACGAGGTAGAGTCCCAATCCGGTCCCTTCGGTTTCAACCGCCAAGACATTCGCCGCCCGGTAAAACTTTGAGAACAGCTTTGGGATGTCGGCTCTTGGAATTCCGATCCCTGTGTCCTTGACGGACCACAGCACTCGATCGGCTTCACGCCCGATCTGGATGTGAATTTTCCCGCGCAACGGCGTGTACTTCACCGCATTCGATACGAGGTTGAGAACCGCCTGCCGGAGCAGCTGCGCATCCCCATTAACACGCGGCAGGTCGGACGCTGCTTCGACCAAGAGCGTCTGTTCTTTTTCCACCGACAGCGGGGTAATCTCATTGACGATGTCTTGGGTCAGTTCGGCCAAGTCGAGATCCCGAAAAGTGAGCTGCAGCTTGCCCCTTTCCAGTCGTGAAATGGCCAGAAGATCGTTGACCAGGCCGATCAGGCGATCCGTGGACATGCGGGCATCCTGGAGATAGGACTGCAATTCCTCGGGACTTTCGATCGACTCCATGGCCAGTTCAAGCATCCATTTGACACCCGAAAGAGGCGTGCGCAACTGGTGCGAGACGAAGGAAACGAAGTCGGACTTCATCTGTTCGGCGTGTTTGCGTTCCGTGATGTCGCTGACCGACCCGATCAGTCGAATCGGGTTCCCTTTCTGGTTGCGAATCGCTGTTGCGCGGTCCGCTACATTCGCATAGACACCTTTCCCGTCTCCGATGCGATATTCTTCCGAAAAAGGCGTTCCTGTCTCAAAGTGCCTATGCAGAGCCTGCTCAACGCGCGCCCGATCGTCCGGATGGATTAAGTTCCAATACTCCTGGCGCGTTTTGGGCAACACCGCGCGGGACTTCTGAAACAAGGCTCCGAAATAATCCACGTGGTCCCCCACCAGATCCCAGTCATAGACAATATCGCTGGCACACTGAGCCGCGATTCGGAACCTCTCCTCCGAATGTTGAATAGTCTCGAGCAGGCGCGCAGTGTGGACTGCGCCTGCCGCGTTGTCCGCAAAAATAGAAAGCAATTGCGCATCGGCGTCAGTGAACACTCGATTAGTGCCGCCGACTTCATGAACTCCCAGGACGCCGATCAGTTCTCCTCCCCGGATCATCGGCACACAAACTGCCGCTCGGATCGGCAACTGCCCCAATACTCTCGAACGGTACGGCCAGGTCTGGTAGTCATTCACAATGACCGGCGCGAGAGTTTCGGCCACGCGGCCGCCAAGTCCCTCGCTGCGGGGAAGATGGGTGCCGATGGGCATTCCGACTCCGACTTCCACCGCAATCTCGAAGTCATTGTGATCCCGGTCAAAAAGAAAAATCGCGCACCCGGAGGCGGCCAGCAGGCTTTTCGCCCTTTCGAGCATTGTTTGGAGCAGCGCGCGAAGTTCGTGTTTTTCGGAAACATCCTGCAGCGTTGCGTAGAGAGCTGCAATTTCCATCGTCCGTTGCTTCGTCTCCTGCAGCAACTGTGCGTTTCTGCGAGCATCGATGCTCGCCTGCCTGGCAATTTTAAAGCCGTAGATAATTGCGCCGGCCAGCGACAAAAGACCCAACCAATTTAGCAGAAAGTTAAACCTGCTCAGCTGAGTAGACCCATAGAGTCCCTTTCGAAACACTTCCGCATTCGTGATCTCTTTCCAAAGCCACGAATTGACGTAAAAGCAGGCGGAGATCAGCAGGGCAGCGCAGATCGCCAGCACGCAATAGAGCCGGCAGAGTCCAAGGATGGGAGGATTCTGCGACTCTTTGGCACCCGGGAAGAGGAGCGGTTTGAAACTCGTGGAGATTTTGGAAAATGCGGTCATTCTGTTGCCCTGGTCGGTCGCAAAAGAGAGGCTTACGAGCCCAGTGCCCGGATTAAGGACTCGAACTCCGGCAAAATCGATTCCATTCCGTTCTCAATCTCGTCCAGAGCTTTCCGGGCTCGCGTCAAATCATTCTCCCGGCCCATCGCTTCCAGACCGGACACTTCCTCGCGAAGTTTCAAGACGCCAAAAAACGCAAGCCGCCCTTTCAAGGTATGTGCCGCTCGCTCGAGTGTCGAATGATTGCCTTGCAGGAGCGCGCTGGAAGCTTCCTGGATCAAGCGAGGGTAATCCTGCACAAACATCGAAGCGAGTTCACAAAGCAACTGCGAATCACCATCCACGTGGGCGAGCGCGATGCTTTTATCCAAAGCCCTTACCGGTTTTTCTGAATCCATGCCTCGCAGCCTTTCAATGCCGCTTTAATGACACCGGCAGACCTGCATCTTAATGCACTTTATAGGAATATAAAATACATGATTGGAGTCTTAGGGCTGTGGAGTTTCAGAGGTCCAATTTAAAACTCGCTTGCGTTTGATTGATTCTCACGGGCTTTCTCAGCGGCTGGATCTCGTGTATCTCCATGGTCTTTTGAGGGCCGTTTGGACAGTTTCCAAGCCGATATGGGCTCGCTCGGAGCATCTGTATGAAACGCGAAGCTAAGCGCAGCCAGCGTCACCAATAGACTCAAGATAATTCCAAGCATCATGCCCTCGCGTGAAAGCGCGAATTCGTTGAGCACACTGCATAGGAGCCCAGCAGCAGATTAGACGATCTTAATAATGCCGTGCAAAAGCAGGGTCTTGACCGCTCCTCTAATTACTTACGAATCTTTTTCGAAATGTTACAGCCAGAGCGGAACGCAACCCTTGACGAGCGAGAATCATCTGATACGCGTGTGACAGGCTGAGGAGGTAGGCTGTGAAAGGAAAAACCGGGACAAGGGGCCTGTGTGGTCCAAGGCACTGCCGGCGGTCTTGCTGCTGAGCTTTGGCGGAATCGCCTTGGCTGCCGTTCCCAAACAAACGTCGGCGCTGAGTGACGAAGTGCGTCATGGGCTGTTGATGCTCCCTTACGATAACGTGTTCGAAGAGCTTGCTTTCACGATTGATGGCTCGAACAACGTGACTCTGAGCGGGCAGGTGACGTGTTCAATTGTAAAGTCCGATGCGGAATCGGCAGTGCGCAACATTTCGCGTGTCGGGCGGGTCATCGATAACATCGAGGTCTTGCCGTTGCCGACTTTTGACGGCTCCATCCGGATCGCTGCTTGCGGGCTATATTCACGAGGCCGGGTTTCGAAAAGCATGCGAAACAGGTCAATTCGCCGATCAGAATCATCGTCAAGAACGGGCATGTCACACTGGAGGGTATTGTCGCCAACTCATCGGATAAACAGATGGCTGAAATTTCAGCTCAACTGGTTCCAGGCGTTTTCAGCGTTATGGATCATTTAACTGTATGGTGACGGCCTTGACATCTTGCCGGGAATGCCGTTTTGATGTTATTTTCACCGTAAATGATTTCAACCGGTTTCCCTTTGTCCCAGTATCTTGAAAGGATCGGGCTGAGCCGTCCTCCCAATCCAGACGAGGGCGGACTGCACCAGCTGCACTCTGCGCAATCGTTTTCCATCCCTTTTGAAAATCTGGATATTCACCTAGGCCGCCCCATCTCCCTCAAGCCCGAAGATCTTATCGCAAAGATGCTGCAAAGGAGGCGAGGGGGGTATTGTTTTGAACTGAATGGGATCTTTCGAATGGCCCTGGCGGAACTCGGATTTGCAGTGCAGCCCCAAATGGCCCGCGTTCTGTACGGCCGAGATGCTCCCGGGGCGCGCACGCATGAGGTTCTGATCGTAACGGCTTCGGGGAGAAAGTGGCTTGCCGATGCCGGCTTCGGAGGACCGGGATTGCGTCTGCCCATCCCGATCGTCTCCGGCGAAGTTCAGGTCCAATATGGAGAACGCTATCGTCTGCGCCAGGATCCGGGACTGGGGATGGTGCTGCAGAAAGGTGTCCAGAATCTTTTTATAGACCTTTATGCCTTCAATGAAAGTGAGCTGACGCTCGAAATGGACATCGAAGCGGGCAACCACTTCACGTCCACATGGCCAGATTCCGTTTTCAGACTGCGCAGAATGTGCTCGCTTGCCCGGCCATGGGGCCGCATCACTCTTTCCGACATGGAGCTCACCATCCACCGCGAAGGAGAAAGCATCAGCCGCACTTTGCCGCCCGGTCGCGAGTACCTGGCGGCAATTGGGGAGCATTTTGGCATCGAGATTGATGCGCGCTACGAAGACCTCGCCCCGTTAAAAAAATAACCGCGGAATGCCACGGATGAACGCTGGCTTTCATCCAACCTGGTATATGAAGTAAAGTAATCTCTGGGGTTGCGCGTTTAAGGTTTAACGCACGAGCGCGCAAGTGCGTAAACCCGTTAACGATCTGATTTATGCCGAAATTCAAGCTTGTGATCGAATACGAGGGGACACGTTATCGCGGCTGGCAGGAGCAGACAAATGCCCGCACCGTTCAAGGAGAGCTTCGCAAAGCCTCTGAGGATTTTCTGGGAAGTGAGGTTGAAATCGTGGGCTCCGGCCGGACCGATGCCGGTGTGCATGCTTTGTACCAGGTCGCCCACTTGCGATCGTCCAAGCCCGTTCGCGCACCGCTTCTCCGGCAGGAGATCAACGACCGCCTGCCCGCCGACATAAACATCCGCGAAGCGGAAGAGGCTCCGGCTCGTTTCCATGCGCGTCATCATGCGGAGGAAAGATTTTATCTATACCAGATTGCGACGGAACGTTCCGCCTTCGGCAAACACTTCGTCTGGTGGATCAAAGACCGGCTCAATGTAGAATCGATGCGGGAAGCGGCCCGGCTTTTTGTTGGAATGCATGATTTCGCTGCCTACCGCGAAAAGGCGGAGGATCCGCCGAGCACTCTTGTGGATGTGACGCGCTGCGAAATAGCCGTTCAAAGTAATTTGATTTTGTTCCGGATCGGCGCTTCTCATTATCTCTGGAAGATGGTGCGGCGAATTGTCGGAGTCCTTGTTGAGGCGGGCAGGGGCAATCTCGTCGGGGACAAAATCAATCAGCTGGAAGCCGCCGAAGTTGCGCGCTGGACAGCGCCTCCGTCCGGTTTGTTTCTGGAATATGTCCGGTATCCCGGCGACGCTCCGGCCGGACCGTTGGTACCGGCCTTTGTTTTTCGTCAAATCAAAGCAGGGGTAAGCGGCCGCTCGCCCCGACAGATTGAAAAGGAATCGAAATGAATCAGAATCTTTCGGCATTGGTTAACGAGCTTAAAAATCGTGCACGAATTTACGTTCATATTTATCGCGAGCTTTCGCAAGAAGTCGGCCGGGAAAAAGCTGTTGAGATCCTGAAGCGGGCGCTCTATGCCAGAGGCCAGGAAAAAGGGTTGCAGCTGAAGGCAAAAATCGGCGAACCGAACTTGCACGAGCTGGCCATCGCTTTCGTGGAAGGGAATGCCGATATGGATGCGTTCGGGCACGAAATCGTTCAGGAGCACTCCGGACACGTTCTGCTGCGGCTCAACCGATGCCCGCTGGTTGACGCATGGAAAGAAGCCGGCCTCACTGCCGATGAGCAGAAAACAATGTGCGAGATTGCGTACCAGGTCGATTTCGGGAAATTTGAGACCGCAGGCTATCGCCTTTCCTTCAACTGCCGGGTCGCGGATGCCTGCAAAAGTTGCGACCTGAAGGTCACTCTGCAAAATTAAAGTTTAAACATTGAATATTGAAAAATCATGTCCCTTTTCCGAATTTTCAATTTTCAATCTTTGGCTTTCGATTCTATTTTGCTCGGTGATAGTTCTCCATCATGGCGATTCCCGAACTAATCGGCTCCGGGAGTTTTACGATTGCGCCCAGGTTGAAGGCATCGCGGATTTTTCCTTTAGCAATGACTCGAGCCCCTTCCCGGGGCACTCCTTTGTCGGAAACAACCCACAGCCTCCCGGTTCCGTCTTCAATCTCATAGACACCCTTGCCGATAACGGAATAACTTCTTGTCACGGTCCCGACAACGGCGACTTCGTGGTTCGCATAACGGCTCGGGTCGGCTTTGATTTCATTGATGGTTTTCGGTTCACATCCGGCCATCGCTAAAGCCCAAAGCACAAGTGTGCCTAGAATTACATAGTGCCTGTATTGACATCGTCGCATATCGATCTCCAGTGCATTATAAGAATTCCCCAAGCCGCATTTGGTTCAAAAAGGCGTTGATTGACCGCTGATTTTTGCGGATGCGCACGGGTTTATCCGTGATCCGCGATTGATTGGCGCTTAGGTATGATCGATGAAATGCTGGTGAAAAAGCTGTACGGCTTCCTGCATGCGAGAACGCTCAAGCAGAAAGCTGATCCGAAAAGAAGAGGTCTGCAAACCGAAAATCGGTACGCGCGATTTCCGCAGCAAGTTCAAGGATTCAAGAAGATAGGTATTCCGGTCGGTTATTCCAGTCCCAATGATGGAAACCGCGGAGCAGTTCCGCATAATTTTGATTCTTGGCTCGAAGTCTGCGCGCAGGCGGTTCAGCACGGATTCGATATGGTAATTTTCTTTCTCGGGGATCAACAGACTTCCATGAAGCGTGTCCTGCGCTCCCGGGTGAAAGGAGATCTGTTTTATCTTCACCCCTTCGCGCTCGAAAAATTCTGTAAGGGCTGGGAGGCCCCCCATCTCTTTTCCCTTCTGCTCGTTCATCTGCACGAGAACGATGTTCTCTTCGTAGGCAACTCCGACCACTCTGGGCTCCACTCTCCCTTCGAGATCGTGAATGAATGTGCCGACGCCGTCAGGCTCCATCGTGCATTTTGCGTGGATGATCGTTTTTTTTATTTTGGCGAACTCGATGGAACCGGGATGTAGAACGCGCGCCCCCGCCTCCCCCATTTCCTGCATTTCTTGATAGGATAGTTCCGCCAGTCGCCCCGCATTTTTTGCGACGCGCGGGTCTGCCGAAAAAACGCCGTCAACATCGGAGTAAATTTCACAAACCTCCGCACCCAAAGCGGAAGCCAGCGCAACAGCTGTGACGTCCGACCCGCCGCGGCCCAGGGTCGTGATTTCCTTTTTGAAGCTGACGCCCTGGAACCCGCCTACGACGGGGACACACCCTTCCTCCAGAGCGCGGAGCACACGGGACGGCCGTATCTCCACAATTCTTGCATTCGTGTGATTGTCGTCTGTAATAATCCCGGCCTGAGAGCCGCTCAGGGCAATCGCGCGGCATCCCATGGCATTCAAGGCGATCGACACCAAGGCCGCGCTGATGCGCTCACCGCTGCTCAGCAGCATGTCGATCTCCCGAGGAGACGGATTCGGAGTAAAACATCGCGCCTCATCGATGAAGCCGTCCGTCTGCCGCGCCCGCGCGGATACGACGACAACGACCCGCTGCCCGATCGACCTCTTCCGAATGACGATTGCCGCCACCTGCCGAACGTGCTCGACGTCGGCCACTGATGTCCCGCCAAATTTCATTACGGTCACTGGATTTGCCACCGGAGCGCCCCAACAATTTGAGCTTCATCATAACGCAGGGGGCTTCATGACGCCAACAATGAGGTATATTTATTCCTGAATGTTCGAGGCAGGCAAGGCAAAGGGAGGTCTAATGCAGAAACCATCAAACATCCAAACCGGCGTGGACGTGGGATATGGGTACGGACGAAGCCTGGAACTAGGATTCGAAGCCGCCGCGCAGCAGGCTCGAGAGGTTCTGAGGTCGGAGGGTTTTGGTGTTCTGTGTGAAATCAATATCAAGGAAAAGCTTAAGGAAAAACTGGGGGTGGAGTTTGCCAACTACCTCATCCTGGGGGTGTGCAATCCGCCGCTGGCCTACAACGCTTTGCAGCACGAGATGAACCTCGGACTTCTCCTCCCCTGCAATGTGGTCGTTTATGAAAAAGAGGGAGAGTCATTCGTAGCCGCGATTGATGTTGCGAAAATGCTTTCGGTGGTCGGAAACCCTGCGCTTGAATCGACCGCGCGCGAGGTCAACGAAAAGCTGCGGCGGGTCATTGATAAAATCGGCAATGCAGGAGGATGAAGATGCCCGGATGGCTGATTTTTCTGATGGTATTTGCCGCCTACCTGGTTCTCATGCGATGGATTCTCCCCGCCATGGGGGTTCAGACCTGAATGTCGGGATCGTGCAGCGTCGAGTCTCGACGCGACTCCAAAGCTCTGAACCACGAAACACACGAATGACACGAAGATCACCAACGATCTTTTTTGTGTGTGTCGTGGTTAAAAGAATTTGTGTCTTTGGATTGGATGGTGCCGAAGGGGGGACTCGAACCCCCACGGGTTTCCCCACCACCCCCTCAAGATGGCGTGTCTGCCAGTTCCACCACTTCGGCACATGAGCGGGGCCGTTGACCAACGGCCGAGGGACCGCGTGCAACTCGATAGTTTTTACTTCGCAGGCTGCTGCTTCGGCAGGGTTGGGTTCTCAGCAGGCTGATTCTGCTTCTGCTTCTCCAGTTCCTGGATTCGCTGCTTAATCTGTTCCGGTGTGGGCGTGGCAACAGGAGCCCCAGCAGGCGCCTTTTTCACAGGCTTCGCGGCCTGCTGCCCTTGTTTGGTTGTCTCAAGAACAGATTTTGCCTCTGTTTTGCTCGTCGTGATCAACGAGAGTCCGATGCTGGTTATCATGAAAACGACCGCCGCAGCGGTGGTCATCTTCGACAAAAACGAAGCGGGGCCCCGGCTGCCAAAGGCTGTCTGGGTTGCCCCTCCGCCGAAAGCTCCAGCCAGGTCCGCTCCCTTCCCCGATTGAAGAAGCACAACCAGAACCAGGATAACGCAGACGATAACGTGCAGCGTTGCAATCGCATAGTAAAGAAGCATATGAACTTGGAAACCTACTTTCCTCCGGCTTTAGGATGTGAAGTGGACAATGCGCAAAAAGCTTTCAGCTTCCAGGCATGCCCCACCAACCAGAGCGCCGTCGATGTCCGGCTGCTGCATCAAAGCATTGATATTGTCAGGTTTGACGCTGCCGCCGTATAAAATGCGAACTTCTTTCGCCTCGTCCCCGAAATTGCCCCCAAGCCAATCACGGATCATACCGTGCATTTCCTGGGCTGTTTCGGGGGATGCCGTACGACCCGTGCCAATTGCCCATACCGGCTCGTAGGCGAGAATAATACGCAAGAGGTCCCCCCGTGTCAAGCCGTCCAGTCCACCTGCAAGTTGTTGTGCTACTATATTATGATGTTTACCCGATTCCCGCTCTGCCAGCGTTTCGCCAATGCAGATCATGGGTTGAATCCCGGAACCCAGGACTGCACGAACCCGGCGATTGACGGTTGCGTCTGTTTCGCCGAAATACTGGCGGCGCTCGGAATGCCCGATTATAACCATCCTGCAACCGGCATCTTCCAGCATGGGGAGGCTGATTTCTCCGGTGAACGCGCCTTGCGGCTCCCAGTGGACGGTTTGCGCTGCGAGAATGAGCGGACTCCCCTGGATCTCGGCATGAACCGATGCCAGAGCCGTAAACGGCGGGGCCAGCACAATCTGGCAGGCGGTCACATCGGCGATTCCGTTTTTAATCGCGTGCGCAAGAGCAGTCGCCTCCCGTGTCGTCTTATGCATCTTCCAGTTTCCAGCAATAACCGGTGTTCTCATTTCATATCCTGGGATCCAGAAGCAAGAAGCCTGGAGCCAAAATCGGTCCCAAAGGCGGAAGGTTCATCAAGTCCCCCCGCCTTTTGCTTCAGTTTTTATCAGTTAGTGCGGCGACTCCAGGGAGAGTCTGGCCCGCCAGGAACTCCAAAGAGGCTCCGCCGCCGGTTGAGATATGGGTTATCCGATCCGCCACTCCCGCTCTTACGACTGCCGCCGCGGAATCTCCTCCGCCTATGATCGAGACCGCCTGGGAATTTGCTACCGCCTTCGCCACGTTGATGGTTCCCGAAGCGAAGGCATCTTTTTCAAACACTCCCATCGGACCGTTCCATACGATCGTTTTGGCAGAGCGGATGATCTCTGAATAGTCCGCTACTGTTTGGGGCCCGATATCAAGCCCCATTTCGCCCTCCGGAATCCCGCCCGAAGGCACAACATGAGCGGAGATTTCGTCTTCAAGACCTTTGGCTGCGACTGCGTCTGTCGGAAGAGAGATGAGGGACTTGGCTTTGGCCAAAAGCCCACGGGCAAGATCCAGTTTGTCATCTTCGCACAGCGATTCCCCGATCTTCTTGCCCTGGCTTTTCAGAAAGGTGAACATCATGGCCCCGCCGATAAGAAGGCGGTCCACCTTCCCCAGAAGGTTTTCGATCACTTCGATCTTGTCGGAAATTTTGGCGCCGCCCAAAATGGCGACAAATGGTCGCTGCGGTGATCCGAGCGCGCCGCCTAGATAGCGCAGTTCCTTTTCCATCAGGAAACCCGCCGCGGCTTGTTGTACGTGATGCGTGATGCCTTCGGTGGAAGCATGCGCCCTGTGTGCACTCCCGAATGCGTCATTCACATAAATGGGAGTCAACGCCGCCAGCTGGCTGGCGAATCCGGATTCATTGGCTTCTTCTTCGGGATGGAATCGAAGATTCTCAAGAAGGATGACCTCCCCCGGTTTAGCCGAGTTCACCACCTTCGCGACCTCGGGACCTATGCAGTCGTTCGCAAACAATACCTTTTTGCCCAGCAGCTCCGACAGCCGCGCTGCAACGGGGGCAAGGGAAAACTCAGGTTTCGGTTTTCCCTTGGGCCGGCCCAAATGCGAAGCCAGAACCAGGATTGCGCCGTGTTCTATACCGTACCGGATCGTCGGTAGGGCTTCCCGAATTCGCAAATCGTCCATGACCTTGGCATCTTTGATCGGGACGTTGAAATCCACCCGCACAAAAACCCGTTTCCCCTCGAGATCCAAATCCTGAATTGTTAGTTTTGACATGGTTCACACCTACAGTCGTTCGCCGATATATTTGACGATGTCCCGCAAACGGCAAGAGTATCCCCACTCATTGTCGTACCATGCCAGGGTCTTGACGAGGTTTCCCATGACCTTTGTTTCCAGCGCATCCACAGTACCCGAAACCGAGCTCTGCATGTAGTCGGAAGAAACCAGCGGCTCCTCGGAATAACCAAGAATCCCCTTGAGCGACCCCTCGGACGCTTCCTTCAGAGCTTTGTTCACATCGTCTTTGCCGGCTTTATTTTTGACGACAGTCACCAGATCCACCAGCGAGACGTTCGGGGTGGGAACTCTTATGGCAAGTCCATCCAGCTTGCCCGCAAGCCGCGGCAACACAAGGCCAATCGCTTTCGCGGCGCCTGTCGTGCTGGGAACCATGTTGATGGCGGCAGCGCGCGCGCGCCGGAGATCCTTGTGCGGCAGGTCCAGAAGGTTCTGATCATTTGTATAGCTGTGGATTGTGGTCATGAACCCAGACTCGATCTCGAACTTCTCATCGAGGACCTTTGCAAGCGGAGCCAGGCAGTTTGTCGTGCAGGAGGCATTGGATATCACATCATCCTTGGAAGGATTATAGGACTCCATATTCACTCCGATACAGAAGGTCCCATCCACCTCTTTGCCTGGAGCTGAAATAACCACCTTTTTAACCGTACCCTTCAGGTGTGCCCTGGCTTTCACCCCCTCGGTAAACAGACCGGTTGATTCCACGACCACCTGGGCTCCCAGCGAGCTCCAGTTGAGCTTCGCAGGATCCTTTTCGCTGAAGATTTTTATTTCTTTGTC
>Ga0326728_10013962_pt1 | contig 17248 bp, 18 predicted proteins | sample MB3enrmetagenome_FD_207602 | JGI IMG/M metagenome (GOLD analysis project Ga0326728, IMG submission 207602) | Lab enriched peat soil microbial communities from McLean, Ithaca, NY, United States - MB31MN | ecosystem: Environmental > Terrestrial > Soil > Wetlands > Peat | place: USA: New York... | reverse complement strand
CGCACCTTGGAAGATATTTGTCGACACCCAGCCCAGATTCGCAACCTCCTGGTGCCCTTCTTTTGACCCATTATGTCGAATTACTTATGCGCGGCTATATATATGGGGAAACTTCCGCCCTACATTGATTGTGCATTCCGTTCCTGTGAGTGCAATGCAGACACCCGTGCCAGCACCAATATCCACAATGCTGTCGCCTTCTTTGGGCTTGTGTTGGTAGAACCACCAGTCGCGATGCATGTCGAGAACATCACCCAAGCACTGTTTCCAGCCGGCTATTTGGGCAGCGTTCCAATAAAAGGTCAATGACTCGGCGAGGTAGTAATCGCCTGCGCGATGGATCTACGCGTCGTCGTAGACGAGTTCTACGTCCAGCCCGGTTTTCGAACGAGCGTACTGGGTCACCAGAGCGCCGAGAACCGGCCGAAAGCCCGGGTGGTCCAACACGTTGATCAGTCGCCGCGACAGAGTCATAAGGAACGGGATTCCCTTAACGGAAAGGCCGTGGAGAATCAACCTCAGCGTCGGGCTTCTTGGTCGCGGCTGTTGGCCCGGCGACGAGCTTCTCCAGAAAACGACGCAAAGGTTGAGGAACGTGATGGAGGATTTCGGCCCTCAAATCCGGCGGAATCCCTGATCGGAAGAACAGGTATCCACCGAGTCCGCCGACGACAGCCGCGTTCAAGATGAGCCTGTTCAGGTTGCTCAGGGAAGTTGTCACCCAGCAAATGACGATCGCAGCCGGCACCAGGAAAGCGCATATCCGCCCCAGCTTGCTGAGCCAGAGTCGCTGCAGATCGAGCAGCCGGAATTGAAAGTACTTGTTGATCCGCCAGATTCCATAAGCGCCGCTGAAACAAAGACCGCACAGCAGGGAAATCCCAATCATCGCGGGAAGCCCGCCGGATGGCGTGACCAGACTGGCGCCAATCACGAAAACGACGCCTTCCAACAGATAGATGTAACGCAGCCCCGCGAGCCGTTTCGTCAACACTACAAAACCGGAATTGGCGTGGATGAGGACAGACACAACCATCCAGCCGCCCAGCAGCACGTCGTTCCACGCCGACCAGGTGATTCGGTCGTGTGTCCAGACAGAGACAAACGCGCTGTTGCAGACCGCGTAAATGATCGCCGCGACGCCGGACAGTATTTGCGAAACAACCACCATCTCCGTGAAACGCTTGCGGAGACGTTCGTGCTCCCCGCGCACCATCATTTCCGACAACGCGGGCGTGGAGAGATCGAACGCCTGATAAATCAGGCTGGAGAGCAGGAAGAAAACCTTGGTTCCCACCGACCAGGCCGCGACCGCTTCGAGTCCGAGACTACGGGACACGATTATAGACTGCGTCGCCCCGATCAAAAAACTGCCAGCCTGAACAACAAACACGTCCTTGCCGTAACCAAACATCTCTTTGAATTTCTGCCAGGAAGGCCGGCTCCAAGCGCCCGATGGGGGAAGCAACCGCAGCCGCATACAGGTCCACCAACCGACCAGAACGGCAAACAACAGCGCTGATGCGTTCGACCACAGGATGCTCAATACCCCGCCGTGCCAATGGAGCATTAGCCACAGCGTCACGATTCCCATGAGCGACGAGGCGGCCTGGATGTAGTTGACCAGGTCGTTACGCTGATGGGCATACAGTACGTTGCGAAACATCCGCGTCCCGAACATGGCTGCCGTGATGACCGATTGCCACCGCACCAAGGCGCAAAACGTGACATGCAAATCAGGCGGGATTCGCAACAAATACGACAGGGGTGACGCCAACGCCAATCCAGCCACGAGAGCCAGCGCCCCTTGAACGGCAGTGACCAGGAATCCGGTCTGCATAAGGCTGCCATATGCCCCGCCATCCGGTCGGTCTTTATGCTCTATCAATAGTCGCCCGACCGAGGGCGACATCCCAAGATCGATCAGCCACATGTACGAGGCGATCTGCGTCAACAAGGCCCAAAGCCCGAATTGTTCCTTACCAATGAAATTCAGCGCCAGCGGCACTGATATCAGGGAGTACACGATGGCGGCTGCCATCGTGACGTAATTCGAAGCCACTCCCTGCATGTAAAGACGTAATCGTGACATAAAAGCGCGCTCGATAAGTCTCAGCGTGCCGCCAGCGAAGCCGCGCTCAGCGACACGAAATTGCGGGCGATAAGTCGGCGGCCTGAACCGGAGGCCGTCTCTTCTGTGGTCACAGCGTTTGACATTTGAAATGCACACGGTCGAAGGTTGGACAGGTTTCCCCAGACCAGTGCGATGCCGGTGTCCTCTGTACCAGAAGAATGTAAACTGCACAATCACCGCGTTTCACAACTGGCGCCCGCTCCGGGCACGAGTTCTTGTTGCCGCAAATGGCCGGGCTCTTGACTCGAAGTCATCTCGTAAATGGCGGCAAACCGCCGCTGCCGTTTGTTCTCGACACCGGGTTGCCAACGGGGTATAATCGCCGCTGTTCTTTGGCAGGGAGGGAGTGGGGTGGAAGAAAATATGTGTTTTTGCGAAACGAACCCAAATTTTTCTCGCGCAGTTACACATACATCATGTTGACCTACATAGACTTAGACAGATCGAGGTTGCGTCTTGGCATCGGGTTCGTTTCGGCAACGAACCCAAAGTCGTGTTAACTCCCACGTTCCCAGCTATCGCCCACACTGGCTACCCACGACACGTGAAAGGTGTTACGCCGCGTAAACCTCCGGGGTTTGAGCGGAGGTTTATCCTGCATATTGCAGGAAACCATTGTAGGGCTGCCCCGATTGCAAAATCGGGGCAGCCATTGTTCGACAAGATCTTCGGCGCGAAACCCTGCGGGCTTCGCCTGACTGCCTGTCTGCGCAGGCAGGCGTAGGCAGGCGCCCTATAATTCTTCGCGCTGTTTGATTGCGCTTTGACTTGCTTGTGCAATATCCGGGTTATGAGACCACTTCTCAACACTTGGAAGCCGCTCTTCAACAAGCGCCACTCCATTCGGCTGGCAGTTGTGCGTTCTGAGTTGAGATGCGCTCTCTGACCAATATATACTGCGTCCCGTGCAAAAGGTTCTCATTACGGGAGGAGCGGGTTTTATTGGCTCACATCTGGGCGAAGCCCTGTTGGCTCGGGGCAAGGAAGTGTTCGCAATCGACGATCTGAGCACCGGCTCGCTTGCCAACGTTAACCATCTGCACTCGAATGCAAGGTTCCATTTTACTCAAGGAACGGTTCTGGACGGGTCAGTCGTGGGGCGCTTGGTGGGACAAGTTGACTTTATCTACCATCTTGCAGCGGCAGTCGGCGTGGAGTTGGTGGTGAAAAGTCCTGTTCATACCATCGAAGCCAATGTTTGGGGCTCGGAGAACGTATTGGCGGAGGCCAGCAAACACGGCGTCGGCGTGCTGTTAACCTCAACGTCCGAGGTCTATGGCAAGAGCAGTAAGCCCTCGTTTCAAGAGGACGATGATTTGTTGATCGGTCCCCCGACGTTGGGGCGATGGAGCTACGCTTGTTCGAAGCTGTTGGACGAATTCCTGGCCATCGCCTACTGGCGTGAAAAAAAGTTGCCTGTGCATATCGTGCGATTGTTTAACACCGTCGGGCCGCGCCAGACCGGTCGGTACGGGATGGTGTTGCCGCGCTTTGTCCAGCAGGCGCTGCGCCACGAGCCGCTAACAGTTTACGGCGACGGCACGCAGTCGCGCTGTCTGTGCCACGTCAGCGATGTGGTCCAGGCACTGATTGAATTGCCCAACCAGCTACGCGCGGTCGGTGAAGTCTACAATGTCGGCAGCACAGAAGAGGTTACGATTCTGGAACTGGCGCAACGAGTAAAGAAGTTCACGGAGAGTCAATCGGAGTTGCGGTTTGTTCCTTACGACCAAGCCTATGCAAAAGCTTTTGAAGACATGCCCCGACGCAAGCCCAGCATTGACAAGATCCATCAGTTGATCGGCTGGCGGCCGACGAAGACGCTGGACGACATCGTCCGGTTGACAGTCGAATATCACCGCGGCACCAATCTTCAGTTCCGTTGACATCAGGCGCGCTGGCCGGCCTGAAGATAGTGCTCGCCGAATTCTGATATTACACCGACCCGGGACCGCCTCTCGCCGGCGCAGGCTGCCAGACACTTGTTGCCGGCCTTGATCGCAACACCTTTGGAGTGACGATCCTAACCTGCATATTGCAGGAAACCATTGTAGGGCTGCCCCGATTGCAAAATCGGGGCAGCCGTTATTCGACAGGCTCTTCGGCGCGAAACCCTGCGGGCTTCGCCTGACTGCCTGTCTGCCTGTCTGCGCAGGCAGGCGCAGGCAGGCGCCCTACAATTCTTGGCGCAGTTTGATTGCGCTTTGACCCGCTTGTGCAATATCCGGACTAAACCCGATGGGCAAGATTCCGCAGGATTGGGGGGTGTTGAAAACCAACTTGGTCAAGGTCGTCAGGAAACAGCAGTGCTTGCGGCTATCAGGCGTCAGCATCCTTTTCCCCAATGACAACAGGCTGAAGGTGTTTGTCGTCCCGAAGCGGCTCGATTCTCCAAGCCTTGAATTTCGACGCCCGCACAGCCCCGACAGCTTGATAACATTCGGATGGGGATCGAAAAAACGTTTCGATTTTTTTGGGGCTTGACAGCGGGAGGGGTGGTTTTATACTCGCCCCGTCAAGCAGGAGTGGGCCTTGCTGAAAGGGTGGTATAAGCTGTTCTGAAGCAAGGCTCCACTTGAAGGAGAGAGTGGAGACATTGGAGCGCCGTTAACCGCCGGGAGACACTTGTTTGAAGTCGCGAAGCGGCGCAAGCGCATTTTTTAGGCGCTGGGAAACGCAAACAACCAAAGGAGGACACAGTGAAGAAACTATGGCCAGTAGTTGCGTTGGTGGCGTTGGCAGCATTGACCAGCAAAACTTACGCGGACGTGCAGAATATCCGCCTGAGCGGCGACATCCGCATCCGCGGGTATTTCTTGGACAATGCGGGTGGGATTGTGGACCCGAATACGGGTGAGTTGGATCAGGCAAAGGCGAACACATCGTTCATTAGCCAGCGGACTCGCGTGTCCGTGGAAGCGGACCTTGAGGATCACGTGCTGGTGGTGGTCACGCTCAAAGCCGAGGGCACATGGGGCAGTAACGATCAGACGCTGGACAATTCAGGCGCTGGCACCGTCGGCGGCAGCCTTATCAACCGCGGATTCGGCGTCGGCATTGACGAGGCTTACGTTCAACTCAACGAGATGTTCTACACAGCGGCCACGTTGAAGCTTGGCCGTCAGTTCCTGAACTATGGACACGGTCTGATCCTCAGCAGCGCGGAGCAAGAGTACAACTACGATGCCGGGCGCCTCGTCCTGGATTTCTATCCGCTGACAATCGACTTGGTCGGCGCCGAGGTGGTGAACAATCAATCCTTTGCGGCCACGCCGAATAAGCTGGTTGGCCTCACGACCGGAAGCGCTGACCTGCTGTTCGTCAACGCACGGTACGAGTTGACGGATTCGGCCATCAAGAACGTGGAAGCGTACTTTGGCTGGCTCGCACAGGGCGCGAGCGGCACGAACAACGCTTTCTCGCGGGTACCGCCGTCAGTCAACGGCGCTTCGCCGTGGATCCTCGGAGTGCGCAGCGATTTGCAGCCTGCTGACGGCTTTCAAGTTTGGCTTGAAGGCGCCTATGAAGGCGGAGCGAATGGCGTTAATGATCCCGTGAATATCGATGCGTTCTTGGTAAACCTTGGCGGTCGTTTTACGATGAAGAACAGCCAGTGGACGCCAGCCATGAATGCGAATTACCTCTACGCGTCCGGCAATTTCGTCCCGTGGTTTGATTACGTGGAAGGTTACAATGGCTACGTGTTTGTTCCCAGGCTGTCGAACATGCACATCTTCAACCTCGGCGCCTCGGTCAAGCCTTACGAGAACACGACGCTATCGGTGCAGGGCTACTATTACATGAAGGCCGACGTCGGCATGCCTGCGTCAAGCGACCCGAACGTGGACTTCGGCGGACTTGAGTTCGTGCCGACTGCCAACAGTTCGGGACTCGGCTGGGAGATCGACGGGATTCTCGGCTACGACTACAGCAAGGATGTTCGGCTGCAATTGGTGTACGGCGCATTCCTTCCGGGCGGCGCCTTCGGCACCGCGGACGCGGCTGCTGTGCAGGAAGTGCGTGGCGAAGTTAATGTGAAGTTCTGAGCTTGTTTGGAACAAACCTCAAGGAAGCCCCCCGGTCTTCGGGGGGCTTTGCTTTTGTGAGTATGTCAGTCGATGACGAACTCTTTGATGTGGTGAACGATCACGACTGCGTGATCGGCTGTGCCCCTCGCCGTGAAGTACACGCCCGCGGATTGAAGCATCGCGCGGTTCACGTTCTTGTCTTCAATCCGTCGGGCGAGATCTTTCTTCAAAAGCGCGCCGCGGGCAAGGACACGTTCCCGCACTGCTACGACTCCAGCGCGTCGGGTCACCTGATCAGCGGGGAAGGATACGATGCTTGTGCGCTCCGGGAATTGCACGAGGAGTTGGGGCTGACGGTTTCACCCGCCGCGCTTCGGAAACATTTCAAGATCACGGCCTGTCCGGAAACGGGCTGGGAGTTTGTCTGGCTCTACAGCATTCAGGGCGACTTCACCCCGATCCCCGTTCCATCGGAAATTGAGTCAGGCTGCTTTTTCTCCGTGGACTTTGTGAAAGCATGGGTCCTGCAAGAACCTGATGTTTTCGCTCCGTCGTTTCGCCGCGTCTTTCTTGAATTACTGCGTCGGGAACCGTTCTAATCTCTGCGCTGACCACCGCGCGCAAATCATTGCAATGATTTCGGGTATTTCGTATACAGGCCGTGAAACGGTGATGGAGAAGGGGAGTTATGCCGACGGTTGAATTCTTGAACGCGGGGAAACAAGTCAGTTGCGGTCAGTACGCCAACCTGCGCAAGGTGGCGCTGCTCAATGATGTTGAGGCGTACAAAGGCATCAATCAGATTGCCAACTGTCGCGGGAATGGTCTCTGCGGCACCTGTGTAATGGAAATCGTCGAAGGTCTTGAAAATCTGTCTCCCAAGACATTGCGGGAACATTTCAAACTGAGAGGCAAGCCCGCCAATTATCGGTTGAGCTGTCAGTGCCAAGTCCTGGGTGACATCGCCTGCATCACGGCGCCAGCCTTGGACGAAACACCGGCTGCCGGCTCGCTTCAGAGCGCGGCCCAATAAACACCCGGCTTGCCCTTGAACCTTCTCCGTGGTTAGACTCGGAAAAGTTTCAGCAAACATGTGAGGATATTCTCGGCCATGACGCCCGCAACAAATCTAAAGGCGGTTACGAGAACCTTGTACGGCTGGTCCAGCTTCCACGCCCAATGGAAGATTGATTTCGACAGCTACGCGCTGAAGACGACGGCTGGTGTTGTGTTCATCGATCCGATGAAGCCGTCTCCCGAGGTGATTGAGAAACTAGATGCCCTGGGCAGTCCGCTCGCCATTTTCCTGACCAACGCGAACCACGACCGCGACGCGGATTGGTTTCGCAAGCGATACGAGATCCAGGTTTATGCACACGAAAGAGCGAAGGCGGATTGTGACTCGAAGATTGATGTGCTGGTGCTCGATGGCGAGAAGCTGCCCGGGGGACTAAGAGTGATTCCGCTGCCGGGAATTGCAGCCGGCAGTGTTGCCTTCCATGCCAAACAGAGCGGCGGCGTCGTTCTGATCGGCGACGCGCTCCTGAATATACCGGGAAAAGGTCTGGCGCTGCTGCCCGCGCAGTACCTCGAAGACAAGAAACAGGCTCTCCAGTCGCTGCGTCAACTGCTCGACCTGAGATACAGGGTCGCCACATTTGCCCATGGCGATCCGCTCGTCAAGGATGCGAAGAAAAAGATCGGAAAATTCCTGAAGAAAATGACGCACTAACTGTGCATCAACTCAATCTCGTCCGAGGCGTTGGCAGCGATTTCAGCCCGAAGTTTGTCCGATACAATTCTTCAAGTCGTGCCATTTCTTCGTAGGTCAGATCCGCTGTGTCCGGGGCGGCAACGAATTCGGCCAGTTGTTCTTCGTTGTAGATGTTCGGCAACACCGACGCAATCGACGGTTCGGCGAGAATAAACTTGATTGCGGCCTGCCCAAGACTGCGTCCGGTGTTTTGCGTCAGGAACGAAAGCTTCTCCACCTTCCTCAATCCATCCAGCAGCCAGGCCTTGCGCTTCTCATCATCAGCGACACGGAAACGACGATGGTCATCTTCGCCAAAGGAAGTTTGCTCGGTGTAGTCGCCTTCCAGCAACCCCGAACAGTGCGGCACACGCGTGAAGACTGAGACGTGGTGCCGTCGCGCGACGGGGAAAATCAGTTCACCGAGCGTCTGTTCCAGCAGGTTGTAGATGATTTGAACGTGCGATCCGCGCTCCTGAATCGCGGCAATCCCCTCGTTAATCTGCCGCTTGTCAATTGCCGGTCCGAGCGCCACGCCGAACGTTAGAATCTTGCCCTCGTCGCGCAGCTTGTGCAGCGTTTCAAACAACTCGTCATTTCGGATCGCGTCAAGCCGCGGGTTATGAAGTTGATAGAAGTCAATGTGATCGGTCTTGAGCCGCTGGAGGCTGCGCTCGCAAGCCGTGCGAACGAATTGCGGCAACCAATTCTGCGGACGTTCGCGCTGTCCCGGTTGCACGCCGGGATGACTGTAAAAATCGTAGCCGAATTTGGTGGCGATGATGATTTGGTCGCGGCACGCTTCAAAAGCCTGGGCCAACAGGACTTCTCCCTTGCCGTCGCCATAAACGTCCGCCGTATCAAAGAAATTAATGCCGAGGTCGAACGCCCGCCGCAACAGCCCGACACCCGTGTCATAGTCCTCGTCGGGAACACCCCACATCTTGGTGCCGACCGTCCAGACACCAAAACCAACTTCAGAGACCTTCAAGTTGTCATTCTTAAGGTTGCGATACTTCACGAGGGCAGAGTTCTCTTATAGCCTGAATGAGGTGCGCACTCAAGCCGACTGCGCTGCGTCGCGGAGCCGAATGTGGGATACCTGGATCGGACTGGCGCAGACTTATCGGTTTGTCCCCAAGGCTGTAGGCGCGTTGGTTATGGCACTGGCCGCGCTGCTCGGCGGAGGGACCTGCTGGGCCATTTGAGCGAACACCCGTTGCCAGTAGTCGGCCCCGTAGGTCACCCGTGGAATATCGCTCCAGAAGCCGTTCCCCAGAAGATTCTGCGGTGGACGGTAGATCCATGTGTTGCCTTCCTTGGTGTCCACCAAGAACAAAATCGAGCCGTGTTCACTTTCGGTCGTTACGACGACTTGAAAGCGCCCGATTTCAGGTGGAGGAGGCGATGGCGGCGTTGGCGGCGGTGCCGATTGAGAGCAGGAAACCGCCAGAGCAACGCCCGTTGCGAGAGTCGCCAGGATGCCCAACCTGAAAGCAGATAAACTAATTTTCATTATGAAGTCCTTTGGTTCATTGCTATTGTTGGCTGCCGAGTCGGCAAGCGCTGGGTGTTCTTGTAACAGACTGCCACGGTGCTGTCAAGCAGTGCGATTTTGATTGTGGACAGCGCCAGGCAAATGCATTAAATAGTTCGGGCACTATGCGGGCGAGTCTTAACATTGCGTTTAAGGAATGGGCCGTGGTCGTTGAGGCGTTGGGTCAGGGCGAGCAAATCATCATTTTGCGCAAAGGAGGCATTCGTGAAAGCCGCGCCGAATTTCACGCCGACCACCGCGAGTTCTGGCTCTTTCCGACCCAGTTTCACGAGACGGAACGCGCGATCATTCCCTCCAAGCGGTCCGCGCTCGGTGAAATTGCGGCGCGCATGGCAAAAGATGCTGTGGACATCGAGTTCTTGGCGGTGGCCGATCCTGTGTTGAGAGTCTCTGATGTTCATCTTCTCAAACGTTTACAAGGAAGACACATCTGGAATGAGCAAGCTCTGAAGCAGCGCTTTGAGTTTGGCCGCGAACCGGGCCTGCATGCGTTGATCTCGCGGGTGTATCGGCTGTCCACGCCTCAGCGAGTTCCCATGCGTGAGAGTTATGGCGGGTGTAAAAGTTGGATCGAATTGGAACAAACGCTCGTTGGTGACGTCACACCGGTGCTGACAGATGTGGAATTCGCGACGCAGCGCGACGAAATCTGCGAACTTCTTTCAAATCATGCCCTCACTTATTTATAAACGATCAGACGGGACGGAGAAAACTCTCGAATTCGGCAGCAAGCCGCTCATTGTCGGTCGCTTGTCGGGATCGGAAATCCAGGTGCATGACGCCTTTATTTCTCGCGTTCATTGTGGGATCAGTTACGCAAACAACCAATTCACTCTGAAAGACTTGGGCTCGACCAACGGCACGTACCGAAACGGAGCACGAGTGTTTGAAGGCAACCTGTCTGCGGGCGACAAGATTCAGGTCGGCAACACCACCCTGATCTTCGAGATTGATTCGGCCAGCCGCAACGGGATTCTCCGTCAGATTCCCCAACTGGCCGGTCCGCCGCGCCCCGTCACGCCGGCGCCGCCGCCACCTCCCCCGCCGCCGCCAAGCGTGGCGAACCACACTGCTGAAGTCAAGTTTCCCAGCCCACCTCCCCCGCCGCCGCCCGGTGCTACGAAAAAATAGAGGAATTGGAGCTTTCGTTGATCAAATTCTTGCCGCCCGCGCGATCGCAGCAAACCAATCTTTCGCCTCCGTCGGAGCGGTATCCATTTGCCGAAGGAATGATCGAACAGCTCGATCTCGGCAAGCAGACTCCTCACCATCAAAACCCCGGAAGGAATGCGGAGTTTTGGCGTGACAATCCGCACGTACATCACTTGGGGCGAGGAGAAGATCACTCTGGAAAAGCTCAAGATCGGCAAGAACATCAAACTCAGCTACTACGGTAACGAGCTTGGACAAGCGCTCGTGAAACGCATCACAGTGGTTCAGCGTGAGCCGACGACCAACTCGGTCGCCGCTTTTGGAGCGCCGAGGTGAGCCGGTTGGCTCAGTTCGGGGCTTGACGGCGGCCTTGGTTTTCGGTTTTCAATCCACTCCCGGCGGGATAAGATGAAGGGGGGAGGCTTTGTGAGAGCGGGCGACTCAAAGCGCGTGGCGTTGACCGTGGCCGGTTCGGACAGCGGTGGTGGAGCGGGTATCCAGGCCGACTTGAAAACATTTCGTGCGTTTGGCGTATTTGGCACGAGCGCCGTCACTTGCATCACCGCGCAGAACCCCGATCGAATCACCGCTATGGAGGTGATCGACGCACACATCGTCGGTGAACAGATGGAGTGCGTGTTTGCCGCATTCCGGATCGGTGGCGCAAAGACCGGCATGCTTTACGGCGCTGAGATCATTGAGGCGGTTGCCGCCGTGCTCCGCAAGCACGCGTGCAAGTCGCTTGTCGTCGATCCGGTGATGACGGCGAGCAGCGGCGCGCCTCTTTTAAAAAAAAACGCCGTGGCCGCGCTGAAAACCAAACTATTGCCCCGGGCAATCGTGGTGACGCCGAACCTTGCCGAGGCGGAAATCCTCTCGCAGCGGACGATTCGCACTGCTGCCGAACTGCGGGAATCGGCACGCGCGTTGGCCGATCAGTTCGGCGTCGCGTTCCTCGTCAAGGGCGGACACTTGCCGCAGGCCAAGCGCGCTGTGGACGTGCTGTTTGACGGAAGGACTTTGCACGAGTTTAGCGCCCCGGTCGTGCCAAACATTAAAACTCACGGCACGGGATGCACACTCTCCGCCGCCATCGCCGCCAACCTGGCTCTCGGACACGGCCTGGTGGAGTCCGTCGAACGCGCCAAGGAATTCGTCACGCAAGCGATTCGCGGCGCCATTCGAATAGGACGTTATCGCGCGCTGAAGATATGAAACGTCCGCTCGCGGGGCTGGTGGTCGTTTACGCCTCGGGGATTTGGGGCGGTTCGCTGATCGACTGGACGGTGGGCGCATTGTCGTGCTGCGCGGTGGGAACGCTCGCCGCGTTTGTTTTTCTGCATCGAACGCGCTTCTCTCTCTCGCCTCTGCTGGGTGCGGTATTTGCGTTCGGGTTGCTCGCGTATCGGCAGGCCGCAACGATTGTTTCTCCGTCTGACATCACGCGCATTCTTCAATCGCGCGACCAAAACGCGACGTTTCGCGGCGTGATTGTGAGCGATCCCGGCTATCGCACCAACGAAGTGCCGGTGCCGGATCGCCACAGTTTCAGGCTGCAGGTGGAGGCGCTGGAGCAGCCAGACGGCGAATGGCGGCCAGCCGAGGGAAAGCTGCTGGTGTTTGTCAGCGGTGAGCTTGATCAAAAACCGTTGCGCTACGGCGATGTGATCGAGTGTTCGGCGATCTTGCGCGTGCCACAACCAGCGAGAAACCCCGGGACGTTCGACTGGCGCGACTGGCTGACGCGCCAGAACATTCCCTTTACGGCGACGGTTCGCGGCACGAATTCCTGCAGCATCGTCGCACGCGACCGTGGCAATCGCCTGATCGCATTGTCGCTGCGGCTGCGGAAACGATTCGAGAGCGCGCTGCGGCTTGATTTGGAGAACGATCCGGAACTCGCAGGCGTGCTGAGGGGGATGGTGATCGGAGAGCGCTCTGACATTCCCGACGATACTTACGAGGATTTTCAGCGGACAGGTGTGTTCCACGTGTTCGCGGTCAACGGACTCCATGTGGGCCTCGTGACAGCCGTCGTGTGGATCTTTTTGCGCACGATGCGGATTCCGCGACGCTGGTGTGGATTGGTGGCGATTCCGCTGTTGCTGTTGTACGTCTTCGCAACTGGTGCCCATCCCGGAGCGGTGCGCGCGCTGGTGATGGCGACGGTGTGGCTGATCGGCTGGATGTTGGTGCGGCCAACCGATTCGTTGAACAATCTGGCGGTGGCAGCATCGATTATCCTCTTGTGGGATCCGACGCAGTTGTTCGATGGCGGGTTCATTCTCTCGTTCACCGTGGTCACGGCCATCGTCGTGTTGTCGCCGCGGATTGAATCGAAGCTGCGGTCGCTGGTTGTGCCCGATCCGTTGTTGGCGCGCCAGTTCGTGCCGAGGTGGCGCGGCGCGTGGAGCTTGCTGGCGAGTTGGGGAGTCAGGTTGCTCAGTTGCTCGCTGGCGGCGTGGATCGGATTGGCGCCGTTGTTGGCGCTGTACTTTCATCTGTTTACGCCGATCAGCATCGTCGCGAATCTGTTGGTGATCCCGCTGTTGACTGTCATCATTGCGCTCGGTCTGGCAGCGACGCTTGCGTACGCGGTGTGGCCATGGCTGACGATGACGTTCAACAACGCGAATTATTTTCTACTCAGCGCAATGTTACGCGCGGTGGATTGGCTGGGCAGCATCCCGTGCGGCCATTTTTTCGTGCAGGCGCCGCCGGCGTGGTTGGTGTGCGCGTACTATGGCATGGGATTTTTCCTGTTGAGCAAACTGATTCGTTGGTCGCGGCTGCGCCTGACAGTTGCGATCGCCACACCTGCTCTTTGCGCGGCGGCGATGTTCTTGGCGTGGCCGCGAGACGCGGCGGAAATCACAGTGCTGGATTTGGACGATGGCGCGGCGATGTTTGTGAATCTGCCGGGGGAACGCGACGACTGGTTGATCGATGGCGGAAGCGAATGGAGCGGGAGGCGCGTCGTGCTGCCCTTTCTGCGGGCACAAGGGGTGGATCGGTTGGGAGCGCTGGTGTTGACGCGCGGTGACGAGGCGCACGCGGCGGGGTTGAGCGCCGTGGCGCAGGAGGTTCCGGCTGCTCAAGCAATTGAGAGCGGCGTGCCGTCACGGTCGAAATTCTGCGCGCAATGGCGGCAGACGGCGCAGCAGGGGCGGATCACCACCCGCAACGTTCGCGCGGGCGACGAGATGCTTGTGGCAAACAGGCTCAAGGTGCGTGTCTTGAATCCGTTGCCGGTCGTCCGCTCGGACCGCGGCGATGACAACGCCTTGGTATTGATGCTGGAGCTCGGCCCGACGCGCCTGCTCCTGATGTCGGATGCCGGCCAGACGGTGGAAGACCGCCTGCTTCGGGGCGCTGAGGACTTGCGGGCGCAAATCATTATCAAAGGCCGTCACGGCAAAGAGCCGACGTGCACGGACAGGTTTCTTGACGCCGTGAGGCCGGAAAGGGTTGTGCAGTCGGTGAGCGTGCGCCCCAGCAATCGGTACATGGAACCCGAGTTGCGTGAACGCTTGCAGCGTCACGGCGTGAAACTGTATCGCACCGACGAAACGGGCGCGGTGACGATTCGTTTGACGAACCAAGGATACACACTCAACACATGGTTGAAATGATTCGGACTTGTTTCATTTCTCGCTGACGGTCATATTGCATGGTGCATATGCTTGTCATCATCAACGGACGTGTGATCGGGCCGCGCGCCATCCTGGAGCAACACTGCGTGGTGATCCGCGGAAGCGCGATCGAGCGGGTCGCGCCGGCTGCGCAAGTGCTCTGGTCGGACGACGCCACGGTGATCGATGCGCAACGGGACTTTGTTGCGCCCGGGTTTGTGGACTTGCACGTGCACGGGGCGCTGGGACGCGACACGATGGAAGCGAGCGTGGAGGCGCTGGCGCAGATCTCGAAATTTCACGCCAGCGGCGGCACAACAGCGATGACTCTCACCACCGCGACTGATTCGACGGAAAAGATCAACGCGGCGCTGGATGCGATCGCGCAGGCGATGGAACACGACTTTGGCGGAGCCCGGATTTTGGGAGCGCACCTGGAAGGACCATACATTTCGCGGGGCAAATGCGGCGCGCAGCCCGCGCAGTTTATCCGCCAGCCCGATCCGGGCGAGTACGGTGCTTGGTTGGGCCACGAGGGGCTGGTCACGCAGATGACGTTGGCGCCGGAGTTGCCGGGCGCGCTGGAGTTGATCGACGCGTTGTTGGAACGCGAGATGATTCCCAGCGGCGGCCACACGGCCGCGGATTACGGACAAGTCCGCGCGGCGATTGAGCGAGGATTGTGCCAGGCGACGCACCTTTTCAACTGCATGTCGGCGGCAACGAAGACGGGCGCGTTTCGGGCGCCGGGCGCCTTGGAAGCATTTCTCGCCGACGATCGAGTGATGGTCGAGTTGATCGCCGACGGGAAACACGTTCACCCTGAATTGATGAAGCTCGCGGTGCACGCGAAAGGAGCGGACAAAGTTTGTTTGGTGACCGACGCGACGGCGGGAGCCGGGCTTGCGGAAGGAGCGGAGTTTCAAGTTGGCGAGACGCGGGCGGTCGTGCGCGACGGCGTCGGCATGCTGACCGATGGGTCCGCCATCGCAGGCAGCGTGTCAACGATGATGGCGATGGTCAAGAACATGGTTGAAGGAGCCGGCGTGCCGCTGGTTGACGCGGTGCGGATGGCCAGTTCGACCCCGGCGCGCGCCCTCAGCCTGAGCGGACGCATAGGAAGCCTGGAGCCGGGCAAGGACGCGGATGTCGTGATATTTTCTTCCGGCTATCAGGTGAAGAAGACGCTGGTGGGCGGGCGCGTTGAATTTGAATCGTGAGCGAGCTGTGATGCATCGATGATTGCCATTACAGGGGCGACAGGTTTCGTCGGACAGGAGGTTGTCGCGCGTGCGCGCGCCGAGGGCCATGCGGTACGGGCAATTGTGCGGGATCCGAACGAGGCGAGGTGGCTCGTGGACAAATATGGGGTGGAACTGTTTCACGGCAATGTCTTGTTTGTCCCATCGCTGGACGGCGCACTGCGCGGCGTGAAGTGCGTCATTCATCTGGTCGGCATCATCAACGAATGGAAGGAGAACACCTTCCAGCGCGTCCACGCCGAGGCGACTGCGAATGTGTTGGGCGAGGCGAAAAAGGCCGGCGTGAAAAGGTTCCTTCACATGAGCGCTCTCGGCACGCGCCCGGATGGCCGCAGCCGGTATCACCAGACCAAATGGGCGGGCGAAGAACACGTCCGCAAGAGCGGATTGGCGTGGACGATTTTTCGTCCCTCGCTGATTTACGGCGCGCGGGACAAATCGGTCAACGTATTGGCCAAGGTGGTTCGCTTGTCGCCATTCGTGCCGGTGTTGGGTGACGGCAGCTCGAAGATTCAGCCGATCTCGGTGGAGAACGTGGCGCAAAGCTTTGTCGAAGCCATCAAAAACGATGCGACGATCGGCAAGACTTACGACTTGTGCGGCCCGGAAGCGTTCACTTGGAATGAGCTGTACGACAAACTGATGAAGTTGTGCGGCGTTCGCAAACTGAAGGTGCATTTGCCGTTACCCATCGCGCGAGTGCAAGCAGCCGTTTTTGAAAAGTTCTTGTCCAACCCGCCGTTCAATCGCGACCAGCTCATTATGACCGAAGAAGACAACGTCGGCGACCCGAGGCTGGCGGAACGTGATTTTTCCCTGGAGCAGGAAACTTTCGAGACGGGGATTGCTCGCTTCCTGAAGCGATAGAATTGTTGAACGCTTGGCTATGGGTCCATGCGGAACTCGTCGTTGGTTTTCGTCCGACGCGCGACCCGGCGGTGGCAAACGCCGACGCCAACCGGCCTTCGTGAGCGAGATTACCGCATAGACAATAACGAGTTGGATAGCGCCTTGCTGATTCCGCATCGCCCGTGGATGTGGCAGGCTGAACACCGAAACAGGAGACAACGCTTGCGACGATGAAACCTCTGACCGACCAACAGGCGGCCGAATACTTTCACCGTTCCTTCACTGCCGTTGACGGCTTGTGGTTCGTGAAAGTGGAAGAGAAACATGGATTCGATTCCGCCCTGGAGATCGACAACGAAGTCTGGAAAGTTCTGCCGAAAATCCAGGCGCGTAAACTGAAGTCCTTGTTGAATGCAACCCGGGATATCGACGGATTGTACGAGTGTTTTACGACCCGGTTTCAACTGGAAGGGTTTGAATTTGAGACCCGGAAGGACGCGCGTGGTTTCAGCATTATCGTCAAAAGCTGCCCGTGGCACAATCAGATGATCAAAGCCGGACGGGAACATCTCTCCGGTAAAATCGGGAACACGATTTGTCGCACTGACTACGCTGTCTGGGCCAGTGAATTCGGGGATATTTGTTTCGAATTGCAGGACCAGATTTGCACGGGCGCTGGACAGTGCATCCTGCGGTTCAGCCAGGCGCAGAAACCAGAGACGACACATAAGTAGTCTCCCGTTCCGTCGTCGGTCTCCCTAACCGGAGTGGTCGCCCTGCTATGGGGATTGTCAAGTGCGTTTGAGAGGCTGCTGTCTGGTTCCTTTCTTTTTTCCTTTCTTAACCGCTTTTGTTGTTTCTTTTCTCTTGCTTCCAGATC
>Ga0326728_10013961_pt1 | contig 17253 bp, 19 predicted proteins | sample MB3enrmetagenome_FD_207602 | JGI IMG/M metagenome (GOLD analysis project Ga0326728, IMG submission 207602) | Lab enriched peat soil microbial communities from McLean, Ithaca, NY, United States - MB31MN | ecosystem: Environmental > Terrestrial > Soil > Wetlands > Peat | place: USA: New York... | reverse complement strand
TGCCGCCCGAACAGCGAGCGCGTCCCGGTTCCGGTGCGGTCTTGCTTGACGACCCCTTTTTCCAGCGCTTCGCGTAAGAGTTCGAGATAAGCGCGCATCGGAGCCCCGCCGCCTTGCCGAGAGCCCCTCTTAGACGATTCGGCGCGCTTCGATTAGCCCGCCGCCCGACGCCCCGCGACGAGGCGTCCGCCGGGCTCGCGTCAATGCACGCTCACCGTCTGCAGTTCATGCTGCCAGGCGTTGGCGAGGGCGGCGTCTCGTGAATCGGTCAACATGATCGGCGAGCCGTCGGCGCCGAGCAGCGCGAACAGCTGCAGGCCAGGCCGGATCGCCGGCGCCTGGGGAAACAGGCGCTGAGCGTCTTCGGAGCGGATCGTCTTGACGTAGGCGATCGTCCCGTCGCCGAGATGGGCGAACTCAAGCGGAGTCATTGCGCCGATCCGTTCGTTTTCGCTCGTCATGATCCACTCCTTTCCGGGCTGTCCGAGACCGGACCCGCCCCGACGCGCACGCTACTTCAGTCGCGCGCCGCGACATTGATCTTCCTCACGACTCGCTCAGGTTGCGGCCGCGCGACGTCGATCGAAAGCAAGCCGTTGGCCAACTCCGCGCCGCGCACCTGCATGCCGTCGGCGAGCAGGAAGCTGCGCTGGAACTGACGCGCGGCGATGCCGCGATGGATATATTCGCGCGTCTTGTCGTCCTGCTGGCGACCGCGGATCGTCAGCTGGTTCTCCTCCTGCGTCACCTCGATCTGATCCTGCGAAAATCCCGCCACCGCGAGGATGATGCGCAGAATCTCCGGCTGGCCCTCCTTCGCCGCGATGCGTTCGATGTTGTAGGGAGGATAGCCGTCGGCGGCGGATTTCGACGCCTTGTCGAGCGCGCGTTCGATCCCGTCGAACCCGAGCAGGAGCGGAGAACTCAATGCCGTCACGCGCACCATAATCGAAGCCCCTTTCAGGCGCTCCGCCGAACCGGCCTTGCTGCGAACGACCCGCTCGGCTGGGGAAACCCCAACGCCCGGCCGCCCCAAAGTCGGGCGCCCCGGACGCCGATCAATATGGCGTCGGCCGACCGGGGTGCAAGACCCCGGCGGCTGTCCGGCCGAACCGGCGCCGCGCTCGTCCGCCAAATCACACTATGCTCAAAACTTGAATGAAGTCTCACTGACCTCCCGCCGCGGACGGCCCGCCGGCCGGGCGGGGCGACAGCCGGCGACCTTTTCGGCTATCACGACGGCCGAAGCGCGAAACGGCGGTTCGAAGCGCCGCCAACGTCGTCTCTCCGGAATCGCGATGCGCAAGAACAAGCTGGGAACCAAGCGGCGATGCCAGGCCTGCGAGGGACAATTCTACGATCTCGGCAAGCGCCCGGTCGTTTGCCCGCTGTGCGGCGCCGAGGTCGATCTCGAGCGGCTCGCCAAGCGGGTCCGGCGCGCCGCCGCTCCGGCCGAAGACGCGCCAAGCGAAGCGCGCGTCGCGCCCGCCGCGATGGCGCCGGCGCGCGCCGCCGCCCCGCCGCCGCAATGGTCGGCAGAGCAATCGGCGGCGCTCGACGCGGCCGGGCGATGGCTCAAGGCGGGCGAGCCGCAGGTGTTCCGGCTGTTCGGCTACGCGGGCGTGGGCAAGACGACGCTGGCGCGTCACGTCGCCGCGGCGGCGCAGGGCGAGGCCGCTTTCGCCGCCTTCACCGGCAAGGCGGCGCTGGCGATGCGCGCTAAAGGCTGCTTCGGCGCCTCGACCATCCACGCTCTCATCTATCGCGCCAGCGAAGGCGAGGACGGCGAGCCGACCTTCACCCTCAACCACGAAGGCCCCGCCTCGCGCGCCGGCCTCATCGTCATCGACGAATGCTCGATGGTCGACGCCGAGCTCGGCCGCGACCTTCTCTCCTTCGGCAAGCCGATCCTGGTGCTCGGCGACCCCGCGCAACTGCCGCCGGTCAAAGGCGGCGGCTTCTTCACCGAGGCCGAGCCGGACGTCATGCTGACCGAGATCCATCGCCAGGCGGAGAACGACCCGATCATCCGGCTCTCCCAGATCGTTCGCTCCGGCGGCGAGATCGCCTACGGCGACTATGGCGAAAGCCGCGTCGCGCGCAAAAGCGAGATCGACGCCGCCGCGGTCCTCGCCGCCGACCAGGTGCTGGTCGGCCTCAACCGCACGCGCCGGCTCTACAACCGGCGCCTGCGCGAGCTGAAAGGCTTCGAGGGCGAGTTGCCCGCCGCCGGCGACAAGCTCGTCTGCCTGCGCAACGACCGCGCCAAGGGCCTGATCAACGGGGGCCTGTGGCGCGTCGAGGCGCTCGCCGGCATGCGCAAGGACTTCGTGCGCATGACGGTGCGCGCCGAGGACGACGCGATCGGCGCCGCCGCCAAGGTCGCGGTGCTGCGGCAGTTCTTCGAGGGCGCGGAAGCCGACCTCGCCTATCCGCTGCGCCGCGAGTCGGACGAGTTCGACTACGGCTACGCGCTCACCGTCCACAAGGCGCAGGGCTCGCAATGGGACAGCGTCATGCTGTTCGACGAAAGCCACGCCTTCCGCGAGCACCGGGCGCGCTGGCTCTACACCGGCCTGACGCGCGCCGCGCGCAAGCTGACCGTGGTGCGCTGACTACTTGAGCGTCGGCAGGTAGCCGGCGCGCGCCGCCAATTCGAGCACCGCCAAGGCGGCGACGACCGCCCCGGCCGCGGCCAGCAACGGCCTCGCCGAGCGGGCGCTCTTGCCCGTCGCGCCGTTGGCCGCCGCCGGATGCGGCCCTTCCGCAAGCGTCGCGGCGGCGAGGCGCCGGTAGGTGTTGAGGCGCCGCTCCGTGCTTTCGCCGATGATGTAGGCGCGCGTCTCCGCTTCGCTCGGCGCGCGGCCGGTCGCCTTGATGAAATCGTCGAGCCAGGCCCGCTTGTTCTGCTTGTAGAGAGAATAGGCGACCAGGCCGACGACGTCGTCGTCCGGCGTCACCAGCGCGTCGAAGATCGGATTGCGCTCCGCCTCGGCGCCGTCGTGCAGATCGGCGCCTGAAGCGTCGGAGAACGAGGACGGCGCGACGTCCGCCGCGCCGTTTCCCGCCTCGATTTCGCTCGCTGCGCCCATGACCCTCTCCTTGAAGGACGAATTACTGCGCAGGATATAGGGCGGCGCGCGCGATTGTCATCGGCGGCGAGGGCCGCGCGGCGCAATTTCAACAAGTTAGCGCGGGTTTGCGGCGCCGCTAGGTCAGAGGATAGGCGGCTTCGACGACGTAAGGGCCGCCGCCGACCGACTCGCGCGCCGAGAACAGCACGAAGCGCGTCGCCTGGAAGGGCGGCGCGAGAAAGGCGCCGCGCGCGCTCAAGTAGTCGGCGACCGACGCGGGCGAGGCCGCGCGCAGGCGCGCGAGCGTCACGTGCGGGGTGAAATTGCGGCCGTCGGGCGCAAGCCCGATCCGCCTGAGCCGCCGCTCGTGCTCGCCTTGCAGCTCGATCAGCGGCGTCGTCCGCTTGACCTTGGCGACGATGGCGCGCGGCTTGTCGGCGCCGAACCAGCCGAGCCCTTCGAAGCGCACCTCGAGCGGCGGCCGGCGGATCTCGGCGAGCGTTTCGGCGGTCTCGCGCGCCGCGCGGAGGTCGATGTCGCCGATGAAGCGCAGGGTGATGTGGAAGTCGCTCGGCTCGACCCAGCGCGCGCCGTAGACGCCGCCGCGCGCCGCGGCCAGGGCGGCGACGCTGGCCGCCGGAATCTCCAAGCCGGTGAAAAGGCGCGGCATCGCGGGCTCCCGAACTTGACGCCGCGGCCGCCGCGGCGACGAGCTTTCCTATTCGACCGCTTCGCCGAGCGCCGCAAGCAGGCCCGAGCGGCGCGCCCGCCGCCCGACGCCGCAACGGGGCCCACGCGGACGAGGCGTCTCGCCGAGGCTTGGGGCGGCGCTCAGCCCTGGTTGGCGAGCGCCGCGGCGACCCGCACTTGGATCTCTTCGGAGAGCGCCCGGGCGATGCGGATCTCCGCGTCGCGCGCGGCGCGCAGGTTGGCGAAGTTGTCGAGGCTGCGGTCGTAGACGGCCGCCGCGACCGCGTCGCCCTTGAACAGCACCTTGTCGCCGTCGATCTTGGTCAGGGTGAAGCTCGCCTTGCCGATGACGGTCGCCGCGTTGGCGGCGTTGATCTGCGAGGAGACGGTCGGCGTCTGCGAGGACTGCGCGATGGTGACGACCAGGCGGTACTTCGCGACCGGCGTCTCGCCCGTGCCGTTGAGGGCGGAAATGAGATCGTCGCCGAGATAGTGGCCGATGCGGTCCTTGATCGGCGCGACCTCGACCGCCTTGAGATCGTCGGTGAGGCCGGGATGCGTCGCCTCGCCGTAAAGAGGCTGGAAGCATCCGGCCAGTCCCAGCGCCGTGAGCAACGCGACGGCGGCGCGCGCGCGATCAAACCACGACATTGACGATCCTCTGCGGCACGATGATCACTTTTTTCGCCGGTCTATTATCCATCGCTCGGCGCACCGCGTCGAGGGCCAGCGCGGCCGCCTCGACGGTTTTCCCATCGGCGTCGCGGGCGATGGTGAGGTCGGCGCGCTTGCGGCCGTTGACCTGCACCGGCAGCGTCATGGTGGCGGCGACGATCAGGCTGCGGTCGACGGTCGGCCAAGGGCTCTGGGAGATCAACGTCTCGTGACCAAGCGCCTGCCAGCACTCCTCGGCGAGGTGCGGCATCATCGGCGCGAAGGCGTGGACGAGGATGTCGCCCGCCTCGGCGAAGGCGAAGCGCAGGTCGTCGCCGATCGCCGGCGTCTCGACCGCCCCCACCGCCGCCGTGAGCGCGTTGGCGAGCTCGTAGATGGTGGCGACGCAGACGTTGAAGCGCAGCCGCTCGATGTCGTCCTCGATCTTCGCCAGCGCGCTGTGCGCGGCGCGGCGCAGCGCGGCGGCCGCCTCGCCGAACGCGGCCGGCTTGGCCGGACGCGGCGCGCCGACCGCGCGCTCGATGTCGCAGGTCAGGCGCCATAGGCGCTGGACCTGCTTGTAGGCCCCCTGCACGCCCATCTCGGTCCAGATCACGTCGCGCTCGGGCGGCGAATCCGACAGCATGAACCAGCGCGCGGTGTCGGCGCCGTAGCTGGCGATGATCTCGTCAGGGTCGACGGTGTTGCGCTTCGACTTCGACATCTTCTCGATCGGGCCGATCTCGATCGGGCCGCCGCCCTCCAGCGCGAAGGCGCGGCGGCCGCTCGCCTCGGCCTCGAGGCGCACCTCGCTCGGCGCGATCCAGCGCCCGTCGGCGTCGCGGTAGGTCTCGTGGACGACCATGCCCTGGGTGAACAGGCCGGCGAACGGCTCGTCGAGGTCGAGATAGCCGCACTTGCGCATCGCGCGGGTGAAGAAGCGCGAATAGAGCAGGTGCAGGATCGCGTGCTCGATGCCGCCGATGTAGAGGTCGACCGGCATCCAGCGGTCGACCACCGCCGGCGTGGTCGGCCCATTGGCGTTCCAGGGGTCGGTGAAGCGCGCGAAATACCACGACGAGTCGACGAAGGTGTCCATCGTGTCGGTTTCGCGCCGCGCCGGGCGGCCGCATTGCGGACAGGCGACGCGTTTCCAGGTCGGATGGCGGTCGAGCGGGTTGCCCGGCGCGTCGAAGGTCACGTCCTCGGGCAGCAGCACCGGCAGGTCCTTCGCGGGGACCGGAACGACGCCGCAGGCGTCGCAATGGATGACCGGGATCGGGCAGCCCCAGTAGCGCTGGCGCGACACGCCCCAGTCGCGCAGCTTGAAATTGACCTGCCGGCGGCCCTGCGGCCGATTGCCCAGCGTTTGCGCCTCCAGCCGGCGCGCGACCTCCGCCTGCGCCGCCGCGATCGTCAGCCCGTCGAGGAAGCGCGAGTTGATCATCGTCCCGTCGCCGTCATAGGCGACCTTGTCGACAACGAAGGTCGCCGGGTCGACGCCGGGCGGGCAGACCACCGGCGTCGCGCCGAGGCCGTAGACGTTGACGAAGTCGAGATCGCGCTGGTCATGCGCGGGGCAGCCGAAGATGGCGCCCGTGCCGTAATCCATCAGGATGAAGTTGGCGACGTAGATCGGCAGCCGCCAGCCGGCGTCGAACGGATGGATCGCGCGCAGGCCGGTGTCGTAACCCTTCTTCTCCGCCGTCTCGATCGCCGCCGCCGAAGTGCCGATGCGCCGGCATTCCTCGATGAACGCCGCGAGCTTGCGATCGTGGCGCGCGGCGGCGGCCGCCAGCGGGTGATCGGGCGAGATCGCCATGAACTTCGCGCCGAACAGCGTGTCGGCGCGCGTGGTGTAGATCTCGAGCTCGCGCGCCAGCGGCTCGTCGGCGAGCGGCCCGCGCGACGCCGGATCGATGGCGAAGCGCGCCAGCACGCCCTCGGAGCGGCCGATCCAGTTGCGCTGCATCAGCCGCACCTTTTCCGGCCAGCGGTCGAGCCGATCGAGGCCGGCGAGCAGCGCCTCGGAATAGTCGCTGATCTTGAAGAACCATTGGATCAGCTCGCGCTGCTCCACCAACGCGCCGGAGCGCCAGCCGCGGCCGTCGATCACCTGCTCGTTGGCGAGCACGGTGTGGTCGACCGGGTCCCAATTGACCTTCGACTTCTTGCGCACGACCAGGCCGGCGGCGAGGAAGTCGAGGAACATCTTCTGCTGGTGGCGGTAATAGCTGGGGTCGCAGGTGGCGACCTCGCGCGACCAGTCAAGCGACAGGCCCATCGACTTGAGCTGGGCGCGCATCGTCGCGATGTTGGCGTAGGTCCACCGGGCGGGATGAGTGGCGTTCTGCATCGCCGCGTTCTCGGCCGGCATGCCGAACGCGTCCCAGCCCATCGGGTGCAGCACGTTGAAGCCGCGCGCCCGCCGGTAGCGCGCCACGACGTCGCCCATCGCGTAGTTGCGCACATGGCCCATGTGGATGCGCCCGGAGGGGTACGGGAACATCTCAAGCACGTAGTACTTAGGCCGCGGGTCGTCGTTGCGGGTGGCGAAAATCGCCTGCTCCGCCCACGCTTTCTGCCATTTTTGCTCGGATTCGCGGACGTTGTAGCGCTCGGGCCGCATCGCTGAAATATCTCGTCGCAAGGCGGGCCGGAAAGGCCCGGGGCGAGAAACCATGATTTGCCCCAGGGGTCAAATGCCGCCGCCGCGCGGCCCGAATTGACCGCTCGTGCGGCCTGCGACATGGTCGAAGCCTGCGTATCCGCACAACCCGAATCGGTGGATTGCGATGTCCTACGCCATTCGCGAACCCAGCCTCCATGCGACGCCGATCCTCGACCTCCGGCCGACCCAGATGACGCTCGGCATGGCCGAGGTGGCGCGCAAGCGCCAAGCCTGGCGCGCCCACGACCCCGGCAAGCTCGCCGAGTTCCTCGCCTATCACATGGCGCCGGTCGTGGTCGGACCCGGCGAGCGGCGCTACATCATCGATCACCACCATCTCGCCCGCGCGCTCCACGACGAGGGCGTCAAGAGCGTGTTCGTCGTCATCGTCGCCGACCTGCGCAAGCTCGAACCCGACGACTTCTGGGGCATGATGGAGTTCAACGGCTGGACCCACCCTTACGACGGCAAGGGACGGCGATGCGACTACGCCGACCTGCCGAAGACCATCGACGCGATGGAGGACGACCCGTACCGCTCGCTCGCCGGCGAATTGCGCTACGTCGGCGGCTACGCCAAGGATACGACGCCGTTCTCGGAATTCGTCTGGGCCGATTTCCTGCGCCGGCGCATCAAGCCGAAGGAAGCGCGCGACGACTTCGCCGCCGCGCTCGACAAGGCGCTCGCGCTCGCCAAGTCGGCGGAGGCGTTCTACCTGCCCGGGTGGTGCGCGCCGCGCGGCGAGGCGGAGCGCGGGCGCGGCAAAGACGGAGGCAAAAAAATGCGCGCCGACTGACAGCGGGCGATTCAGGCGACGCGCCGGCGCAGCATCGCCGAGCCGCGCTCGGCCGCCATCACCAGCGCGAAGGTCGCGATCAGCAGCAGCGACACCGTTTGGTACTGGAAGAGGTTCATCGCCGTCAGCAGGTGGAAGCCGATGCCGCCGGCGCCGACGAAGCCGAGCACCAGCGAGGAGCGCAGGTTCTCGTCGAAGCGGTAGAGGCTGATGCCGAGCAGCGAAGGCAGCACGCCGGGAACGACCGCGTGGGTGAAGATCTGCAGGCGCGTCGCGCCGGTGAGCGTCAGCGCCTCCACCGGGCCGAAATCCATGTCCTCGATCACCTCGGCGAACAACCGGCCAAGCATGCCGATCGAGTGGACCGACAGCGCCAGCGCTCCGGGAAACGGGCCGAGGCCGACGGCGGTGACGAACAGCAGCGCCCACACGAGGTCGGGCACCGCGCGCGTCAGCGCGATGACGGCGCGGGCGAGATAGTAGAGCGGCCGCGCCGGCGTGACGTTCGCCGCCGCCAGCACCGCCAGCGGCAAGGCCATCAGGACGCCGAAGGTGGTGCCGAAGATCGCCAGGTCGACCGTCTCCAGGGCCGGCCACAACATGTCGCCGAACTCGGACCAGGCGGGCGGCATGGCGCGGCTGATCAAGTCGACCATGCCGTGGACGCCGGTGACGAGGTCCTCCGGGCGCGCCTGCACCACGTAGAAGGCTTGCGCGACGAGGGCGGCGACGATGAGCGCGACGAGGATGCGGACGAGCCGCCCCCCGAGGCGCGTCGTCTTCAGCTTCAGGCCGGCCTCGCCCGAGGCGCCTTCGCGCGCCGCGTCGATGGTCGCGCTGTCGAAACTCATGCGGCGAGATCCTTGTAAAGCAGCGCGATCTTGTCGTCGGCGCAGTTCTCGGCGGCGAGGTCGAAAGCGACTGCGCCGTCGCGCAAGCCGACGATGCGATGCGAATAGCGCAGCGCCAGCGCGGGCTGGTGCAGGACGCACAGCACCGCCAGGCCGCCGTCGACGGCGAGCCATCGCAACAGGCGCATGATCTCCTCCGCCGCCTCGGGATCGAGGCTCGCCACCGGCTCGTCGGCGAGAATGAGCTTGGGGCGTTGGGCGAGCGCGCGCGCGATCGCCGCGCGCTGCGCCTGGCCGCCCGACAACGTGTCGGCGCGCTGCCAGGCGAGGCGCTCGACGCCGACCTTGCGCAAGAGCTCGTGCGCCAGCGGCAGCTCCTCGGCGGGCAGGCCGCCGAGCGCGGTCCACAGCGTGCGGCGCCGGCCGAGCGTTCCGCTCGCCACGTTGGCCAGCACGCTGCGCCGCTTCACCAGATTGGCGCGCTGGAACACCATCGCCAGCGCGAGGCGCGCCTCGCGCAACTGGCGGCCGGCGAGGCGCGCCAGATCGCGGCCGCCGACCAACACCTCGCCGCCGGTCGGCTCCAGCAGGCGGGCGACGCAGCGCAGAAGCGTCGTCTTGCCGCTGCCGTTGCCGCCGAGGATGGTCACCAGCTCGCCGGCGCGGACCGCGAGGTCGACGCCGTCGAGCGCGAGCTTGCCGTTCGGGTAGCGCATGCGCAAACCCGAAACGGCGAGTCGCGTCTCGGCGTCCGACGCCCCGGCGCTCGCGCTCACAGCTTGGCGAGGTCGACTTTCAGGGTGGCGACCAGATCGCGGATCTGATCGAAGGCGCTGTCGACCTGCGGCACCGTCCTCAGCGCCGGGTCTTCGTTGGCGGCGAGGAACTTCTGGTCCGCCTCGGGAAGCTCGTGCAGGTCGAGCGAGGAGAGGACCGCGGCCAGCCGCGCCTTGAACGCCGGATCGAGATCGCCGCGGATGGCGAACGGGTCGATCGGGATTGGATCTGACTTCCACAGCGTCACATAGGCGTTCGGATCGTATTCGTTGTGCAGCGTGGCGCTGGCGATCTCCTCGCTGTTCAATTCGCCCGCCTCCACCTTGTGGTTGCGCAGCGCCTCGAACGAGGCGGTGTGGCTGCCGGCGTAGACCGCCTTGACGTCCTTGTCCGGATCGATGCCGGCCTTGCTCAGGCCGAAGGCGGGAAAGAGATGTCCCGATGTCGAGGCGGGGTCGGAATAGGCGAAGGACTTGCCCTTCACGTCGGCGAGCTTGTCGACGCCCGAGCCGGGCCAGGTGACGATCGAGGCGTAGTAGTGCGACGGCTTGCCGTCCTTGTCGCCGAAGGTGGCGACGACCTCGGCCTTGGCGACCTGGTGGGCGAGGACGTAGCCGAGCGGGCCGAACTCGCCGATTTCGAGCTTGTCGTTGCGCATCGCCTCGATCTCGGCGGTGTAGTTGGTGGCGACGAACAGCTGCACCGGGCAGCCGACCTTGTCGCCGATCAACTTCGCGAGATCGGTGTAGACCGGCAGCAGGCGCTGGGTCGATTCGTAGGGCTCGACGCCGAAGCGCAGCCCGTCTTGGGGGCAGTCGGCGGCGCGCGCGGCGCCGGAAGCCAAAGCGGCGCCGATGACCGCGGCGAGGTAAAGCGACGATCGCATCACGTATCTCTCCTACTGTTGGCGAGAAGTTCTTCCGCCCAGCGGACCCGCCTTATAGGCGCCGCCGGTGACGGTTTGTTAACCTGGGGCGAGTCGCGAGGGTCGGCGCGGGCGCCGATTCGCGCGCGGCGTCTGACGCACAATGGTCACTAAACGAGGTCAGAAGGTCGACATGACGACGACGGCGACGAGTGCCGATCCGCATGCGCGCAACGCGAATATCGAAGCGCGCCGGCGCGCCATGGCGCTCATCGCGCGCGCCCGTCTCGACGAGCTCGCGCGGCCGATCGCGAAAGGTTGGCCCGCCCATGGCGCGCGCGACCTCAAGCCGGTCGAGTCCGGCCTCGTCATGCTGCGCGGGCGCGTCGGCGGCGACGGCCAGCCGTTCAATCTCGGCGAGGCGACGGTGACGCGCGCCGTCGTCGAGCTGCCGACCGGCGAGCGCGGCTTCGCCCATATTCTCGGCCGCGACGGCGAGCGCGCGCGGCTGGCGGCGATCGCCGACGCGCTGTGGCAGCGCCAGGACGCGCGCGCCGCGGTGGAGGCGACGATCCTCGCTCCCGTCGGCCAGCGCCTCGCCGCCGACGAGGCGAAGGCGCGCGCCGAGACGGCGGCCACCCGGGTCGACTTCTTCACCCTCGTGCGCGGCGAGGACGACGCATGACCGCCCTCGCCTTCGTCGATCCGGTGTTCGAATCGCAGGCGGTGTTTCGCTGCGTCATGGAAGCAATGGCGAGGCCGGGAACGATCGTGTCGTGCGGCGAGGCGCTGGCGCCGCCGGCGCCGCTCGCGCCCGCCGGCGCCGCGGCGCTGCTCACGCTCGCCGATTTCGAGACGCCGCTGTGGATCGCGCCGTCGTTTCCCGAGGCGGTCGGCGACTACCTGACCTTCCACACCGGCGCGCCGCGCGCCGCCGCGCCCGATAGGGCGGCCTTCGCGCTCGTCGACCTCGCCGCCGACGGACTCACGCTCGCGCGTTTCGCGCAGGGCGACCCCGAGTATCCCGATCGCTCGACCACCGTGGTCGCTCAGGCGGCGGCGCTCGGCCAAGGCGAGCGCTTCAGCCTTGCGGGCCCTGGAATCCGCGGCGAAGCGGCGCTCGCCTTCGCGCCGTCGCCGGCCGATTTCGTCGATCAATGGGCGGCGAACCGCGCCGGCTTCCCGCTCGGCGTCGACCTCGTCCTGACGGCGGGGGCGCGGCTCGCGGCGCTGCCGCGCGCGACGGCGATCGCCAGGGAGGCGCGCTGATGTATGTCGCGGCGAAAGGCGGCGCGCGCGCCATCGCCAACGCTCATGCGCTGCTCGCCGCCAAGCGGCGCGGCGACCGGGCCGTGCCGGAAATCACGACGGCGCAGATCGACAAGCAGCTCTCGCTCGCCGTCGACCGGGCGATGAGCGAGGGCTCGCTCTACGACCGCGAGATCGCCGCCCTGGCGATCAAGCAGGCGCGCGGCGACCTGATCGAGGCGATCTTCCTGGTGCGCGCCTATCGCACCACCCTCCCCCGCTTTGGCTTCGCCGAGCCGGTCGACACCGGCAAGATGGCGATCCGCCGCCGCGTCTCGGCCACGTTCAAGGACCTGCCGGGCGGCCAGGTGCTCGGCCCGACTTTCGACTACACCCATCGGCTGGTCGATTTCTCGCTCGCCGAAGCCGCCGATCCGCCGCCGCCGGCGACCGCGCCGGCCGACGCCGCGCCGGCCATGCCGCGCGTCGCCGACATCATCGCCGGCGACGACCTGATCGAGCGCAACCCCGCCGCCGAAGCGCACGCGCCGGTCGCCGACGTCACCCGCGACCCGACCGAGTTTCCCGCCCCGCGCGACGCGCGGCTGCAGACGCTGGCGCGCGGCGACGAGGGCTTCCTGCTCGGTCTCGGGTATTCGACTCAGCGCGGCTACGGCCGCAACCACCCGTTCGTCGGCGAGATCCGCTTCGGCGAAGTGGAAGTCGAGCTGTTCGTCGCCGACCTCGGCTTCGCCGCCCCGCTGGGCTCGATCGCCGTCACCGAGTGCCAGATGGTCAACCAGTTCAAGGGCGGCGACGGCGAGCCGGCGCGCTTCACCCGCGGCTACGGCCTCGTCTTCGGGCAGAGCGAGCGCAAGGCGATGGCGATGGCGCTGGTCGACCGCGCGCTGCGCGCCGACGAGCTCGGCGAGGAGCGCGGCGGCCCGGCGCAGGACGAGGAGTTCGTGCTCTCCCATTGCGACAACGTGCAGGCGACCGGCTTCGTCGAGCACCTGAAGCTGCCCCATTACGTCGACTTCCAGGCCGAGCTGGCGCTGGTGCGCCGGCTGCGGGCGGAAGAGGCCGCGCGACAAAACGCGCCCGAAGCCGAGCGCGACGAGGCGGCCGAATGAGCGCGAAACCTTACAACTTCGCCTATCTCGACGAGCAGACGAAGCGGATGATCCGCCGCGCCATCCTCAAGGCGATCGCCATTCCCGGCTACCAGGTCCCGTTCGCCTCGCGCGAGATGCCGATGCCCTATGGCTGGGGCACCGGCGGCGTGCAGGTCACCGCGTCGATCATCGGCCCCGACGACGTGTTGAAGGTGATCGACCAGGGCGCCGACGACACCACCAACGCCGTCTCGATCCGCGCCTTCTTCGCCAAGACCGCCGGCGTCGCCACCACCACCGACACGACCAAGGCGTCGATTATCCAGACGCGCCACCGCGTCCCCGAGACGCCGCTCGCCGACCGGCAGATCCTCGTCTACCAGGTGCCGATCCCCGAGCCGTTGCGCTTCCTCGAGCCGCGCGAGACGGAGACGCGCGCCATGCACGCGCTCGCCGAATACGGCGTCATGCACGTCAAGCTCTACGAGGACATCGCCCGCCACGGCCATATCGTCACCACCTACGCCTATCCGGCCAGGGTTGCCGGCCGCTACATCATGGATCCTTCGCCGATCCCCAAGTTCGACAACCCCAAGCTCGACGATTGCCCGGCGTTGCAACTGTTCGGCGCCGGCCGCGAGAAGCGCATCTACGCCATCCCGCCGCACACGCGCGTCGTCTCGCTCGACTTCGAGGACCACCCGTTCGAGCGCACGAAGTTCGACGCGGCGTGCGCGTTCTGCGGAGCGACCGACTCCTTCCTCGACGAGCTGGTGATCGACGACAACGGCGGCCGCATGTTCGTCTGCTCCGACACCGACTATTGCGAGAAGCGCCGCCGCGAACAGGCCGGCGCGAAGCGCGAGGCTTCGCGATGAGCGCGCCGCTCCTGCAAGTCGAGGCGCTGAGTAAGCGCTACGGCGCGATCGTCGCCTGCCGCGACATCTCGTTCGACCTCGACGAGGGCGAGGCGCTGGCGATCGTCGGCGAGTCCGGCTCGGGCAAGACGACGCTGCTCAACCTCGTCGCCGGCGCGCTTCAACCCGATTCCGGCGAGGTCGTCTATCGCCTGCGCGACGGAACCCCACGCGCGCTTTCCTCGCTCAGCGAAGCCGAACGGCGCGCCCTGACGCGCGCCGACTGGGGCTTCGTCCACCAGGACGCGACCCGCGGCTTGCGCATGAACGTCTCGGCGGGCGGCAACATCGGCGAGCGGCTGATGGCGCTCGGCGATCGCCGTTACGGCCGCATCCGCGCGGCGGCGCTCGATTGGCTGGCGCGGGTCGAGATCGCCGCGGCGCGCGTCGACGACCCGCCGGCGACGTATTCCGGCGGCATGCGCCAGCGCTTGCAGATCGCCCGCAACCTCGTCACCAAGCCGCGGCTCGTCTTCATGGACGAGCCGACCGGCGGCCTCGACGTCTCGGTGCAGGCGCGGCTGTTAGATCTCCTGCGCGGCCTCATCGCCGACATGGGCCTGGCGGCGATCATCGTCACCCACGACCTCGCGGTCGCGCGGCTCTTGTCGCACCGCATCCTCGTCATGAAGCAGGGCGAGGTGATCGAGAGCGGGCTCACCGACCGGGTGCTCGACGACCCGCAGGCGCCCTACACGCAACTGCTTGTCTCTTCGGTGCTGGCGGCATGAGCGCGCTTCCTCCCAACCAGCTCCTCAGCGTCGAGGGCCTCGGCAAGACCTTCACCCTGCACCTGCATGGGGGCAAGCGCCTGCCGGTGGTGCGCGGCGTCTCGTTTTCCGTCGCCGCCGGCGAGTGCGTGGCGCTCGCAGGGCCCTCGGGCGTCGGCAAGTCGTCGATCCTGAAGATGATCGCCGGCGACTACCTCGCCGTGGAAGGCCGCATCCTCCTCGCCGACGGCGAGCGGACGATCGATATCGCCAGCGCCGCGCCGCGCGAGATTCTTGACGCGCGCCGGCGCGTCGTCGGCTACGTCAGCCAGTTCCTGCGCGCAATCCCGCGCGTCGCCGCGCTCGACGTCGTCGCCGCGGCGGCGCAGGAGGCGGGGCTCGACCGCGCCGCGGCGCGCGCGCGCGCCGCCTCCCTGCTCGAACGCCTGCGCCTGCCGCAGGCGCTGTGGTCTCTGCCGCCGGCGACCTTCTCCGGCGGCGAGCAGCAGCGCGTCAACATCGCCCGCGGCTTCGCCGGCGAGCACCGGCTGCTGGCGCTCGACGAGCCGACCGCCTCGCTCGACCCCGCCAACCGCGAGGCGGTGATCGCCCTCATCGCCGAGCGCAAGGCCCGCGGGACCGGCTTCGTCGCCGTTTTCCACGACGAGGACGTGCGCGACCGCGTCGCCGATCGCGTCGTCGACGTCGCGCGCTTTTCCGATCGCGAGGCCGCATGAGCGCCGCGCCCGCTTCCAGCGTCCGCGCGACGCGCCTCTCCGAGACGCCGCTCGTCCACCCGACGGCGATCGTCAAGGAAAGCGCGCTCGGCCGCTACGTCGAGATCGGCGAGCGCTGCGTCGTCGCGGAGACCGAGGTCGGCGACTATTCCTACCTGATGCAGGACTGCGAGACCTGGGCGGCGCGGATCGGCAAGTTCGTCAACATCGCCTCGCACGTTCGCGTCAACGCGACCAACCACCCGACCTGGCGCGCGACCCTGCACCACTTCACCTATCGCGCCCACGACTATTGGCCGGACGCCGAGCGCGAGGAGAGCTTCTTCGATTGGCGGCGCGACAACGCCGTCGTCATCGGCCACGACGTGTGGATCGGCCACGGCGCGACCATCACCCCCGGGGTGACCATCGGCAACGGCGCGGTGATCGGCGCCGGCGCCGTCGTGACGCGCGCCGTCGCGCCCTACGCGATCGTCGCCGGCGTGCCGGCGCGCCTGTTGAAGGCGCGCTTCGCGCCGGGCGTTGGCGAGCGGATGGACGCGCTCGCCTGGTGGGACTGGCCGCACGCCAGGCTGCGCGCGGCGCTGGAGGATTTCCGCACGCTTTCCGCCGAGGCGTTCCTCGAGAAGCATGGAGCCTGAGGCATGGACTTCCGCCCCATGGATCCGCTCGTCTTCGCCAACGCGGCGGTCGTCGCCGCCGACCGGACCTTCCTCGGCCACGTCGTCGTCGCCGACGGCCGCATCGTCGAGATCGGCGAAGGCGAAGGGCCGCGGGGCGGCGTCGACTGCGAGGGCGACTTTCTCCTGCCCGGCCTGGTCGAGCTGCACACCGACCATCTCGAAACCCATTACATGCCGCGCCCGCAGGTGGTCTGGCGTCCCGCAAGCTCGGTGATCGCCTACGACGCGCAGATCGCCGCCGCCGGCATCACCACCGTCTTCGACTCGTTCCGCGTCGGCATGGACGAATACGAGGCGCGCGGCGGGGTCGGCGAGCAGGTGGTCGTCCTCGCCGACGCGATCGACAGCGCGCGCGCCGCCGGCCTCCTGCGCGCCGAGCACCTCACCCATCTGCGCTGCGAGGTTCCCGCGCCCAACGTCGTCGAGTTCCTCGAGGCCTTCCTCCGCGCCCATCCCGCCCGGCTGATCTCGCTGATGGACCACACGCCCGGCCAGCGCCAGTTCCGCGACCTCAACAAGTATTTCATCTACTACCAGGGCAAGACCGGCCGCACGGAAGCGGAGCTCCAGGACGTCGTGCGCGAGCGCCAGCGGGTGGGGAGCGAGCGCGCCGCCGCCAACCGGCCGCGCCTGGTCGAGATCGCCAGGCGGCGCGGCATGACGCTGGCGAGCCACGACGACACCACGCTGGACGACGTCGCGCTGGCGCGGCGCGAGGGCGTCCATATCGCCGAGTTCCCCACCACCCGCGAAGCGGCCGCCGCCTCGCGCGAGGCGGGCATGGCGACGGTGATGGGCGCGCCCAACGTGGTGCGCGGCGGCTCGCATTCCGGCAACGTCTCGGCGCGCGAGCTCGCCGAGGCGGGGCTCCTCGACATTCTCTCCTCGGATTACGTGCCGGCGGCGCTGCTGATGGGCGCCTTCCGCCTCGCCGACGCGCCTAACGTCGGCGGCCTGCCGGGCGCGATCCGTCTGGTGACCAAGAACCCCGCCGAGGCGGTCGGGCTCGTCGATCGCGGCGAGATCGCCGTGGGGCGCCGCGCCGACTTGGCGCGCGTGAGCCTACACGACGGCGAGCCGGTGGCGCGCGCCGTCTGGCGCGCCGGCCGCCGGGTGGCGTGAGGCGATGGCCGCGCTCGCTCAACCGCCGCGCGGCCTGTTCGTCGCCGTCGTCGGCCCCAGCGGTGCCGGCAAGGATGCGTTGATCCGCGGCCTCGGCGCGCGCATGAGCGAAGCGGACGGCGTCCATTGTCCCCGCCGGGTCGTTACCCGCCGGGTCGACGCCTTTGAGGACCACGAGACGCTCGATGAAAGCGCCTTCCTCGCCGCCCGCGCGCGCGGCCGCTTCGCGCTCTCCTGGGCGGCGCATGGCCTTTACTATGGCGTGCCGAGCGAGGTCGACGCGCGCCTCGCCGAAGGCGCGGTCGTCGTCTGCAACCTCTCGCGCGCCGTCGTCGCCGAGGCG
>Ga0326728_10013959_pt1 | contig 17254 bp, 12 predicted proteins | sample MB3enrmetagenome_FD_207602 | JGI IMG/M metagenome (GOLD analysis project Ga0326728, IMG submission 207602) | Lab enriched peat soil microbial communities from McLean, Ithaca, NY, United States - MB31MN | ecosystem: Environmental > Terrestrial > Soil > Wetlands > Peat | place: USA: New York... | reverse complement strand
CTGGGGACTGGGGGCTGGGGAGACGGGACTCGGGACACGGGACTCGGGATTCGGGGTTGGGGATTCGGGAACTGGTTGTGGTGGTTTTGCGTTTTCTGATTCCACGGGTTGTGATTTCTCCTTTGGTATGTCGCGATTGCGGTCCGCCTCGGCGAGGTTGGCTGGAAGGGAGTTGGGTTGTAGGGGCGCTTCGCGAAGCGCCCCTACTGTCCGATCACCTCGCTCGCGGTCAACCTCAGCGAGTTCGTCGAGTTTGGCCAGCGTTGCGGCCTTGTCGAGGCGCGGGAAGATGTGCACAGGCATGCCAACCATGGTGCCGGGCTTTAGATCTCCCCACTTGAGTTGGTCAACTCGTTGGTTTTCGATGGATCCTAGGTATTCATCGCACCCAAGTTGCTGCCAAATTGCGCGGGCAGCAGTTGGCATGATCGGGTAAAGGAATACGCTTACAAAGCGGAGCGACTCTGACGCGTTATACAGAACGTGAGAGAGTCTTTCGCGGTCATCTTGTGAAGCGCTTTCCGCGAGAACCCAGGGCTTTTTATCGGCGATGTATTGGTTTATTCGAAGTATCTGGTGAGGCCATAACATGTCAAGCCCACGCGTGAAATCCAACTCGTTAAGGAAGTCGCGGAAGTGTTTGACCTCGTCACTGGCTACCAAGCTCGCGTTTAACTGTGCACCCATTATGATTTTATGATCTCGATCGTCAGGGGCACCATTAACTTGCGGCACTTTGCCGCCGTAGTATTTATTAATCATGGCGACTGTTCGGTTAGCCAAATTTCCGAGGCCATTCGCCAAGTCCGAGTTGTAACGCTGGATCAGCCCTTCGTAAGAAAAGCTCGTATCCTGCCCGAAGGGCGCTTCGCGCAGCAGGTAATAGCGCAGGGCGTCGTTGCCGGGTGCGCCGAAGGAGTCGAGCGCATCGACGATGGGTTCGGGATAAACCACGTTTCCCTTTGACTTCGACATCTTATCTTGCTCGTAATAAATCCATCCGTGCGCGAAGACGGTCGTGGGCAGCATCTCGGGCTGGTTCGGGTAAGCGGCCATGATGAAGGCCGGCCAATAGACGGCGTGGAAGCGCAGGATGTCCTTGCCAATCATGTGGACAATCTCCGACTCGCCTGGCTTGTTTCGCCAATACTTCTGGAACTCCGGACTGCCATTTTCACCCTGCGCAAAGCCAATCCCCGTCATGTAGCTGGTGAGCGCGTCATACCAAACGTAAACCACCTGGTGGGGGTCATCGGGCCAGGGGATGCCCCACTTGAGGCGGCTACGGCTGACGGATATGTCGCGCAATCCGCTTTTCACAAAGCTTTTGACTTCGTTCATGCGGTAGTCGGGCTTCACGAATTCCGGATGCCGATCATAGAGTTCGAGCAACCTGTCCTGGAATGCCGACAGTTTGAAAAAGTAGTTGTCCTCGCTAATCAGTTCCGCCGGGCGGCCGCAAATATCGCAGTTCACGGGGTCCGTGTTGTCGGAAACATAGCGCTCGTCAGAGACACAGTAACGGCCTTCGTAGCGATGCATGTAGATATAGCCATTTTCGCGGGCGCGAATCAGCAAACGCTGAACGGACGTCACGTGGTCCGGATGGTCCGTATAAATGAAGCGCAGAGAATTCTGGTCGGATTGGGGATAAACCTTGACCGGGATGCCGAGTTTCTCCCAGAGCGCAACAAACAACTTCCGCTTTTCCGCCACGAATTCGCTGGGCGACTGGCCCGCGGCGGTGGCCGCACGTTCGAGCTTCTCACCGTGCTCATCGGTGCCGGTAAGAAATGCCACGTCGTAACCGCACATGCGCTTATAGCGCGCCAGCACATCGCACACAATGGTGGTGTAGGCAGAACCCACGTGCGGCCGGGCGTTGGGGTAGTAGATGGGAGTAGTCAGGAAAAACGTTGGTTTCATGCGCCGGGCGCCTTGTCACTTTGCTGCAAGTAAGCGGCTTCGGCGGCGGCAATCACCTGCTTGAGGGGCACCGATTTTTCCACAGCCAGGCGCTGGCAATCGTCGAATTCGGGGGCCGCGTTGACCACCTTTCCCTCGCGCCGCGCCACTTTCACCTGCACCGCGCCGTAGGGAGTTTCCACCGTCACCTGCTCGCGCTCCAGCACTTTGCGCCGCGCGTCATAAATGCGCACTCCAATCGTGGTGGTCTGTTCAAAGACCAACTGGCAAAGCGCGTCACTCTTGTCAGGCTCGCAGAGAATGCTGATGGCGAGGCCGGGCCGGTTCTTCTTCATCTGCGCCGAGCTGCACGTGACGTCCAGCGCGCCTGCCGCCAGGGCCTGTTCCAGAAAATACCCGTAAAGCTGCGGGCTCATGTCATCGACATTAGCTTCGATCACGGAAACGATCTCGTCACCGGGAGGGGTTTCCACCGTCGCCGATTCGCGCTCCAGTACTCTGTGCCGGGCCTCAGAAATGCGCACGCCACGGGTGGCCGTCTGCTCGATGAGCAACTGGGAAAGCGCGTCACTCTTGTCCGGGTCGGAGAGAATGCTGATGGTGAAGCCGGTCCGATTCTTTTTCGTCCGCGCCGAGCTGCACGTGACGTCCATCGCGCCGGCGGCCAGGACCTGTTCCAGCAATTTCCCGTAAAGTTGCGGGCTCATGTCACGGACATTGGCTTCGATCACGGAAACGACCTCGTCACCGGAAGGGGCTTCCACCGCCACCGGCTCGCGCTCCAGCCCTTTCCGGCGGGCCTCGTAGATGCGCACGCCATGGGTGGTGCTCTTTTCGGAGAGCCACTGGGAAAGTGCATCACTCTTCCCCGGTTCGCACAGAATGCTGATGGCGAGGCCCGGCCGGTTCCCTTTCGTCTGCGCGGAGCTGCATGTGACGTCCAGTGCGCCGGCGGCCAGGGCCTCATCTACGAATTCCCGGAAAAGTTTCGGGCTCATGCCATCGAGGTTGGCTTCGATCACCGAAACAATCTCGTCACCAGGCAGGCCCGGCTGGCCGGCGACGGCCTCCACCGGCTCGCCGATGAAGAGGCGGGCAAGGTTGGGGTGATCGGGAAAATCCTTTTCGCCCGCGCCATAGCCGATTCTGGCGATCTTCATCGACGGCAGGGGGCCGAATCCGGAAGCCAGGGTGGCTACCAGGGCGGCGCCGGTGGGCGTCACCAATTCGGCCTCTACACCCGAGGAATAAACCGGAATGTCCTTCAGCAACTCCGCGGTGGCCGGAGCGGGGACGGGCAAGCTTCCATGCGCCGCATCGACGCGTCCGCCGCCGACGTTCAAGGGCGAGCAGATGAGGTTAGAAATCTCCAGCAGTTCCAGGCCGACACACGTGCCCACGATGTCAATCACGGAGTCCACCGCGCCGACCTCGTGGAAGTGAACTTCGCCGGGAGGAACATTGTGAAGCTTTCCTTCCACCTCAGCGAGATGGTTGAAAATCTTCAGCGCCTGGCTCAAAACTTTTGCCGGCAGCGACGCTTTCTCCAGCAGGGCTTGGATATCCGCAAGCTTGCGGTGAGGTTGTTCGCCGGGAACCCGAATGTCCACACGCGTTCCCACCAAACCGCCGCGCACGGCGCGCGTACGTTTGAATTCGTAGAAGCCCAGCGGCAGCTTCTTCAATTCGCCGAACAGCCGGTCCACCGGAACTCCCGCGTCGATGAGCACCGCCAAAAACATGTCACCGCTAATGCCCGAAGAGCAATCCAGGTATGCTTGTTTCATATTAACCTCGGTAGAATTTCTCCGGCCGGGCCGCGCAGAATCCATTCCGCGAGATCATCGACCGGAGTGGGGTCAGGATTCATAATCACTACCCGGGCGCCCGTGAGGCGGGCTACAAGCACCAGCCCGGCCGCAGGATGGACCACTGCGGAGGTTCCAATGGCTATAAAAACCTCTGCCGTTCGTGCTGCCCTCCTGGCGCGCTCCCACTGATCTTCGGGCAGCATCTCGCCGAACCAAACAACCCCCGGACGCTGGATCCCTCCACAACGGCATAGTGGAGGCAGGAGATTCAAGGGCACTTGCTCGTTCCGCTCTTCCCTCCCGCACCGGGTGCATTGCAGCAGCCAGATGTCCCCGTGCAACTTCACCACGTCCTGGCTGCCTGCCCTTTCGTGAAGGCCATCCGTATTCTGGGTTACCAGAGTGAACCTTTCCGGAGTTCTCCGCTGCAATTCGGACAGGGCGAGGTGCCCGGGGTTTGGCTGCGCCGCACGGACGATCCCGCGCCGCCAGTCATACCATTCCCAAACCAAGCGCGGATCGCTTGAAAAGGCCTCGGGCGTGGCCAGCCTTTCCGGAGAATAGTTCCTCCACAGACCACCCGCCCCGCGAAACGTCGGAACATTACTCTCCGCCGAAATACCTGCCCCCGTGAAAGCCACAATCCGCCCGGTCAGCAGGCTCCGCCGCACCGCTTCGATCTCGCTCTCCACTCCCTCCCCAATTCTCGACAGGAAATTCTGCCGGAAATTGGATACTATGCTTTACCGCAAAAGGTTGTCAATGAGTTGTAGAAATCGCCAGTTGCCCGTGGTCCGTAGTCCGTCGTCAGTCGCAATAGACAACGGACCATTGACTGGGGACAACGGACCGCTGGCAAAGGGAGACCGAAAATGGAGAATCTTAATCGTCGTCGTTTTCTAAAAGTTTCAGCCGCCGTGGGCGCAGCGGGACTGATGTCGAGTATTCCGGCAGCGCCTGCCCTCCCCGCCGGCAAGCCCTTCCGGCTGGGAATCATTATTGGTGTGGCTAAAGATCCGGAAGCCGCCCTCAAGCGGGTTCATGATTTTGGCGTTCCGACGTGCCAAGCCGGAACGGATGACTTCTCCGACCGGGTCTACAACGCCCTAAAGGCGGCCATCGACAAGTACGGCATTGAGGTCACGGCCATTAATACTTCCGGCGGCCCGCCCAATTCCTACACTTTTTACGAAGGCCCCTTGACCATCGGCGTGGTTCCCCCCAAGTATCGCCAACAGCGGGTCGATAATTACAAGCGCGCCTCGGATTTCGCCAAGCGGCTAGGCGTGCCGGCCCTCCACTCGCATTTTGGATTTATCCCGGAGAATCCCAATGACTCCGAGTATGAGGGAGTCGTCGGCGCCCTCCGCGACATGGCCTCGTACGTCAAGGGCAATGGCCAAATCGTTCTGATGGAGACCGGGCAGGAAACGCCCATCACAATGCTGCGCGCCATTGATGATGCCGGGGTTGATAACCTGTTTGTGAACCTGGATTGCGCTAACCTTATTCTTTATGGCAAGGGTAATCCTTTGGATGCGCTGGATGTGGTCGGCCACCTGGTGCGGGGCACACACGCCAAAGACGGGCTTTTCCCGACTAACCCCCGGAAACTAGGCGAGGAGGTTCCCATCGGGAAGGGGAAAGCGAATTTCCCCAAACTGATTCCGCGCCTGAAGGAATTGGGATACCCCGGGCCGCTTACCATCGAGCGGGAGATTTCCGGCCCCCAGCAGTTCGAAGACATCAAGATGGAAAAGATCTACTTGGAAAAGCTGGTCGCTCAACTGGGGTAGAGGGAAGGAAGAGGGCAGAAAGCAGAAAGCAGAAAGCGCTGTCGCCCATACAGTGTTTAGCTTTCAGCGGTTGAAATGTGGGGCCGAGGCCGTCGTTACCGCCTCGACTCCCAAATGAAGGGTTTACGAAAAGGGGTTCGGTGATGTAATTTTGTAAGGATAGACTCTGCAAGATTTTTCTTCGGCCTAAGGGAGTCTAGCGGGTAGGCGGCGCGAATTCTCAAGCGGCGCCGGGTCTCAGGGATACGCGATCCACGATGGGTTTTCGGCTCTTTCCCGAATCCCGTGTGACGAATCCCGTGTTTAGCCGGGCCGGTAGCTCAACGGTAGAGCACTGCCCTTTTAAGGCAGGGGTTCTGGGTTCGAATCCCAGCCGGCTCACCACTCTTTTCGCCTGCCATAAATGTCTGCCTCATGCGTCATAAGGAAGTGTCTTCAATGCGTGAATGGATCTATGAATCCGCCGCGGCCATGGCGGCAGCGATTCGAAAAAAGGAAATTTCCGCGCATGAGCTTGTGGGCGCCGCCCTCAGACGAATTGAGGACGTGAATCCCCGCCTGAACGCCGTCGTGCAAGTATGCGCCGAGCGAGCTCTCGAGGAAGCGAGTCTGGCCGACCAAGCGTTGGCGCGGGGAAGAGTGTTCGGTCCCTTGCACGGCGTTCCCTTCACACTGAAAGACGCCATCGAGACGGCGGGAGTGATCTGCACCGGCGGAACCGAGGGTCGCGCGCACTATGTCCCCAGCCAGGACGCGGTGGTCGTGAAGCGCTTGCGCGATGCCGGAGCCATTCTGCTCGGAAAAACCAACTGGCCGGAATTGGGATGGGCGTGGGAGGCCGACAACTTGATCTACGGCCGCACGAACAACCCGTACGACCTGAACCTGTCACCGGGGGGAAGCAGCGGCGGTGAGTCAGCCATTATCGCGGCGGGAGGTTCGCCCTTCGGGCTGGGGAGCGATGCCGGGGGAAGCGTGCGCTTCCCCGCGCATTGCACTGGTATCGCCAGCATCAAGCCGACCTCCGGACGAGTTCCGCGCACAGGGCACTTCCCTGAACCGGGAGGACTGCTCGACGCCCTCTGGCAAATCGGGCCGCTGGCAAGATATGTGGAAGATTTGGCGGAGGTGCTCCCCGTGATTTCCGGCGTTGACGGGCAAGATACCGCCATCGTGCCCGTGCCACTCCGCGATTCCCGCGCAATTGACCTGCGGCGATTGCGAGTCGCTTTCCACACCGACAATGGGATTGTGGTGCCCTCGGCGGAAGTTGGCGCGGCTGTAAGGAAAGCTGCGGGAGCGTTGGCCGAGGCAGGAATCCTGGTTGAAGAAATGCGGCCGGTGGGATTCGAGCAGACTTACGAAATCTACCTCGGCCTCTTTACGGCTGACGGAGGCGCGGGCATCGAATCTCTACTGAAGGACGTGGGGACGCATCGTGTCCATCCCCTCATGCAGCGCGTGTTGGAATTGCAGCATCAAGGCGCAAAGTCCGTCGCGGAACTCGGCGTGCTGCTCGGCCGTTGGGACGCCTTCCGGCGCGAAATGCTCTCCTTCATGTCCAAATACGATGCCTTGCTCTGCCCGGTTTGCTCTTTTGCCGGTATGGAGCACGGCTCAACATACGATCGGCTCTCCTGCTTCAGCTACACGATGACTTACAACCTGACCGGCTGGCCCGCGGCGGTTGTTCGCGGCGGGGCGACCGAAAAGGGTTTGCCTTTTGGCGTTCAGATTGTGGCGCGGCCGTGGCGGGAAGATGTGGCACTGGCGGTTGCACAGCACTTGCAGGATGCGCTTGGTGGCTGGCGGCTCCCTGCTTTGTGACGAATAGGCATTGGAGGTCGCCCCCCGCGAAGTAGGCAGTAGGCAGAAGGCAGTAGTCCCTTCGGAGATGGATTCTGACAGCTTCAGGCAGGATTTTTTGGGAGGCCCTTGGCTTCGCCCTGCGTTTACGCGCCTGAAAGGGCGATTCAGAATTGCTCCAGCTTTCCTGTTTGGTTCTGGCTCCGCCAAGGCGGTAGGCAAAAAGCCAGAACGGTGAAGTCAAAGGGCAAAAGCCAACCTGCCGTCCATTCCGCTGCCGACTGCCACCTGGCTACTGCTTACTGCCTACTGCTTTTCTACGCTTCCCGCGCCGTGTCGCTTGCGGCGTCCCACACCATCTTCTTGCAGGAAAGATACGAGAGATTGACCATGTGCCCGGCGGCGGCGGCATGGTGGCCGACCACGGCGTTTTCGCTGCATTCTTTCCGCGATCGCACGCAGTCCAGGAACTCCAGCACGTGCAGTACCACTTGATCCGTACCCTGGTCTTTGTAAGTGACGGTTCCTTCCACGAGCATCGGCGGGTTGGCCTCCTCGCGATGGTTGCCCATGTTCATGAATTCTTCCTGGAGGTTCTTCGGCCAGGAATCGATGGCATAGCCATATCCTTCTCTGGGATTTTCCGGCGCCACGGTGAAGCTGTTTCCGAGCAATACGAGCGATCCTTTAGTTCCCAGGAACGTCATACCTTGATCGGGCACACTTGCATTGTTAAACGTTGCCCCCATGTTAACGTTGAAACCCTCCGGATAAACAAACAGAGCATCGAGAGTATCGGGCACTTCCCGGCCATCCTTCCGTACCAGGATTCCGCCCGACGCCATGACGCTCGAAGGAACCTTGGCGTCCATAATGAAGTGAATCGACGTAATCAGGTGAACAAACAGATCGGTGGAAATGCCGCCGGAATAATCCCAATACTTGCGATAGCGGAACACACGCTCAGGGTCATAGGCGCGCTTCGGGGCATTGCCCAGCCACTCCTGCCAGTTGAAGTTCAAGCCTTCTTTCAGGTCGGGGGGGATGGGGTAGTTCCAGGCGCCATTGGAGCTATTGCGATTGTAAGAGGCAATGACCTTGGTAACTTTCCCGAGTTGCCCGGAAGCCACGATTTCATGAGCCTTCTTTTGCAGTGATGAGGAGCGTCCTTGACTGCCCGTTTGCAGGACGCGGTTGTACCTCCGCACCGCTTCAATCATGATCGGGCCGTCCTCGACGCGATGCGTCAAAGGCTTTTCGATATAGACGTCCTTGCCCGCTGCGAGCGCGTCCATAACCATGGGCAGATGCTGGTGATCGGGAGGCGCGAGGATGACTGCGTCGATGTCCTTGCGCTCGAGCAGGGCTTTGTACTGCGCAAAATTCGTGTCGATCTTGCCGTCGGTGCGTTCTTTGGCGCGCGTCAGATGCCCTTGGTAACAATCACTGACGGCCACCAGATTGGCTTGCCCGGTTTTCTTGACTGCTTCCATCAGGATGTTCCCGCGAATGCCGAACCCGATGAAACCCAGGTTGACGCGGTCGTTCGGACCCGCGGGCGGGGGCAGGGGACTTGCCTCCAGGGGAACCCACTTCCCGTTCAACAGCAAGCCCAAGCCTGCTGCTCCTACTGTGCTCCGGCGCATAAATTCACGTCTGGAAAATAATGACATTGGATTTTTCCTCCCAGCGGATTAAAGAAGATGGCAAGCGTTCCCACGTGCTCGGTCTACCTGGCGAGTTCGGGTCAACCCATAATTCATATCCTGTCAGTGCTCGCAGGTCAACCGGAATCTTCCGGCCCTTTGCCCGGAGATGGGATTTTGTGAGGGGAGCGACACCCGGTCTGGTATTCTCTAACAGGTTGCTGAAAGCTCGTAGCGGCGGCGGAACTTGTTCTGAGTTCACCGGGACGCCGCCTTGCCGGCCCTGAAACCGCCGGCAGGGTGGCGATGCACAATCGCTGTAACAAAGCTTCGCAAGTTTTTTCAGCAACCACCCAGGCATTGACTCCAGCAAGGTGAGGAATCCATGGCGAATGAAAACCAACCCCGCGGGCCGATGCCGCAGGTTGCCTACCGCAATCGCCGCTTCCTGGAAAGCCCTGACGCGCGGGCGCTGCGAATTATCTCCGAATACATTGATCCGCTGGCCCGCTTGCGAAGAGCCGGCGCGCAGCACACCGTGGTCTTTTTCGGCTCAGCGCGAATTTATTCTCGCGAGGTGGCCCTTCAGAATTTACGGGAATTGGAGCGTCGCCGCAAGGAAGGCCGTTCGGCGGCGCTGCAAGCGGACCTCCAGCGTGCCCGCAAGGGCGTTCGCATGTCGCGCTATTATGAGGAGGCGCGGGAATTGTCGAGGATGATCACGGCCTGGTCAATGAAACTGAATAGGAGCCCCCGCTTCCTGATGGTCTGCTCGGGAGGTGGACCCGGGATTATGGAAGCCGCCAATCGCGGGGCCAGCGAAGCCGGTGGCAAATCCATCGGGCTCAACATCCAATTGCCGTCAGAGCAAAGGCCCAACCCCTACATTAGCCCTGAATTTAGCATGTTGTTCCATTACTTCTTCATGCGCAAACTCTGGTTCGCGCAGCCCGCCCAAGCGCTCATCGTCTTTCCCGGTGGCTTTGGAACCATGGATGAAATGTGGGAGTTTCTCACTTTAGTCCAGACCGGAAAGATGGGGCATGGCGTGACCATCCTTCTTTACGGCTCGAAGTTCTGGAAACACACGATCAACTTCCGCTGCATGCTTGAGGCGGGGACCATTGACCGAGGGGAAATGAAGTTGATCCGCTTTGTCGATTCTCCCCAGCAAGCGTTTGAGATCTTGAAGGATGAACTCGGACAACGTTTCCGCCAGCGTCCGGTCATCAAGCATCCTTTCATTTAGCAGCGGGGTTATAATTCGATAAGCGCGAGGCTGGTGGGACGGAGTCTCGCCGTTCATCTCTGGAGGTGTTCATGCAATTCCTCAAGGAAAGCATGCTCGAACTCATCATCCAAACTTCTACGAATCTGCCGCCGGATGTGCGCAAAGCCATGGCCTGGGCGCTGCGCACAGAGAATCCGCAAACCCAGTCGGGGCAAGCGCTGGCCATCATTGGCGAGAACATTGACATGGCCTATCAGGACGAAGGGGCGATATGCCAGGACACAGGCATGCTCACTTTCGAGATCAAAACTCCCGTAGGCGTGAACCAGATGGCCATCCGCAAACAGACTTTGGAAGCGGTCGCGGAGGCCACGAAACGCGGCAAGCTGCGCCCCAATTCTGTGGATTCGGTCACCGGCAAGAACAGCGGCAACAATCTCGGGCCGGGCACGCCGATCTTTCATTTCGAGCAGTGGGAAAAGCCGGAAGTGGAGGTGCGCCTTATCCTCAAAGGCGGAGGTTGCGAGAACAAGAACATCCAATTTTCCGTGCCCTGCCAGCTTGACCATTTGGGCCGCGCTGACCGTGATCTGGAAGGCGTCAGGAAATGCCTGCTCCACGCTGTGTGGCAGGCGCAAGGCCAGGGTTGCGCGCCGGGGGCGATCGGCGTTTGCATCGGCAGCGACCGCGCGGGTGGTTATCATCTTGCCAAGCAACAACTCTTTCGGACCTTGGACGATACGAACCCCGACCCGGTTCTGGCGAAGCTCGAGCAGGAAATTATGGAGGAAGCCAACAAGCTGGGAGTTGGAGCGATGGGTTTCGGCGGCTCGAGCTCCCTCATTGGGTGCAAGATTACCGCTGCCAACCGCCTTCCTGCCAGCTACTTTGTTACTGTCGCCTACGATTGCTGGGCATTCCGCCGCCTGGGAGTTCTGCTCGAGGCTGAAAGCGGCGCCATCACCCAGTGGCTGTATCGCGACCCCAGCCGGCCTGTCGAACGCCTGATCGCCGCAGGCTCGGGTTTCCAACTGACCGGCCGAGAGGTGCGGCTTGAGCCTCCGCTCAGCGAGGAAAAAGTTCGCGCCCTGAAAGTTGGTGACGTGGTGCTGATCAATGGCCCCATGGTCACCGGCCGCGACGCCGCGCATCATTACCTGCTGCACCACGACACGCCCTACGACCTGCGCGGGGCGATCCTCTACCATTGCGGCCCGGTGATGCTCAAGGAAAATAACCAGTGGCGAACCATGGCCGCCGGTCCTACCACCAGCATCCGGGAGGAACCTTATGAAGCCGACATCATTCGCCGTTTTGGTTTGCGCGCGGTGATGGGCAAAGGGGGAATGGGGGCCAAGACCGGTGCAGCGCTGAAGGAATACGGCGCGGTCTACCTCCACGCCATCGGCGGCGCAGCGCAATTTTATGCGCGCTGCCTGCCCAAGGTTCACGGTGTCTATCTGCTGGAGGAACTCGGCGTCCCCGAAGCCATGTGGGTCTACGAAGCGCGCAACTTCCCCGCCATCGTGACCATGGACGCACACGGCAATTCGCTGCACGCAGAAGTCGCGGCGGCCACCGGTGCGGAGCTGGAGAAAATCGGAGCGAAATAGCCTTTCAGTTTGGGTTAACCTGGATGGTAATAGTCTGGGGCAGGGCGCTGGGCCCTGAAATCGGTCTATAGTCCCGATAGGTTTCATCGTGGGTATAGTCTTTGCGATGCCAGAGCACTGAGGCATTCACCGTCATACGGAAATGTCTGGGCAGCCAGATTCCCGCCTGCGCAGGGTCCTGCACGGGGGTCTGCTCGAGTAGGAATTGCGTGCCAGGACCAACCTTGGCAACGAACCAACCGAACCACACGGTCTTGATCACCTCAGCTTCGACCCGAATCCACCGGTAGCTTTCCTTATCGATCCAGAGCGTGCCCTGCATGCCGGTCAGGATTTTGGTCTCGCGGCTATCCGCCTGGTAACCCGGATGGGGCGTGGCCCGAATGACATACACGTTGTGGCCTTCCACCCTCTCTTCGCCCATCATTTGAAAATCGAAGGCCCCTTTCAGGTTGCGCAGCAGGACAAACACCCGCTTCCATTCTTTCTGATACTTGGCGATACGGGCGGCGCGTTCCTGGGGTGACTCATTCGCCCGTTTCGCTTCCTCCTCCTGGAGTTGTTGCGCCTGCCGCGCTGCCTCCTCACTTGAAAGGGCCACGTCATTGCGGGCGATGATATGGTTGTAGGGTGAGCCGTAAATCATCATTGCGTCATAGGTTTCCGACGTCGTTTTGCCGCCTTTCGTGTCCTCATCGCGCTCGACATCGTTAAGGTTAGGCTCTTGCTGCCAGTCCGCTTGGATGGCCGCCGCAGAAAGTTCCACGATTTTCAGTACGTCGGGCTGGTCTGAGCTGCTGGCAAACGAAGAACTCAAAAGCAAAAGAACCGCCGCGGTGAACCATTTGCATCTCTGCCGTGCATTCGTCATAATTCAGCACAATCCTCCTCTTTTGATGATACTCCCACGAGGAGGTTGCGGGCGAAAAACAACCAACGCAGGAAGCGGTAAGGCTCCCTCTCCACAACGGTTTTGGCCGGGCCGATGGTCGCTCATGGAGCGGAAAGGAGAGCGGGCTTACGATCTGCCATCAGCGGTTTGGACGGATGATCGGGAGGAGGGGCGAGCATTGCTTGAAAGCGGGAATTGATATCGATCGGCATGGGAGTGACGTCGATGATGTGCTTATCGCGCACGGTCGCTTTCAGCACCAGGCCGCGATGCGTGGCGGGATTCTGCTGGTCGAAAACAAAATTGCCCAGGCTATAAGCAATCCAATGATCGCGGTAGTTTTCGAGGGGTTGCACCACGTGCGGGTGGCTGCCCACAATCATGTCTGCGCCCGCATCGATCATCTGGTGAGCAAGTTCCACCTGGTCGCGCGTCGGCTTCAAAGCGTACTCAACGCCCCAATGCGGGCACACGATTACCAGGTCGGCCAAGGCCCTCGCAAAGCGGATGTCGGCGAGCGCCTGGGCAGGGTCCAGCCACGCCACGCCCGGACGATCCAACCCCGCCGCCGCTTCCTTGGGGTCAATATCGACGTAGGCGAGGAAGGCGATGCGCAGGCTCCCCACTTTGACCAGCAGGGGGTAATGCGCCGCCAAAATATTTTGCCCCGCGCCCACGGGACAAATACCCGCCGCGCGCAATCGCTCCAAACTATCGAGCAGCGCCTCGGGGCCCCAGTCGTAAGCGTGATTATTGGCCTGGGAAACCACGTCGAAGCCGGTGGCCTTCAGACCCTCGATCGCCCGGGGGTCGGCGCGAAAGGAATACAGGTGATGCAGATTGCGGCCGCGGTCTGAAACCGGACACTCCAAATTGCAGTAGCGCAGGTCGGCATTGCGCAGCGTATCCGCGATGAGATGGAAGGGAAGTGACCAGTCCTTTTGCGCTTCCATGCGCGAGCCCACTGCACGTGAAAGCATGACGTCGCCGGTGAAGAGCAGGGTGCACTCGCGTTTTTCCGGCACGCTCGGCGCAGCAGCGGTTTTTGCAAAGGGTTCCTGGGCGGGCTCGCTACTCTGCGGGGGCGTGACGGGGCTCAATGCGCACCATCCCCCCACCGCCATCGCGGCTAGAAAGCCCATACGCAGCCACTGTTTCATCTTCTTCATCCTTGCGGCATGGCCATCCTGGCCATGACTTCCCACGGGCAGGACCCCGATAAAGCGGGGCAAGTCGCCCGTGCCACTCCTACTTGAGATTGTCAGGAATCAGGAATTCCACCAGCACGAGGTCGTGCCACTCACCGCCCAACTTGCCGTGCCTTTCGTGCACACCGACTTCTCGCCAGCCGGTCAGTTGGCAAAGTTTGCGCGCGCCCTCGTTCACGGCCATGATGCGCCCAATGATTTTGTAGAAACCCTTTTCGCGAGCGACGCTCTGCATGGCCTTCATTAATTCCTGCGCCACGCCGTGGCCACGCAGGCTGCGCTCGATGTAGATGGAGAGCTCCGCGATCCCGTCGTAGCAATGACGCGGGCTGTAAGGGTAGAGCGCCGACCAGCCCATCAGCGTGTGTTTGACTTCCGCCACCAGCACGGGGAATTTGTCGGGCCGCGCCGCAAGCCACAAGTAGCGCTCTTCCGGCGTTACGAAAGCATTTTCAAAAGTCGCCGCGCGGTCTTGCACGCCCTGGTTGTAAATGCGGGCAATTTCCTTGGCATCATCATTGCGCGCGGGACGAATTTTCAGAGGACCGCTCCACTCCGTCATGAAACCCCACCTTGCATGAGAATAGAACACTGACCGCGATTCTAACCCGACACCGCAGAGAGCGCAATTATCGGATGAAAAGCATGCCGGAGAAAGAATCATGGCCGGTTGCGTCTGGGGGGATAGCGGCACAGTAGGTGGGACCGGTCACCTCTCAGCGCGACCCGTGGCGAACGGCAGAATCTTGCTCCGAGACTGTACTTGACAAAGGCAGGGTGGCGGGATATTCTGAAGGCGAACAAAAGGCGAAGACAATGCGAAAGCCTTCTACCGGCAAAATCCTGGTGGGCCCTGCGGGTTGGTCCTATGCCGACTGGGAGGGCATCGTCTATCCTCGCAGCAAACCGCGCGGCTTCCATGAAGCGACCTATCTGGCCCAATTTTTCGACACCATCGAAATCAACACTTCCTTTTACAATCCGCTGCGCGCGGAAGTAGCCCGTTCGTGGGTGGAAAGGGTCGAGCCCAACCCGTCGTTTCAATTCACGGCCAAGCTTTGGAAGCGCTTCACGCACGAGCGCAGCGCCAGCCTTCAGGATGAGAAAGCCTGCAAGCAGGGGCTGGAGCCGCTGGCCACCGCCGGCCGGCTGGGGGCTTTGCTCTTGCAGTTTCCGTGGTCATTCAAGAACACACGGGAAAATCACGAATACATGAGCGGGCTTTTCATGCAGTTTATGGAATACCCGCTGGTGGTCGAGGTGCGGCACAGCTCGTGGAACCAGCCGGAGATTTTTGACTGGCTGCGCGCGCAAGGCGTGGGCTTTTGCAACATCGACCAGCCGGTTATTGGCCGCTCCCTGGCGCCGAGCGAACACGTCACCATGCCGGTGGGCTACGTGCGGCTGCACGGGCGCAATTACGAACACTGGTTCACTTCCAATGAACATCCCGAAGAGCGCTACAACTATCTTTACAGCATCGAGGAGTTAAAGCCCTGGGCCGAGCGGGTCGCCAACATCGCGCGCGCCGCCGAGGTCGTCTTCGTGATCACTAACAATCACTATCAGGGAAAAGCCATCGCCAATGCCCTGCAACTGATCAGCATTCTGCGCGGCCAGCCCGTGCCCGTGCCGGATAGTCTGCGTGCGCGTTACCCGCAACTGGCTGAGATCGCGTTGCCGCAGACTGCGCCTTCCGAGCCGAAACAGAGTGACTTGGAGTTTGATGAGAAGAATATTTGACAGTTGGAAAGTGCCGCTGCTAGCATGGGAAGGTTGCGCGTTGCCGCCGGGATCCTGCTGAGCGAAGCTCCCCGAAGCCCGCCCCAAGAAAGCACCGCGCAGGCGTTAATTTGATGAAAAAGTCACCTGCCACGTCCCCGTCGTCTAGCCCGGCCTAGGACATCGCCCTTTCACGGCGGTAACACGGGTTCAAATCCCGTCGGGGACGCCATCCAATGCCCGCACACGCAACAAATCGCGCACTTTGAGGCTTCGAAATATTGCAAAACTTGCCTACCTGCCCATGAACCGGCGGGTGGCGCGACGCACCACCGAAACGATAAAAAGCAAAAGCCAGAGGTCACTGTTGAAGCAGAGCCAGATGCAGGGATTGCCGCACGGGAAATTCTCGGCAGGAAACCGCGCTAGGGGAGCGTGCGGAGAGGTGCTGCAGGTGTGCCCGTTGCATTCAACCGGCGTAAGGCGTAAGCTGCGGGTCCATGATGGAAATTCAGGAGTAGAGATTCTGGTGAGGAGAATATCGGGATGCACGGAGTGACATCGGAAGAAATACGCGGCCTTGTGGCAGCCATTGATTACGCAGAAGTGCTGACGATTACCGCCAGTGAAGCAGATGTGGTGGCAGCCTGCCGCGCAGCCAAGAAGTACCACTTTCGCGCAGTTGTCGCCTTCCCTCAACACGTGGGCACTCTGGTGGACGAATTAAAGGATTCTGGGGTGCGGGCACAAATCCCGGTTTCCTTTCCCTGCGGGGGCGCAAGTACGCGCGTCAAGTGCCTGGAGGCCGAAGAAGGACTCCGGCGGGGCGCAACCGACCTGGACATGGTGATGAACATCGCCGCCTTCAAGGCTGGCAACTACAAGCGGGTGGCTGAGGACATCTGCGAGGTGATGGCCGTTGCACGGCCTTTCAAAGTCCCGTTCAAGGTCATCATTGAAATCGGCGTCCTGACCGAGCCTGAGAAGGTCACAGCCGCCAAGCTGGTATTGGCGAGTGGTGCGGATTTCGTCAAGACCTGCACCGGATTTGGACCTGGTCGCGCAACCGTGCACGACATTGGGTTGATCAGGGAGGTAGTTGGCACGCAAATCGGCATCAAGGCCTCTGGCGGTGTGGCTTCCATTGAAGATGGGGTCGCCCTGATGCGCGCCGGAGCTACCGTGGTAGCGATGCGCGGGTTTCTCGTCGAACAGTTAGAGGGACTGCGCTGGCACCCGAGCGTGTGATTGCCCATCATACGTCGGCTAGGTTGCCCGAAGACATCTGATTCTGGGCGGCCCTATTTCTGTAAACCCGCATCACGGGATCAAGGATTTCGAAAGATTGCAAGACTCGCCCGCCTCCTTATGAACCTGCGGGTAACGCGACGCACTTCACGCGAGCCTGTTCCTCAGCCCACATTTGGATTTTGAACACTCCTTACGGATCTTCAGATGTTCGTTAGTCTCAATACTTATACGGGCTCGAACGCGACGAACACGCTCCGACGCATCTTCCTTTTTGTTATAGGCAGGAGTTTTTCGCGAACTGCCTGGGGTGAGGGCAGTTATCGGTTTTCCCACTTGTGAGGTTCCTGACTAC
>Ga0326728_10013958_pt1 | contig 17257 bp, 15 predicted proteins | sample MB3enrmetagenome_FD_207602 | JGI IMG/M metagenome (GOLD analysis project Ga0326728, IMG submission 207602) | Lab enriched peat soil microbial communities from McLean, Ithaca, NY, United States - MB31MN | ecosystem: Environmental > Terrestrial > Soil > Wetlands > Peat | place: USA: New York... | reverse complement strand
TTTTCGGGAATTCCAATGAGATGGTTCATACTATGCCCCAACCATGAAACCATTCAGTCGCATATTAAGGGGCGACAGATTTTTCGGATCCCCTTTCTGAGGGATCTAATCCGTTGGGAGATCCCCCGGCTCTGCCGGGGAGGCAGCAAAAGTTTGACAAATGCGGGAGTCCATCGCGGAAACTCCTCAACGTGAGCCGCTGAAGCGCACGAAAAAGGAGATCCACGATGGACAACGGAGAAAGCCTATTCCCTACGAAATGGGAGTGCAAATACCATGTCGTGTTTATTCCGAAATGCCGTCGCAAGACCTTGTATCAGCAACTGCGGCGGCATTTGGGGGAAGTATTCCGACGGCTGGCCGAACAGAAAGTGAGTCAAATCGAGGGAGGGCATCTGCAGTCAGATCACGTGCATATGATGATTGTGATTCCGCCCAAGTACGCGGTGTCGCAAGTGATTGGATATATAAAAGGGAAGAGTGCAATTCACCTGGCGCGAGTATCTGGGGAACGGAAGCGCAATTTTGTGGGGCAACACTTTTGGGTACGGGGGTTCTGGGTGTCCACGGTGGGCCGTGACGAGAGGGTTATTCGCGAGTACATCCGAAAACAAGAGCAAGAGGACAAGCGATTGGACCAGTTAAGCCTGTGGCGATGAGCAGCCCACCGAAAGGTGGCACAAAACCTGTGGGGCCGCGTTAGCGATCCCGCCTAGCCGCTTTGAGCGGCTCACAAACTTAAGCCCCGGCTTTGCCGGGGGATAATTACTCCTGTCGGAGACCTCTTTTCTGACATGCGTCAAGAATGTCATTGACGAGCTTGATCTGCAGGGCGACATGTTGCACTTTCAAAGTGCTGCATGACCGGGTAAAGCGGATCAGCTCCGTCGATTTCAACAAGGTCTATTCGCTTATGACGACCACCGAGGGGCTTTTCGGAATTGAGGTGAAGAACAGTCTGATGAGCTGAGGCCCTGCAGTTTGCCTCGGCAGATATCCCAGCCGGAGTTCAAGGGAAGTTTCCAGGTTGGGCCGTACGTAGAAGATCTGTTTATTCTGAGCGTGCATCCGGCCATGGGAGTTGTGGCCAAGGCGGAGGATGACCGAGTGGTGTGCCTTTGAATCTCGCGTTGAGGGAGACTTTTCCGGGAAAAGCTGAGGAATCTCCCTTAGTTGTCCTTAAAAACCAGTCTGCTCCCTGAAAGCCACAAGCCTTTCGGCTCATGAATCCATAAAAATCGGTTAGTCGGAGGTTTTCTCGTCGACGATAATCTATTTGGCGCCGTGGCATAGACAATCATTAGGTGCCTTCCAAGGATGGCATAGCGATCCTGGACGGCAGAAGCACCAAGAGGCGGGACGGTAAGAGTGTCACTTCTCTCGCGGCTTCAAAGCCGAGCGCAACTTGTCGGCGAGTATCCCGAAGCCATCGCTGGAAGGAGCCTTGCGCTCCGCCCACTCGCGCACTTCCTCGGCCTCGCGCGATTCCATGACCGCCTTCGCGCTCAGGCGAATGCGCCGGCCTGACGGATCAACGTCCAGCACGATCACCTCGACGTCAGCCCCGACAGGAAAGACTCGCTGGACATCGCCTTCCTTCTCTACGCCGGTATCGCTCGATGCGATGAGACCCGTACGCCCGGGGGCCAGGAAGACGAACACGCCGAATTTCTCGTGGCGCTCGACCTTTCCCGTCAGGCGCGCACCCGGAACGATTCCAGGCCGGGCACCCGCAGCCCCCTCGGTCGGCGCCCAACCTTCCTGAACGAGCGCCACGCCGATCCTTTTCTGCTCGAGGTCAATGGTTAAAATCTCGAATGTGCCTGTCATGCCTGGAGCGACCAGGGCCGACCAGCCACCCGATCGTCCGGTCGGCGCGAACGTGGAAGCGTGAGCCAGCGTCTCGATACCCGGCTCAAGTTCCACGAATGCGCCGAACTCCGCGACGCGTGTGACGCGGCCAGGCCGCAACTGGCCCACGGCGTACTGGTCGCGCACCTTCGACCACGGGTCGGCAGAGAGCTGCTTCAACCCGAGCGCGATCTTCTGCTTTTCCTCGTCCACGCGCAGAATTTTAACCGTGACTTCCGCACCCGACTTGACAATCTCCGAAGGTGTCGACACGCGGGACCACGACATCTCGGACACGTGGATCAAGCCCTGAACACCTGCGCCGAGATCGACGAACGCGCCGAACTCGCGGACGGACGTGACACGGCCGGTCATGACGGCACCGGGAACAATCCTGTTACGGACCTCGGCGGCGTTTGCACGCTGCTCGTCCTCGAGGAGCGCGCGCCGTGACAAAACAATGTTCGAGCCGCCTTCCTTGTACTCGATGATCCGAAATTGGTAGACATGCCCCTCGTGAGCCGACGTGTCCGCGCCGCGGATGTCGATCTGGGATATCGGGCAGAAAGCGCGCTGACGTCCAAGGCGCACCTCGTAGCCGCCCTTGACCGCCCGTTCAACCTTCCCTTCAACAGGCAGGCCGCTGTGAAATGCGTCCTCGAACTGCCGATCGCTTGCGGATGCTCCCGCAAGCCTTCGCGAAAGCGTGACCCCACCTGAAGTCGATACCACCATCGCTTGAATGCGATCGCCGAGCGCGACCTCGATTTCACCGTCGGCATTCTTCAATTCGTCGATCGTGATGACCGCCTCGCCCTTGCCTCCAATGTCGACTAACGCCACCTCAGGGCCGATGGCGACGATCCTGCCCTCAGCGAGTTCGCCCTTCTCGAGGCGCTTGGCCTGCAGCGAAGCCGCGAACATTGCAGCAAAGTCTTCCTCGGGATCATTCACCGTACGCTCCTCGTCAATATCGGTCTTCGCTCACCCTCACTTATTCCCTGGGGCGTGCAGACATTTAACATTCATCGATTGTACCAGCAGGGTCAAATCCTAAGAAGAGGGAACTCAATAGCCCTATCCACCTGGCCATTATCGTCAACTGTTTGATACCGCGTGAGCCTGACTATGTCACCGATCGACCTGACAGACGCGCGAAGTTTGCTTCGTCCGATCAGCTCATGTCCCGTCGGATAGCTTCGTACTCCGGCGAGAAACCGCTCTTGCCATCGATGCGCATGCAGAGCGACAGCTCTGTCGTCGATCCCAATCCCGCGCTCGCCTCGAAGATCCGGTAAATCGGATTCCGTCCGGGGAACGGATGCACCACTGCGACGTTTTTCAGGGAGAGACCAACTGCACTGAGGGCCTGCACTGCCCGCACGCGCGAGAGCTCGAGTCCGTCCATGAGGAACACAACCTTCCCGCCCTGAGCCAGGTATCTGGCTGCGGCCTCGGCGTAGTCACGCACTCCCCCTCTCAGCTCGAAGCGGCCGGCGGCCCGTTGTGGATCTCCCGGCATGACGCCTCTCCCGACGGGCATGAACGGCGGCGCCCCCGTTATGAGATTGAACCTGGATTCGCCGGCCAGTACGCACGGATTACGCAAGTCGCCTAGCCGCGGATCCCAGCGATCCGTGAGTGCGTTCAGGCGGGCATTGCGAACGGCAAGGTCGTGGCTGACCTCCAGAGCCTCCAGACCGATCACCCGGCAGCCGGGCAAGCGCTGGAGCAGAAGCATAGCGACTGTTCCCTTGCCGCTTCCCAGATCAAGGACCCGCACTGCATCGGGGCATGCCCGAGCCGCAGCCCAAGCCAGCAGAGTGTCGTCGGACGCTGCGCGGTGACCTCGGCGCTTCTGAATGATATTGAACCTCGATGTCAGACGGTCAAGCGTCTCGTCCGGGTGGATCAGCATATGTTTCCCTGTCATCTGCGAAAATCACACATGTCATAGCTCTCAATCTGCAATCTTCTCAAGTCTATATTCATGATGCAACCCGACCAAGACAGACTTAGCCATTGATCTTGTGGTCGCTTGGCGGGTTTACTGGATGACTATGGCGGGTCGCGAGAAACCGGACACTCCTTGCAACCAAATTCTGAGCGAAGAGGAGTGGCACGTTTTGAGCGCGTGGTCTGCGCGCAAGATCCCAGCCACAAGACCTATCTCCCAACAAGCGATGGGCTGGAGTGTCAAGATGGGCGGCTGGCTGACCACAGGGGGAAAAATAACCTCCTGGCACGACGTACTACAGGTGTCGCGGGCTGGGGTGCCTGCCAACAATGGCACAGGGTTACCTTCTGGCGTTGCGCGTTCACGGAATGCGGGTTGCCCATAAACCCACAATGTCAAGTGTGAGGTACCATCAGTGCAGAGCCTGGGGTTACCTGTTCAATCACACCGACTTCCAATGCCAACCAGGCCTTAAGCTTTGCGCTGAAATTTTGCGGTTGTTTCGCCTTAATCGACCTCGTTGCTCCTCCTGTTCGCCAAATCGTAAACTTTCTAAAGGAAGCATTAACACTGGTCTTTTCCGATGGAGTAGGATAACAATTCGCGAGGAGAACGAACATTGAGCAAGGGTTCCCGGGAGTTTCAAGTCTTTGTCAAGCCAGCGGGAGCTGTGTGCAACCTCGACTGTGAATATTGCTACTACCGGGACAAAAGCAGCCTTTACCCGGATGCTGTGACGTTCCGGATGACGGAAAGTCTGCTTGAGGAGTATATCCTCCAGCATTTCGATGCTGCTCACGGGCCGGATGTCTCCTTCTCCTGGCACGGAGGCGAGCCGACCACCCTGGGAATGAGTTTCTTCCAAAAGGCTGTCGACCTTCAGTGCAAGCACAAACCTCCAGGGTGGCGCGTGCGAAATGGCATCCAGACCAATGGCATCCTGCTGGACGACGCCTGGTGTCGATTTCTGGCAGATGAGGGTTTCAGTGTGGGGCTCAGCTTGGATGGTCCGGCTGACCTTCACGATGCCTATCGGCTGACCCGGGGACGCCAGCCTACTCACGCGCAGACGATGCGTGCCTACAACCTCTTGCGCAAAATGGAAATTCCCACCGACATCCTTTGCGTCGTGCACAATCTCAATGTCATTGCTCCGCTCACCGTCTATCGCTTTTTTCGTGAAATCGGTTGCAAGTATCTGGGCTTTTTGCCTGTGGTCGAGCGATCGCCGGGAACGATGAACGGCGTCAGTCCGCATACGCCCTCTGCGGCAGATTACGGGGCTTTCCTGTGCAAGATCTTCGATGAGTGGATCGGGCGCGATGTTGGCCGTATCACGGTTCAGTCTTTCGAGGAGGCTGCCAGACCGGCGCTGGGTCTGGAGCATTCATTGTGTGTCTTCCGTGAAACCTGCGGCCAGATTCCGGTGCTCGAACACAACGGCGACTTCTTTCCTTGCGACCACTTCGTCGACCGCGAACACCGGATGGGCAATATCCGCGAAACGCCACTTGGCCATTTGCTGGAGAGCGAGGCGCAATGGAACTTCGGGAATGCGAAGCGGGACGCCCTTCCTCAATTCTGCCGGGACTGTGAAGTGCTGGCCATGTGCAACGGAGGCTGTCCCAAGTATCGGTTTATCTGCACGCCGGACGGCCAGCCGGGTCTCAACTATCTCTGTGCCGGATTGAAGTCTTTCTTCCAGCATAGCCGGGCGCCATTGGAGAATCTAGCCGCCCGGCAACGGAAGCCTGTGCCAAGGTTCCGCCCGGCAACGACGAGAGCCGGCCGCAATGATCTCTGTCCCTGCGGCAGCGGCAGAAAGTATAAAAGGTGCTGCGGGGCCAGCTAGCGCGTGCGTTGAAGTGCAGCGGATTGTGGTTGTCTTCAGTTTAAAACTCGAAAAGACAAAGACATAGGCTGGTTTGCGTACTTCCAGCGCAGTTCGGAGTGCGGCTTCAAAAACCAAAAAGCGCTAGACGCTGATGCCAAGAGTAAAGAGGTTTTGGAGGCAGTACAGCTTTTTTTCTCTTGTTCACTTCGTTAGGCCATAGGAAAATCTCAGATAGGAAATCAGCTGAAGTCGCAGTCTTTTGCCATATAACCAAGGAGTAGGTCAATCATGCAAACACTTTCGCGAAGATGTTTTTTGGAAGGCACTGCAAGCAGCGTGGCGGCACTGAGCCTTGGAGTATCGTCTCTAGGTGCGCAGGACTGGGCTAGGCAGGCGGTAGACAAGTCGCCGCGGCGGCGCGAGTGGGTCACCGTGAAACAGGGGGTGAGATCCGTTGAATCCTTTCTCGCACATCCGCAGCAGCGGGACAAAGCGCCTGCCATGATTGTAATCCACGAAATATTTGGCATGACCGACTGGGTGGAAGATGTCACCGATGAGTTTGCGGAGGCCGGCTTCATTGCCATCGCCCCTGATCTGCTGTCGGGTATGGCTCCGAACGGCGGCCGTACCAAGGATTTTCCGGCCGCCGAAGGAGGGGGCTTTGGCCCGGTCGGTCAGGCGATCGGCAAACTGCCGCCCGACCAGATCACCGCGGATCTTAACGCTGTGACTGATTACTGCAAAAACCTACCGGCCTGCAATGGAAAGGTCTGCGTGGTTGGCTTTTCGTGGGGCGGCGGCCAGGCATTCCGCTTCGCAACCAACCGCAAGGATTTGTCCTCCGCGTTTGTTTTCTATGGAGGTGGACCCGCTACGGAATCCATCGCGGCCATCCAGGCCCCGGTATACGCCTTCTATGCGGGTAATGATGCGCGCATCAATAGCACTATTCCACAAACGCAAGAACAGATGAAAGCTGCCGGCAAGTTTTACGAGACAGTCGTCTACGAAGGAGCCGCGCACGGTTTTATGCGGAGCGGCGAGCAGCCGAACCCGCCGGAGGCCGACAAGAAGGCGCGCGACGCTGCCTGGGCCAGGCTGAAGGCCCTCGCGGCAAAATACAAGTAGAGATTGAGCGATGAGGTTCAGATTGCACTGGATCTGGATCTGACCCGGGCACTCCTTTGGTCACTTGAGGGGCTACGTCCATGATCAAGGGAGGCGCTTGCGATGGCACTCAATTCCTCGCGGTTCTTTCAGCGATGATACCCATCCCATCACCGGATACTCTCGGTGTAATCCGGCTTCAGGTCCGAACATTGAGAAAAAATAAAGTCAATCTGATGCAGGCGCTCCCGGGGTGCTCGGTCCTGATAAAAACATAAACTGTCAATAAGCGTCAGGATGCAAGTCTGCGGACCGTATCCCGAGCCAAACGATCTTCGTTCAGGCCGTTCCAGAAAGCCCTGACGCCGTCCAGCATCTCCACTGCGCCTTGTATGAATTTGTTTCCATCCAGTTCTTCATAGGCGAAAAATTCCTCTTCCAGCTCATCCCAAGTATGTTGGGCGTGTTGGTCCTCGACCATGTCGTGCCAGATGAAAAAGCCGAGAGGCAGGCCCGGGGCTTCGCGCTCCTTGAATTTCTCCAGGCCGTGGATCAGCTCTTTCCAGAATCCGGCGGCCGCCCAATTTTCGACTGCGAAGCTGGCGCCGAGAGCTATGCTCGTATCTTCGGAGCCGTAGATTCGGGCGAGTTCGTCGCAGAAAAACAGAGTGCTTTTTGTTCCGTGCTTTCTTTTTCCTACATCCTTGAAATCGAGACCCAGGTGTGAGGTTATGTGCAGGAGCCATTCGAAATGAGCCGATGCAAAGTGAAAAGTGGATCCATTCACCGTTCCTTCGGATTCGACGGTTTGCTGCTTGGGCATGGCGGCATTCCGTGATTTCTTCTCGGGATTGTGAAAGGTAACTCCCAGCTCATTCATCAGAATTTCTTTGGAAGCGTGCATTGCTTCGAGAGTGGGCGCGTTGATGGTTTTCAGTAGCTGGGCTACGATAAAGAAGTTGGAGAAGACTGAAAACTGCGTCAGGAAATGACGTAGTTGGTCGCGGTCGAAATCGCCGGTTTCAAACCATTTGGTGTACTGGTTGTGGACAATCACTTCATGAGGCAGGATTTCCTGCTCGATACGTTCGATTAGACGACAATATTTCTCTATTTTTTCCGGCGAATGGGCGCTCCCCTCTAGCCGTACGCGTGTTTCATTGGCGCGCCTGCCGGCGAAATTTGGAACCATAGATACCCCCTTCAATGCTCCTAAGTAAAAGATGCACCCGCTCCCATTCCGTTGGCAAGTGGTCAGCGTTGGTCAGCGTGCAGGATCAAGGGTGTTTCCTCAATCTAGTGTTGTTACGGCGCCATACAAAGGCGCGAATCCTTCACGTTGACTAAAATGGTGAGATAGAAGAATGCAAACGCAACCTTTCCCGGCACCCCCAAATGTGGTGTGGCAGAGAATATCTCCCTGACAGTTAACCGCCTGGTTGTCAATCCAGCATGCAGGGCACGTGTCCGGACTTCTCACCCCAATTTCAGCGCCCTGTGAGGTCTTGCAAGATCGTCACGGCTGCGAAACAGCCCGAGATAATCTTCGAGGCACTCCTGCCATTTCGCACGCCAAATCGTCCACCGAAATAGATAGGCCGAGCCTTGTCGGATCGTGACATTCAACCGTTCTCTAAAGCATGAATTCACTGTTGAGGAGTCCTCGGAGTTGCCCGAAGTTTCTTCCAATCGCCATGCGGCACCGATCACCGCTCTTCTCTCAACCTTAATCATAAATCATACGATCGTTTTTTCGGGTCGTGATGACCTAGCCGTACAAACAAGTGGATCCCAGAAACACGTCGGCCAGAGATATCACGGATAAGGCCGAGTGTGTTTCGATACCTTCGCTTTCCCACAGCCGTTGACGGCCAGACGGGCTGTTCCCGGTCATGGATGAATGCAGGAATTCCATCGGCCTGAAGCGCCGTGATAGTGATTCCCGCTATCCTATGATCATTGAAGCGGCGACAAGGGTCTGCAGCTTTTTCTAGCCAGCAATCGACCGTATTCCAGGCGATTCGCTTGACCTGAGCTATCGCAGATTTGTTCAGTCCCTCGATACCAAAAGTGGCAACTCTATCGAAAACTATGCCCCGGTGTTGGAGCCGATGGCAGGGCTCACCGGCATCGGTAGCGACGACGATTCCCCCACTTTGGCTTATAGGAGCCATGGCGAATGATGCCTCTGGTTGTTTTCGTCCTCGGTCCTGCGCTTGGCACCTTGGAACAGCTCAGCTCCCCCTCCTTGCTCCTTGACAATGAACTGGTCACCTGGAATTGAGTCTCCGATCATACTCTGTGCTTGAGTTATGGTCGGGTCACCAAAAGTAAATTACGAAAGCTGAGAGAAGAGTCCACCTCCGGCAAAGTAGTTACATTAATCGCGGTTATCGCGGTACCAGGGCTTTCTGAATCGATAGATGTTTGCTATTGATTGGGGCGGGTTCGAGAGGATGCGCAGCGTGTTAATCAGCACTCGACTATGGCTTCGGCTTTCAAGCGGCACCTGAATTCGCTTGTCCAGCCATTGGAATCCGATTGTCAAGGCCGTCCCCCGACCTCGTTCATTACAAGGTCGTTAAGGCCAGTCCGTGAATGGCAGGGAAGGTTGAACTCCTTGCAGTTGCCGGGTATATCCCACCAATGGGCAGGAAGACCTACGTGCCCGATGCTTGCTTTGCTCACAAGTCCAAGTTCCCACTGCACGGCATCGATACTTGCCCAGACAAAAGCCTGCAGCAGAGCCTTGCGGCATGCCGGGCTGTGAAGGTCTTGGGCTGAAAACCTGACACGGTCATCGTTCTGCCAGAATATGGCTTCAATAATCGCGCCTTGAAGGGGGTGAGCAAGGTTAGAGGTTGCGAACTTGTCGCCATCGTTCCACTGGTTATGGCTGTACTGAGCAACGTCGCTGAACCAATTGTGAAAGAAACGTCCATCCAGTTGTTCGTGCGTTTTCTGCTGCTGGAGGATTCTCTCTGACTGTTCAACTTATCTGTGCGCTGACCTATCGTAAGCTGAAGATAGCCAGATCACCGCTGAATCACCCAAAAGCCGCTTAAAGCCAACCGAGGAAGGATGACAAGATAGTTGAACTCAGTAGCGATGACGTGTTTGCGGAATGAACCAAACGGCAGCGTCGGTGTTTGCTGTGAAGAAACCGCTGATATTGTATTCGCCTCTGTCATTGTCTACCGAAGAACCACGACAGGAGCGCGCCAGAAGGCAAACTTCTGGGCAGCCGGATCCAACACGCTCACCTGGCAGATGTATCTGCCCGGTTGCAGCTTTGCCAGGGGCACGCTGAAACGGAGCGGGACCGCTTTGGTTTTCGGGTTTAAGCCTTCCGCCACAAGCAGCGGTTCGGTTTCAAGAGCTTTGATTTTGCCCCGATAGAAGCTGACATACGCCGTGACCGGCTGCGTGGCCTCCACGGCTGGTTCGTACACCTCTAGGTAGACGTATAGACTCTGATCCGTGCGAAAAACCCTCGTCACACTCGGGACTAACTTCATTCCGTCTTGGATGAGGGGGTGCATGGCAAGAATCTTCTTGTTTTTTTCAACTGTAGCCACTGCTGCATCGAACTTTTGGCGTTGGTTGCTTAGTACGACTGAGCTGATAGGCAAGTATTTCTGTTCAGTGGTGAGGTCAGGCACTGTAAATTTAGTTTCGAAGGTCCCCATTTTACCGGTTTCATTTTCTCGCGCAAGAAACTTCGCCGTGTACGTGCCTGGTGGCAACGTGAAGCCTGTGTCGTATTCGAGCGTGGTGGCGGCTAGTTGCTGAGCGCTCTCGTCTTTCAGCTTCACTTGGATGTTATCGCGCACATTTCGTACGACACTACCTTTGGAATCTTTGATCTCCCCGATGAAATCGAATCGCGTGCTCTCGGCCCCTCCATGGCGGGCTAGTTCGATTTCGGAACCAGGGATCTTGACGACCAGTGGAACAAAGTAGCGATCGCGCCCAAGGCGGAAGTAGTCGAGCTCCATGGCGACATCCATGTCGGTGATGGGGTCGCCCAACATCAGAGCTTCCGCGAGCTGTCGTTCCTTGTCACTCTCGCTGAACTTTTGGAACTGCTTGCCCGCGTAGTATCCCTGCCGATAATCCAGTTTAGAGATTTTGCCCGCAATCGCGCTATTATTCACCGTGATCTTGATGCGGCGGAAACGGCCGTCCTGTGCTGCGTTGCTCGTATAATAACCGATGATATAGTAGCTGGTAACGGCCTTCTGCGCTTGAACAATACCTAGCGAAAGCTCGTTATTATCGAGTAAGGCTTGGCCGCCAGTATCCGCGGCCAGAGTGGTGAGCGTCTCCTGCTGATTCTGGAAATTGCTGGTCGCCGCTTGCGCGGAGCTTCCAGAGTACATGGCTTGGCTGCCCGGGGAGCCTTTGGTTGCGTCGCCGAGCGGAGCTTGGGCCACCAGGCCGCGGGCGTCGATGGCATAAATAGAAACATTGGCACGGATGGCAGCATTTTCCGTGGATCGAAGTTGTGCCTGGTTGTCGAGGCCATTACGTTGAATGCCGCTAGTAAAATAAACCAGCGATTTCTTTTCGTTGAGAGAACCTAGCAATTTGACTGCCGTTTCCAATGCGGACAACTGGCGGTCCGTATTGAAGATGTTGAATTCGGTATCGTCCTGTTGGAAGGCGGCTCCGGTATCGGACGCACTGTTGTCGGCGTTGCTGATTTCGAACCCCTGCCCTTCTCCGACAATCAGGCCCCGGATGTCCTTCTCGAGTTGATCGCGGTTGTCTGTGAAATCTTCCACGACTTTTATATCGCTGGAGAAAGTCATGATGGCAATCAGGTCGGCGGGCTTCATCTGCGTTTGCAGGAACTTCAACGCTGCGGTTTGCGCCCGCTTTTGGTCCTGGATCGGCATGGAGGTCATGTCGAAGAACAAGACCATCAGGCGGCGGTTATGGTATTTGACATCTCCGGGTTTTTCCGGCGCGATTTGGATTGTGGTGAGGGGTTTGACGATGGATTTTTCAGGCGGCTTGGCGATGGGGGGTTCCGCCGCGGGCTTGGCGGGGGCGGAGGATGCATCCGCCTGTTCCTCTTCCAGCCTTTGGAATTCAAAAACGCTAATCGTCTGCGGCTTGCCGTCTTCGGTAACCGTAAAATCGGACGGCTTCAGATCCTGAACGGGCTTGCCATCCTTGCCATTGATCAAGACGTCCTCTACGACCAACTGAGTCGTAGACGAGAAAAGCGCCGGTTTGTTCCCCGTATTCTGCGGCTGCTGTGCGAAACCGGGCAACAAAACACACAAAAAGATAACAATCGTCGAACGCACCATGGCCTTAAAACCTGAATCGGAGAGTGAGTTGCATTGTACGCATTGCATTGGCGGCGACCGGCAGTCCGAACTGGGCGTTTCCAAACGTCGTGTTCCAAGACGTGTAGGTCACATGATTCAATACATTTGTTGAATCGAAGCGCAAATCGAAACTGCGCCGATCGCTGATACGGAAAACGCGTCCCAGCGATGCACTCAGACCGAACTGCATCGGTCCTGGAATGATATTTCGTCCGGCATCGCCCCATTGACCTGGAAGAGGGTTGGCAAAGGCCGCTGTGTTGAAGCCGTAACCCGGAAGAGCGGCAGTGATCGACCCGCCGGTGTAATCCGCGCGCACCGTGCCCGCCACGCCTGTTCCCGTGGCAAGGCGGCTGAGGATAATGGGTGTCTCCGGCAAACCACTCCCCACGACCAGAGTGGTGGAGACAGTCCAATCTTTGGCGAGCCCTCCCTTCCAACCGCCCAACAGAGTTCCGCCGCCCGAGCCCTGACCGGTGCTGTATTGGGCGGTTAGATTCAATGCATGGGTGCGGTTGAAGCTGGAAACGGAGCGTTCGGCCGCAAGGTCGAGCCAGTTCTGAGCATAAGTGGAGCCGAGGCCGCCCGCGCGGCCGCCAACCCCTTGTGCATCGTCGATAGCTTTGGAGAAAGTATACATTACGTTCCAGGCAAGCCCGGTGCGGAAGCGGCGTTGAAGCTGGACGCTGGCGGCATTGTAGTTCGAATTTCCATTGGATGTGATGTACACGTAACCGGACGGGAACGAGCTCGCGGGCGACCCGGCCGGGAATGTGTTCGGCAGAAGTTCCTGCAACTGGTGCGTACCCTTGTTGCCTTGATAAGTAAGCGTGAGAATCATCGAAGATGATAGGTTCTGCTGCAGTGACATCTGCCAGAAATCCACATACCCGATGTGGAAGTTTGGATCGATCGCATAAGTTTGGGGTGTAGTGCTAATCGCCGGCGCGAGGAAAGCGTCAGCCATTGTATAAGGATTGGTTAGCGAATTCTGTTGCGTCACACTATACGATAGCGGAGCTTGCTGCGCCATCTGAAAGGCGAGAGGCTGGTAGACAGATGTGTTGTAATAGATCCCGTACCCGGCACGCACCAAAGTGGAATGCTTCGCAAACGGGCGCCATGCGACACCAATGCGCGGCTGAAATTCGTCATAATTAGAACGGACCAGCGAGTTGGGGTAGCCCGCCTGACTTGCCAAGGTGCATCCGGATGCGGCCGTGGCGCATATGGGTGATTCGGAGGTGAAGCCCGGCCCGATATTTAGGTTCACCAAGCGGTTGTACAACTCGTTGAACGGCCCCTGGAAGTCCCAGCGTAGCCCGATGTTAATACTGAGGCTGGTATTTATGCGCCAATCATCGGTTGCGAATCCATCCAACCATAAGGCTCGGAAGTATTTGTCGGCATTCCCGTAGGCGATGGAACTCGTTGCGGGATAGCCGAGCAGGAAATCGGCGAAATCGTTCCCCGTGAAGGCTCCGGTAAAAACGAAACTGCCTCGTGGATTCTGCTGCGACAACTGATTGAGATCGAGCCTCCGGAAATCCGCGCCGAAGGAAACGTTATGACTGCCATGAATCCAGGTCAAGCTCTCGCTGGCCTGACTAGTATCGTTGTGATTCAGCGAAAAGTTCGCATCCGAAATGCCTGTAATCCCGCTTGAAAACGATAGGCTGGGAGGTCCCCAGAATTCCGAAGCTTGATCGTTGCCTCGAATCCCCGCCAGCCCGGAGACGTTTTGACTGTTGGCAAAGAATGGTATTGTCTGGGCAGCCGAACGGCTGAAGTTGTAGCGCAAGTTGCTGATCAGAGTAGTGGTGAAGTGATACGTCCACTGCAGGCTGGTGTTGATCCCGGTCATGGTTGTGGAATCTACAAAACCGAACAAGTTTGGATTGGTCGTACGACTGTCCTGCCACGCGAAATTGACCGTTAGCTGGTTCTTGGAATTGATCGTTTCGCTGATTCGAGTGTTTACGTTGCTCTGATTGCCGATGCCCACAATAGGGATCTGATAGTTATAACGCGAGCTGCCGGAAAAGTTTGCCTGTGGGTAGAAGTTCAAGAGCTCCTGGGCTTGCGGGCTGATGGGATTCACGGACAAGCCGGGAAACTCACCGTTGCGCTCCGCATTAGTTGGTACGAACCCCGTGGCGACGCTTGCGTTATGATTACGAGTCAATTGGTAGTTGATGAAGAAGAATGTCTTTTGGCCGCTGAGCACCTTGGGAATTTTCAGCGGTCCGCCGATCGCACCAGTACTGCGGAAGTGATTGTAGGCGGACTTGGGAGTGTTTTGACCGGTAAGCGAGAAAGGCCGCGCATCGAGAGCCGAATTGTCCAGAATCACCGCAATGTTGCCGGTGTACTGGCTGCGCCGGTTCCGACGGGCATTTCCAAAGGAATTGCGACCGTTCAAGGTGAATCCACCCGGACCGCCGCGACCAGGGCCACCGAAATCCCGGCCTCCCCCTCCAAAGCCTCCGCCACGGCCGCCGGGATTGCCACCTAACGGCGCGCCCCCCCCTGGGCCAGGGCCACCAAGTCCACCGCCGCCAGGACCAAAGTTTCCGAGGCCACCTTGACGGAAAAGCATCCAATCATTCTGTTGGGGCGCATTTAAGTCGTTGCTGACGCTGCCATTGACCACGAAGGCCTCGGCAGCGCTTTGATTGAGGTTGCCCGGATTCAAATCAGCCATCCCCGATGGCGCCCCTCCCTCCTCTAGGCCTGCCGTGTCCGGCGCGTTTAATGCGAGATTCTGAAATCCTCCTCCAGAGAGCGCCCGTTGCAACGAAGGTCGGGCTGCACCGCCCTGTTGGCCGCCTTGGACACGTTGTGAAGAATTGGGCGGGCTCGCCGACGTTCCATTATTGGTTGCGGCGTTTTGCTGCGCTGGGGCGGCTCCCTGCGTGGCATGACCAGCGGTCGAGGCATTTTGTTTCTGCGGCGGGGCGGCCGCCTCCTGACTTAAAGCCTGTAGGGCCATAATTTGTAGCTCCCACTCCTGGTTGAGAGCTGAATCCGTGATATCCAACGTGCGGCTTAGCTTCGTGAAGCCGGACATTTCCACTTCGAGTGTCCATGTACCGTCCTCCAAGTCCGGAAAGCTATAGCTGCCCTGCTCATCGGTCGTGGTGACCAACTTTTTATCGCTCTTGATGGCCGTCACCGTGGCGCCGGGGACAGGCAGTCCTCCAGACTTCACGACTCCGTGATGCTCCGCAGCCATCAATCCAGTGACTGCAAAATAGCAAGTTAGGAGAAGAACCCAAACAACCGGAAACACCTTGGTCGTGCGCATACAACTCCACTTTTAGGCCAAAGGCAGCAATAAACCCTGACCAGAATCAAATCCACCTTAACCACCTCAAGTCAATATACGCACCAATGCCGTATTTGCTACAGATGAAAAGTCTTGTGAGGTGCTCCCCAAAGCTCGGGCAGCTATTCAAGTTGTAAAATCGTTGCCTCCGAACGGGTGGAGCCATAGGTATCTCTTCAATCCAATCTTGTTACGCGGAGGATCGATTCGCAGCCGCCGGCAACGACGGGAAATTAGGTGAGCTCGGACATCCGTTTCCAGGAGAACGCGGGAAAGAAATTATCATGTCGATCCGCCTACGATGTGTGGCTCTGGCTGTAACTAGGCATCCGGGGATTACCGATTCCATACGGCACACTCGACTCGGCAGCAAGCATCGAGCGTTTGATAGGGACAATTCGCCAGAAGTGTTTAACTGAATGTTGCTCGGGAATGAGCGGCATCTTCGGTGGGTGAGTAGGCCGGCGGAATTGCACCGCCAGCCTCTCGCAGAACCGTACGTGAACGTCTCCGCTCATACGGCTCCCATCAGGTAAACACACCGGTCATCCCGATTTGCCAGTGAACGAAGAGATCCACGCGCTCCTTAGCCAGTCGTTGGAGAAACTGGCTGGCTTGGGTCTTGTGGTCCTTAAAGCGCTTGAACTTGCGCATCACCCATGCCACTAACCTCCGATTGACGTATCGCAGTAGGGGATACAGCGCCGAGGGAGCATAACGCCCGTAAAACTCAATCCAACCCCGAAGGAGCGGATTGAGCTGCCGAGCAATGTCCTGCAGGGACAGCTGTGTTTGATGCCAAATGTTCAAGTCCCGAATCGCTTCCCGCATCGCCTTCATTGCCGAGGGACTGACTGCTGGATTGAATCCGCAGAACAGCGCATTATCTCGGATACGTCGGACCAGACGGGGTCGAAAGCAGTACCCAAGGAAATCAAATATGACCTTGGCGTACTTGCCGGTTCGATGCCCATCTCTGCAGTAAACAATCTTGGTTTTCGTCGGATGCATTTCCAGGTGGCATTCCGCCAGCCGCGCTTGAAGCTGGACCCTAAGGGCTTCAGCTTCCTGCTGGGTCCGGCAGTGTACTAACCCATCATCTGCATATCGACACCACGGGAGTTCAGGGTGCGTCCTCGCCATCCAGAGATCAAACGCGTAGTGCATAAAGAGGTTGGCCAAAATTGGGCTGACCACTCCCCCCTGTGGGGTACCGCGGCTTCGCTCAACTGTGGTTCCGTCTTCCTGCACCATAGGCGATTGGGATAGAATTCGGGCGCGCCCAGCTGTAGGCGAGGGGTTACCGTTCCTGCTCTTTCGATTGCAGGACGGGATCACATTCCCACCATGGCTACGTTTCCCGAAAGCCCCCCTATAATGCCGTACGGCCGGATTTCCCAGGTACGGTTTGAAACCTCAGCTTTCTTCCGTGGGCCTTCCCATGGTAGGAGAGGTTTAAAACGCTGGTCCGTATACGCCCCTGCTTACCATGGTTTGCCCCCAGCCTCGCCTCCTGGACCGTCGTGGCAATGCGCCGGTTTGATCAAGCCGGCTACCACCCGGTAGTAAGGAGGCCGCCGAGTGTCCGTCGGGTAGAACCTGGGCGCGCGCATCCCGCAGGTGAAGAGTGACCATAGCCGCCCTTTCGGTTATACGGTATGGGATCCTATTTCCACCATAGGCCACGATTCCCAGGAGCCCCCTTCGCGTAGGGTCGAGGACTGGCGCGGTGGCCCTTAGGTGAATGCTTGTCTGTCTCCAGGGTTTCCCTTTTCGTGCCCGGATAGCATGCACCGTAGCTCCGTTTCCAGCCCCCGCCTCGTCAAACCCGGCGT
>Ga0326728_10013952_pt1 | contig 17261 bp, 16 predicted proteins | sample MB3enrmetagenome_FD_207602 | JGI IMG/M metagenome (GOLD analysis project Ga0326728, IMG submission 207602) | Lab enriched peat soil microbial communities from McLean, Ithaca, NY, United States - MB31MN | ecosystem: Environmental > Terrestrial > Soil > Wetlands > Peat | place: USA: New York... | reverse complement strand
AATGCGCCTCCGAAGTGACGTACAGAAATCCGGCCACCAGGACGATGGCCCAGAGAAATGGTCGCAGAACTTTCATGTTTGGATTCTCCGTAACGCTTCGTAGACGGCGCGGGCCTGCCGCAAGGTGTCCTCTTTCTGCCCGGATGTATCTATGACGAAATCGGCGAACTTTCGTTTCTCTTCGAGCGGCATTTGCCGGCTGATCCGCGCTCGCACGTCGGCCTCCAGCGCGCCGCCGCGCCGCAGTGCGCGCTCCACCTGCTGCTCTTCGGTGCACCACACCAGGATCATGCGGTCGAATCGCTTGTAGCTGCCCGTCTCGATGAGAATGGCCGCCTCCACCACCGCGATGCCCCGCGGCTCGCGCGCGGCGAATTCGGCGATCAATGCCTCCTCGCGCCGCACCACCGGCGGATGCACCAGGGCATTGAGCCGGGCCAGTTGTTCGGGTGAGCCGAACACCAGCGTGCCGAGCCGTGTGCGGTCGATGAGGCCGTCGCTGGTCAGAATCTCGCGGCCGAATTCCCGCACCACTGCGCCATACGCTTCTCCGCCGGGCTCGAGCGCCTCGTGGCCCAGTTCGTCGGCCTGGATGAGAAGACATCCGCTGCCCGCCAATGCCTCACCCACCAAGGTTTTCCCGCTGGCGAGGCCGCCCGTGAGCCCGACCTTCAACATGCGCCCGCCCTTCGCTCCGCCGCTGCCAGCGTGTTGGCCATGAGCATGGCAATCGTCAGCGGTCCCACCCCTCCCGGAACCGGCGAGTACGCCGCCGCCTTTTCGGCCACGTCGAACGGGTCCACGTCGCCCACCAGAACGCTTCCCTGCTTGTCGAACGCCGCCAGCTTCCGCGGAGAGTTGCGGAAAATGCGCGCCGCCTCGCCGCGGTCGTGAATACGGTTCATGCCCACGTCGATCACTGTGACGCCGGGCGCAAGATACTCCCCGGTGATCATGGCCGCGCGCCCGATGGCCGCCACCAGGATCTCGGCCTCGCGGCACACCGCAGCCAGATCGGCCGTTTTGGAATGGCCGATGGTAACGGTGGCGTGCTCGTGGAGCAGCAGAAAAGCCACTGGCTTGCCCACGATGTCGCTGCGGCCCACTACCACCGCGCGCTTGCCGGCGATGCGGATGCCGTGCCGCTTGAGCAATTCGAGGATGCCCGCGGGCGTGCAGGCGCGCAACCCCGGCTGCCCCGCCACCAGGTTGCCGATATTGCAGGGATGCAACCCATCCACGTCCTTGTCCGGCTCGACCGCCGCCACAACCCGCCTGGCCTCCACACCCGGCGGCAGCGGAAGCTGCACCAGGATGCCGTCCACCTCGGGCCGCGCGTTCAATTGCGCGATCATGCCCAGCAATTCTTCGGTCGATATGGAATCCGGCGGCGTGAGCGTCTCCGACCGGATGCCCAGATCCTGGCAGGCCCTGACCTTGTTGCGAACGTAGATCTCGGAAGCCGGGTTGTGCCCCGCCAGCACCACCGCCAGTCCGGGCGGACGGCCGCGCGCGGCCAGCGCGGCCACACGCGGCTTCAGCTCACTCATAATCTCGTCGCGAACTCGATTTCCGTCAAGGATTTGCGGCATTATTTTCAATCATAACGTGGCCCGTGGCGCCGGCGGTCTTTGCCGCCGGTGGGGTTGTCGGGGTTGAAAAAGCACCGGCCGCAATACCGCCGCTATTACCACTGCAAATCCCTGCGGCGCCAGTATGGCTGGCGCGCGCCCATCACGTGGACCAGCGCAATGCCAGCCACAAAGCCGCCCACGTGCGCGAAAAACGCCGTGCCGCCCTGGGACGCCCCGGCCATGCTTCCCACCCCGCCGAAAAACTGGAGCGCGAACCAGTAGATCAGCATGAACCAGGCCGGCAGATCAAAGGTGAAAAAGAAGAAGAACCAGAACAGCATCACTACGCGGGACCGCGGAAACTTCACCAGGTAGGCGCCCATCACTCCGGCGATGGCCCCGCTGGCGCCCACCATGGGCACGCGCGAGAACGGGTCGATGGCCATCTGCGCCGTGGCCGCGGCCAGCCCGCACAGCAGGTAAAACAGCAGGTACTTGCCGTGGCCCAGAATGTCCTCCACGTTGTCCCCGAACACCCACAGGAACAACATGTTGCCGATCACATGGATCCAGCCGGCGTGCACAAACATCGAGGTGAAGATATTCGCGAAATGAAAGTGGGCTGGTGTCAGGCTGTAGAGCGTCATGAAATGGTTGAACGAATACGGGTCCACCTCTTCCAGCCAGAACTCGTGCAGAAAAACCAGCACGTTGGCCACGATCAGCAGCACCGTGACCGTTGGCTTCGAGTAGCTCGGCTGTGTGACTTTGATGGGGAATATCATTTGCCGGTGATCGCGGCCGCGCGGGCGGCGAATTCGGGATGGGCGCGCCTCTCGCCCCGCGCCATCAGGCCGCGAATCTCTTCCAGGCCGCGGATTCCGCCGCGCGCGCCCAGCGCCGTGCAGTTCAGGGCCGCCATGGCGTTGGAGAACTCCAGGGCATCGCGCATCGGCATTGCCTGCAAAACAGCATAGCAGAACGCCCCGTGAAACACGTCGCCCGCGCCCGTGGTGTCCACGCAATTCACCACAAAAGCCGGCGAGTAGAAGAATTCTCCGTGTTCCCTCGCCAGCGCGCCGTGCGCCCCCAGCGTCATGGCTGCCACCTTCATTCCGTATTCGCGCTCGATCAGTTCCAGCGCCTTGAAGGGATCGCTCTGGCCGGTCCAGGCCGTGGGAAACTCGGAGCTGGCCACCAGGTAATCGACGTGCGGCAGCACGCGGTCGAAACCGTGATAGACGGTATCGACGTCCACGCTGACGGGGATTCCGAGGCTCCGCGCGATGGCCGCCGCGCGCTCGACCGCCGGCGTGTCGTGCCCGTCGATATGCAGCAGGCGCGCGCACGCGATCTGCTCCGGCAGGATCTGTTCCGGGTCGATGCGCAGACAATCGTCGCGCCGCCATAGCACCGTGCGCTCGCCCGTGCTGCGGTCGATGACGATGTACGCCGACTGGTTGGCGCAATTCTCGCGAAGCTGCACATGCTCGATATCGATGCCCGCCCCGCGCAGGCTCTCCATCTGGATGCGCCCACGCTGGTCGTCCCCGACCGTGCCGATGTACTTGGCGCGCAGGCCCAGCCGTGCGCACGCCACCAGCGCGCTGGCTACCTGCCCGCCCGGGGAGACAACCTCTTCCTGGAACGGCACCTTCCCTGCGTATGCTGGGAAATGCGGCACGACCAGAAGCGTATCGGTGGCATTAAGACCCACCCCCACCACGTCGAATTCAGGCATTCAGAACTATTGTAAAGGACAGCCCCGTAGGGGCGCGAGAAAGTAGCCCAGCGCGCGCGCGCTGGGGACCAGGTCGCGGCGCCCGCCAGCCCCGGTTAGGGGCGTAAGAAAGCGCTGCCCGGCTCCTATCGCGCCGCTCGTGTAACGTTTCGCGTTGAGGCTATCATTGAGGGGTAGAACTACCATGCAGAAGCGGCTTCCGAGGAAACCGATCCATCCGGGTGAGATCCTGCGAGAGCAGTTTATGGCTGATTTCGGTGTCAGCATGAACCGGCTCGCGCGCGACCTCCGGGTGCCGGTGACGCGAATCAGCGAGATCGTAAACCAGCGCCGGTCGGTCACATCCGATACCGCACTGCGGCTGGCGCGGTACTTTGGCACGACGCCGGAATTCTGGATGAATCTCCAGACCAGCTACGACCTGGACACAGCCCGCTCCGGCGAGGCCGCGATCGAGCGGGACGTGCGCCCGATCCAGGCGGCGTAGCCACCGAGGGCGGCGGCGCGCGTGGAAGCGAAGGTTTGCCCAATAACGAATCGACTTCCGGAAGCGGCGTCACGCCGCCAACACCCTCTTGACACGCCCGTCTCCTTATGCTATTTTTTTAGCATGATGCTAAAAATCCAGCAGGAGCCGCGCTCGTGATCGCGCTGCCCGGCCTCAGCCGGCGGGAACGCCAGATCATGGAGATCCTCTACCAGCGCGCTAAAGCGTCCGTGTCGGAGGTGCGGGAGCTCATGAAAAACGCGCCCGGCTATTCGGCGGTGCGCGCCATGCTGCGCGTGCTCGAAGAGAAAGGCCACGTCAGGCACCAGGCGGAAGGGCTGAAATACGTCTACATGCCTGTCGTGGCGCGCGAGAAGGCCAAGCGATCGGCGGTGAAACACCTGTTGGACACTTTCTTCGCCGGAGAGCCCGACCAGATTGTGGCCGCGCTGCTGGATGTTTCCGCCACGCGCCTGACGCGCGAGGATCTGGACCGGATGTCGGAAATGATCGAAAACGCCAAGCGGGAGGGCAAGTAGATGTCGAGCTGGAACGTGTCGGAATGGTTTTCCTTTCTCGTGAACACGGCGCTCAAGAGCACGGTGCTGCTGGGCGCTGCATGGTTGGCGGCGTGGGCGCTTCGCGGGCGGTCCGCAGCCTTACGTCACCTGGTGTGGACCGCCGCAGCCGCGGCCGTGCTGGCTTTGCCCTTCCTTTCGGCTTCCTTGCCGGCCTTGCGCGTGCCGGCGTCCCGAGCGCTCCTTCCGTTTGACCCGGCCGTGGTCTTCCGGGTAGCCAGCTCCGCCACTGTTGAGCCTCCTTCGCCGTCCTCACTTCCGCCCGCCACGGCCCGCCGCGCGATCCCTGCGCCGCTCTATTCCGACTTGAGAATCTGGCTGATGTTGCTTTGGGCCGCCGGCGCGGCCGCGGCCTTCGCACGCATGTTCGCGGCATTCCTCGCCCTGTGGCGCGTCCAGCGCACCGCGCGTCCCTTCCCTGATGACGGCCTCTCGCGCGCGCTGGCCCAGTCGTTGGGGATTCGCCACCCGGTGCGCGTGCTCGAAAGCCGCCCCGGTGGCATGCCCATGACTTTCGGGCTTCTGCGGCCCGCCGTTTTCCTGCCGCCCGAAGCCGCCACGTGGAGCGAAGAGCGCCGCCGCGTCGTGCTGTTGCACGAGCTGGCCCACGTGCGCCGCGGCGACGTGGCTACACACTTGCTTGCGCGCACGGCCTTCAGTCTCAATTGGTGGAACCCGCTGGCGTGGTCCGCGTGGCGCGAATTTCTGAAGGAGCGCGAGCGCTCGACCGACGACCTGGTGCTCAACGCCGGCGCCCGCGCGTCGGATTACGCCGGCCATCTGCTGGAAGTGGCGCGCACCCTGCAATCCGCACCGGCAACCGCGTGGGCGGCGGTGGCCATGGCGCGGCGGTCGCAGCTCGAAGGCCGGCTGCTGGCCATTCTGGATTCGGGCGTGAAACGCCACGTGCCGGGACGCATGACGGCGCTGGCGGCGACGGTGCTGGCCGTGGCCGCGGTAGCCCCCTTCGCCGCCATGCGCGCGCAGACCCCCGCACCGAAGGTGGACGACACGGTCCGTTTCCGCGCTGCGGCTTCGGGCGCCGTTGTGGCGCAGCCCGCCACGGCGCCGGAGGCGAACGACGCCGTGGGACTCGTGAAACTGGGTGACCAAGCGCGCCAGCAAGGCCAGCTCGACGAAGCCACAGGTTACTACCGTAGGGCCGTGGCCCTGGGCGATCAGCCTGAAGTGGCCGCCGCGCTTCTTTATCTCGGAATCATCGACTACGAGAAGAAGGACAATGCCGGCGCGCTCGACTATTTCCGGCGGGCAGAGAGGGCGACTCCTTCCGGGTCTTCGAGGGGACCGGCGATTTCCTGGGAGGCTGTGATCAGGCAAAGGGAAGAGGACGGAGCGCCGGTCGCCGAATTCCTCTACCGGAGCGCGCTGGCACTGGAGGAGTGGAACTCGCCGGAGGCGGCCCTCACCATGGAATTCCTCGCCCACTTTCTGCGCGAGCAGGGCCGGGTAACCGAAGCCGAAGCTATGGAAGCGTCCGCCGGCGAGATCCGCAAGGCGCGCGTGGCGGAATTGTCGCCCAAACGCCAAACCGCCCAGATCTCAAAAGTCGGCAGCGGCGTCGCCGCGCCGGTGCTTCTACACAAGGTCGAGCCTCGCTATTCCGTCGAAGCGCGCGCCGCCAAGGTCCAGGGAACCGTGGTGCTCTCCCTGGTGATCGGAACCGATGGCACAGCCTCCGATGTCCAACTGCGTAAGGGCGTGGGATACGGGCTGGACGAGCAGGCGCTCAACGCCGTCACCCAATGGACCTTCAAACCTGGCATGCGTGACGGCGTGCCGGTGCCCGTGCAGGCCACCATCGAGGTGAATTTCCGGTTGCTGTGAGAAAAGCCGTCAGCCATCAGCCGTCAGCCGTCAGCTATCAGCTTTCAGCTTTAACAACAGCGCCACTTCCGGGGTTTAGCTGAAAGCTGATAGCTGAAAGCTACAAGCTACTTCGGATACACCCGGAAATCGTCGAAGTAGGTGACTGAGTCCGCCACCGTCCACAAGCCGACTTTCCCGGCGGTGGCGAACGTGTTGTCCCACCCCTGCAAAACGCGGCGATGGTCCAGGTACACCTGAAAACGGTTGCCGCGCACCGAGACCTTCAGGATACTCCAGCCGTTGGCAGGGATCTCGTGCTTGACTCCCGGCGCCAGCGCAATTTGGCGGCCGTTTTCCACCTTGTACAGCGCCACATTCTCTTCCAGCGCGTTGGCCCTGGCCAGGTAATAGTTGTTGGCGTCCCGGTAGCGCCAAACCAGGCCGCCTCCCTGGTCCTCGCGCCCCGCCACCGGCTTGATCCGCACGCTCACATCGCCATCGCGGAGGCTCATGTTGTCGAGAATTGCCAGCGGAAACCGGTCACCCGTGGGGTCGCTGGAAACCTGCGCCAAAACGTATGGCTGAGTCGGCGCACTCCCGTCTTTGCGGATCTCCCAGCGGGGCGCGCCACCGCGATTGGTCATGGCCACCGTCCACCCGGGCGGGGTCTGGCCAAGCGGCCCGTTGTCAAAGTTGATCACCCTTCCAGCCGATGCAATCAACCCGACCGAAACCAGCCAGCTTATCGTTTTCATACGGCCAAACTAGGGGCGAGTGGCATCTGCGCCCCCCTCACCCTTGCTTCTATTATACCGCGCCGGAAAGTGGCACCGCCGGCCGCGCTTTCCCCGGCTCGCACGTCACCATCACCGCGGCGCTTTCGAGGCCCGGTGAAGACGCCTCCACGCGCATCTCACCCGCCTGCTTCCCCGCCTGCACGATGGCCATCGCCAGCCCATTGAACGCCCTGCGCTTGTCTCCCTTGTCGGATTCGTGGCTGCTGGCGTCGCCGTTGCCCACCCCCAGTAGTTTGCCGCCGCCCGACACTTTGAAGCTCACCTCGTTGTCCGCCACCGGAACCACGCGGCCCTGCGCATCCACCACTTCCACCGTCATCATCGAGACATCTTCGCCATCCGCGGCGATACGCGCGCGGTCCGGCCGCAGCACGATCCTGGCCGCGGGACCCGTGGTTTCACGTTTCGCCGTCAGCGCCTGCTGCCCGCCCTTTGAGCCGCGCGCTTCGATCACCCCCGGCGCGTACTTCACCTTCCACGCCAGGTGCGTATTCTTGACCACCTTCTGCGCGCCCAGGCTCCGGCCATTCAGAAACAGCTCGACCTGTTCCAGGTTGGTGTGACACCAGACCTCGACTTCCTTCCCCTCTTGGCCGCTCCAGTTCCAGTGCGGGAACAGGTGCAGCACCGGCTTGGAACCCCACCACGCCTGGTAATAGTAGAAGTTGTCCTTGGGAAAGCCGCACATGTCCAGGATGCCGAAGTGCGAGTTGATGCACGGCCACCCATAGGGCGTCGGCTCGCCGCGGTAGTCGAAGCCCGTCCAGGCGAAGCCGCCGGCCAGGAACGGGCGCTCGTCGTAGAACTTCCACCAGAATTCGGCGGTCGCGGCCCACGGCGGTTTCTCGGTGTCGTAGGCGCGAACGTAGCCCTTCGCCTTATCATTCTCGTAGATGCCGCGCGTCGAAACCGTGCTGGCGGTCTCCGATCCGACCAGCGGCTTGCTCGGAAAATCCTTGTGAAATTTGTCGATCACCGGCTCGTTGTAATTGAAGCCCTGCACCTCGACCACGTTGGATGCGCCCTTGCCGCCGTACCCGCCATTCATCGCCACCGTGACCAGGCGCGTGCCGTCGAGCCGCTTGGCCAGCCTCTTCATCGCGCCGACGATGCGGGCGCCGCGCTCGTTGCCCTGCTCCCGCTCCTCGTTGCCCAGAGACCAGAGGACGATGCTCGGATGGTTCCGATGGCACCGGATCACGCGCTCCAGTTGGCTCAACCCTTCCGGGCTGGAATCCATCATGCGCGTCTCGCACATCACCACCATGCCCAGCTTGTCGCACGCGTCCATCAGCTCCGGTGCCGGCGGATTGTGCGACGTGCGCAGCCCGTTCGACTCCATCTCCTTGAGTTTTTCGATGCGGAAATATTGAATGCGGTCGGGCAGCGCCGAACCTACGCCGCCGTGGTCCTGATGGCAGCACGTGCCTTTGATTTTGACCGGCTTCTCATTGAGGAAGAACCCCTTTTCGGCGTCGAACCGCGTCGTGCGGATGCCGAACGGCGTCTCATAATGGTCCACTGCCGAGCCCGCCTCCACCGTGGTGAGCAAGCGATACATATTCGGCTCTTCGATAGACCACAGCGCCGGCCCGTTGACCACCACCTGCTGCTCGAACTCCCTCCGGCTCCACGCCGGGATGGATATCGGCGAGGCCGTGACACTCGCCACCGCGCTCCCGCCGGGACCCACAATGCGGGCAACCACGCGGCAAGCCTTGGTCGAGCCGCTATGGTTGTCCACTTCCGTCGTAATCTTCACCGTGGCCGCGCCCGGGCGCACCTCCGCGCGCACGAAAGTGCCCCAATGCGCCACGTGCACGGGGTTGGTCTTGGTGAGCCACACGTGCCGGTAGATGCCCACGCCTTCGTAGAACCACCCCTCGCCGAGCGTGGCGTCCGCCCGCACCACCAGTACGTTCTTGCCGCCGAAGTTGGCCCAATCGGTGACGTCGAAACTGAACGGTGCATACCCGCTCATCTCCGTGCCGAGGTAGTGGCCGTTGAACACGATGATGGAATTCCGGAACACGCCGTCGAATTCGAGCGCGATGCGCCTGCCCTCATCGGTCGCGGGCAGATCGAATACGCGCCGGTACCACCCGATGCTGGTAGCCGGGTAATTGCGCCCCAACGGATACGAACCGTGGTCGGTGAGCGTCCTGGCGTTTTCGAACGGCAGCTCGATAGCCCAATCGTGCGGCAGATCCACCCTTTGCCAGGAACTATCATCGAAGTCCGCATTGCCCGGCGTCACGAAGCCGCCCGACTTGGCGAAGCTGCCGGCGTCGGCGCCGAAGCCGAAGTCCTTCGCGGGATCGCCGGCGTGCCCCAAGTGAAACCGCCAGCCGAAATCCAGCAGCAGTCGCTCCCGGCCGGCGCCGCTCGCGGCCTGCTCCGGCTGGGACTGCGAGGCCACAGCGGGTTGCCCCGCCGCCGTGGCAGAGGCCGCAATGCCGGCTTTAAACAGATCTCTTCGTGTCCAATCGCTCATTTCGGTTCCCAGGGTCCACAATATCACGTTGCCCCCGCGATGCCCCTGGCCGGGAACTCCTTCGCGTGGCCGCTCAGCGGCCGGTCAATTGCTCCAGCTTTTCGGGATACCGAGCCCCTTCGACCGTGATCTTCGAGGCGGCTCGCTCGATGTCACCGAGATCGTCCGGCGTGAGTTCGACTGAGACTGCCCCCATGTTCTCATCCAAGCGATCGAGCTTGGTGGTGCCTGGGATCGGAACAAACCACGGCTTCTGGGCCAGCAGCCAGGCGAGTGCGATCTGAGCCGGTGTTGCATTCTTTCGTTCCCCGATGCTGGCGAGCAGATGAATCAGGGCCTGGTTCGCCTTGAGAGCCTCCGGCGTGAAGCGAGGCAGAGTGCTTCGGAAGTCGGAGCTGTCGAACTTCGCATTTTCGTCGATCTTGCCCGTGAGGAAGCCCTTGCCCAGGGGGCTGTACGGAACCAAGCCGATTCCGAGTTCCTCAAGCGTCGGTATGACTTCCTTCTCCGGAGTCCTCGTCCACAGCGAATATTCGCTCTGGAGAGCAGTGACCGGCTGGACTCGGTGCGCGCGACGAATGGTTTGCACTCCTGCTTCAGACATGCCGAAGTGCTTGACCTTGCCTTCCTGAATCAGGTCCTTCACCGCTCCAGTTACGTCTTCGATTGGCACGTTCGGGTCGACCCGATGCTGATAGAGCAAGTCGATGACCTCAACCTTGAGCCGCTTGAGCGAGCCCTCGGCGGCTTGCTTGATGTGCTCCGGCCGGCTGTTCAGGCCCGGCGAACCCTTCATCCCGCGGGGATCATGATTAGGACTGAGGTCGAACCCGAATTTGGTGGCGATCACCACCTGCTTGCGGAAGGGAGCTAGAGCTTCGCCCACCAGCTCTTCGTTCAAGAAAGGGCCGTAGACCTCGGCCGTGTCGAAGAATGTGATGCCGCGTTCCACGGCTGCCCGGATCAGAGAGGTCATCTCCTGCTTGTCTTTGGGCGGGCCGTAAGAAAAACTCATCCCCATACAGCCCAGCCCGAGAGCCGAAACTTCCAGGCCGCTTTTTCCAAGTTTGCGCTTCTGCATTGTCTCTCCTTCGGAACCGGTTTCGTTCTCCTATACCCCTAGGATAACTGCTGGCTCTGTGCGCGGATCAACTGTGCGAGAGGGATAGGCATTGGCGGTGGCCTTCCTTGCTTCTGTGTCGTCGAAGAGCGTATACTTTCTTAAAGTCGGAGGAAAAAGTGGCAGGGGTTTTTTCGGAACATCCGCTCAGCAGGCTGATTCGCGGTTTGGTCCTGTTCTTGCTAGCCGTCGCGCCGGGCCGCGCTGGCATCGTTCTCTTCACGGGAATCTTCGGCGCGGATGACCAGGTGGCGCTATTCAACTTCACGGCGAATGCGCCCGAACTCGTTACCTTCCAGACCTATAGCTATGGCGGCGGAACTGTCGACTCGACCACTATTCCATCCGGCGGATTCGCGCCTACCGCCTTCATTTTCGACAACCTGGGTAACGTCCTTACCGTCACGAACGGAACTTGCAGCCAGGTGGCCCAGGATCCGGTGACGGGAAACTGCGACGACCTTTTTTACCAGAACACTTTTGGGCCGGGCACGTTTACCTTGGCCTTGGCGGTATACGACAACCGTCCGGTGGATACCACCCTCGCCGACGGGTTTATCCAGGACGGCAACCCCGGCTTCACTTGCGCGGAAACGCTTACCAGCGGCAACTTCTGCGATGTCACGGCCTTAGGACAGTCGCGTGCCGGCAACTACGCCATTTCTATTTCCGGGGCGGATTCCGTCTCCCAAGTGGGGGTACCGGAACCCGGCGGTGTGTCTTTGCTGCTCAGCGGCGGCGCCTTGGCGGTGTTGCGGCGGCGGCTGCGTTTCAAAGTCACGGGAGTTTAGCTGGGGGAAACTCTGGGGGAGAATAAATGAAGAAGCTGATTCGTCTCGCTATTGGTGCGCTTGCTCTATCGCTCATTGCAGCCATCGCGCAAACGCTGATGCCTTTGCAGGATTCCTTTTACGTGCCGGGCAGCGCCACGAATTACGGAACGGCAACCACCATCACGGTAGGCAGCTCGTCGAGTGTCGGCCTGGTCCAGTTCGACCTGAGCTCGCTCCCGGCGGGAGTGACCGCGGCCCAAGTCCAGAAAGCCACGCTGACGCTATTCCTGGATCATGTTGGCTCGGGCGGAACAGTCAATATCGAGACGGTCGGATCCGCCTGGACCGAGTTGGGGGTCAACGGAACTTCCCCGCCCTCGGCCGGCGCCACGGTTGCGGCGGCTGTGTCGGTCGCCACGGTGAATACGTTCATCACGGTGGATGTGACGTCGGCCGTGCAGGGCTGGATTACGACCCCCAGCTCGAACAACGGTTTCATGATTGTGCCGAACTCGGGAACGAGTGTTCAGTTCGACAGCAAGGAGAACCTGAATACCAGCCATCCGGCGGCGTTGACCATCACGCTTGCAAATACTGGCCCGGCTGGCCCCGCCGGCCCCACCGGAGCTACCGGCGCCGCGGGCCCGACGGGTGCAACCGGTCCGACTGGCCCCACCGGCCCCGCAGGCCCGACGGGTGCTACCGGTCCGGCCGGCCCGGCAGGGTCCGGACCAGTGACGATCAACCTGGTTTGCGCTTCCACTTGCACGCAATACGCGCTGGAAGTGCAGGTCCCACAAGGCAACCCCAGCAGTTTCTTTGGACCGTTTGATCTGATCTCGAAGGTCCAGGATGCGCCGTTCTACCCCGTGACGACGACGGGAATTATCGGCATTGCCGGACCTCCCGCCCCGCCCTCGCCGCCTGGCAGTGCCGCCGGGATTATCTATAGCGCCGGTCAAACCGTTCCGGTGATTGTCAACGGCCCGGTCGCCTGCCAATTCGACAACCAGGTTGTCGGCGGGGACTACGTTGTGCCCAGCCCCTACAACGGCGGATACTGCCATTCCGTGGGCCAGACCGTGCCGACCTCGGGCCAGATCCTTGGTCTCGCCTTGGCCGCTAACGGACCGAGTTCGTTCGGATCGCCTTTTGCTGAAACCATTCTGCTGGGCGCCGCGCATTAGGGCCGGGCGACCAAGCGGCGAAGCGCCTCCAGTTCCCGGGCTTGAGCCGGAAGCATGATACAGGTCGCCGGGACTGCGCCCGCCTCCCATGCGGCTTGCCGCTGGTTGCGTTGGGAGTACAGCATCATCAAATTGCGGCGCGCATTGAAATTGCAGGGGTCGAGCTTCAAGGCATGTTCGAAGCCGTTCAACGACGCCGCCAGGTCGTTCATCCGGTAGTAAGCCCCGCCGATATTGTTCCAGCGGTCGGCGGTTTCCCCGGTCAGCGCCATGGCGCGTTCGAAGTGCGCCAGCGCTTCGGCCGGTTGGTTCAGGCTGAGCAGCACGATGCCGTAATTGTTATGAAGTTGGTCGTTGCCGGGATCGACGGCCAGGCCCTTACGCAGGTACCCGGCAGCCTTCCCGGGATCGTTCCAGTAAAGGCTGGCCATGCCCAGCCAGGCCCTCCCTTTGAGCGGCGATTTCCGCGAGATGTCCGTCCAGAAAGTCTTTTCGTCGCGCCAGTCCGCGTTGCGGGAAATGGTTCCGGCGAGCATCACGGGAACGAGGGCCGCTACGGCCATCGCGAGCTTCATGCGCGGAATCCGCTCCAGCAGGAAACCCAGCGCGATCGCCATCGGGACCAGAGGCAGATACGTGCGATGCTCGAAGATCACATCGGCCAGGGCCACCACGCTCGAGCTGGGCGCGATCAGTACGAAAAAGCCCAGCGCCCACAGGGCCGCCGCGGAATGCTTCTTCCACGCCAGCCACACCAGGGCCGCGCCGAGCAGTGCCAGCGCCAATATGCCGGCCCACGTCGTCCAAGGCTCAAGCAGGCCGGCCGAGGGGCGCACATCGCGATCGAGGTTCAACCCAAAGGGTGCGATCATCAGGCGCAGGTAGATCCACAGCACGCGGCCTTGCGTCAGCAGGTAGGAGATGGTGGAGATTCCGCGTACCCGGCCCACGCCGGGGTCCAGCGGAGAAATGTGGATCAGATACAACAAGCGGCCTGCGGCCAACCCCGCGAATCCGGCGAGCATGGCGAAGTAGCCGATTTTCGGACGCCGCCGCTCGAACAGGTCCAACAGCAGGAGGAATCCCGGCAGCGCGATGGTCTCCTCTTTAGCGAGCAGCGATAGGCCGAACAGCAACGCGCTGGCGAGGTATTTCCCTCGCCCGTAGAACCACAGCACCCACAAGGCGAGGTGCGTGCTCAACAGCGTAGACCGCGCGAACACGTAGGTCACGGACTCGGTCTGCAAGGGATGCAGGGCAAACAGCACGGCTACGCAGCCGGCGGTGAACGGGGATAGATACTTTCGCGCCACCGCCAGCAACAGAATCGAGTTCGCGGCGTGCAGCAGGAGGTTGACCCAGTGATAGAGCACCGGGTTTTGTCCGCCCAGGAGATAGTTCCAGTGAAATGTGAGATAAGTCAACGGGCGCGTCTGCGGCAACCCGAATATCCTCCACCCCAAGCCGGGTCTCACGATCCAGGGAGTGGAGAAGATGGCAGCGTCGTCGAAGTGGAAGCTGGATGCCAGCGAATTGGCGTAGGCCATCAGGACAAGAAGCGCGAGCGCCCCGGCCTGCCATTGAAAGCGGTCCAGCAGCGGCGGGGATGACGATGGCGCTGCCCCAACGGTGTTCGTTTCGTCGCCGGTCACTTTGGAGGGGAAGATATGACCAGAGATTTCCATTTTTGGTCTTGGTTTTCCGTCAGTATACCCCAGCCGGCTCTGGATCCGGCAGATCCCCGCTTGCCCTGCGGCACGATTCTCCGCGAAACCTGCTACCCTTGGTTCGGCAGCCAGAAGGGAGCAACCATGCACTGGTACCACTATGTCGCCTACTTCTGCGGGGGCGGATTCCTCGCCAACACCCTGCCCCATCTGATCAATGGGATCTCGGGGCGCCCCTTCCAGAGCCCCTTCGCATCACCACCCGGGGTAGGCTTGTCCTCCTCGAGGGTCAATGTCCTGTGGGGCTTTTTCAACCTTGCTGCCGGCTACCTGCTCGTCTGTCGTGTCGGCACTTTCGATCTGCGCAACACCCTGCACGTGCTCGTCCTCGGGGCGGGCATCCTGATCGTGTCGCTCGGGCTGGCCCACGCATTCGGACGCTTCCACGGCGGGCGGTGAGCCGTTCTATAGCGCCGCTTCCCCGCGCGTATCGTCGCGGATGCGGATGGCTTCCACCACCTCGGACACAAAGATCTTGCCGTCTCCGATGGCGCCCGTGCGCACCGCTTCGACGATCGCGCGAATCACTTCGTCTTTGCGCGCCGAAGGCACCACCATCTCGAGCTTCATCTTGTGCAGGAAATCCACTTGGTACTCGCGGCCCCGGTAGACCTCCTTATGGCCCTTCTGGCGGCCGTGGCCGCGCACCTCGCTGACGGTCAGACCGTCAATGCCGATGTTCTTGAGCGCCTCCCGGGCGTTCTCCAGCTTGGAGGGTTGGATGACTGTTTCAATCTTGACCATTGGCCTATGCCTCGAAATTGTACCCCTCTTCACCGTGAAGCGATAGGTCCATGCCGCTGTCTTCCTGGCGTTCATTCATGCGCAGCGGCGTCACCAGCTCGGTGATCTTGAGCGCCGCTAGCGTCCCCACCACGGCCATGCCAATGCCGATTCCGGCGCCGATGAGTTGATTCACCACCTGGCCGGGGTTGCCGTCGATCCAGCCGAGCGCGGCGGGCTGGCCGTTGGCCAGCTTCAGACCCGCGTTGACCACGCGCGTGGCGAACACACCGGTTAGCAGGCAGCCCGCGAACCCGCCGGCGCCATGCACGCCAAAGACATCGAGCGAGTCGTCGTAGCCGAATTTTTCCTTCGTCACGGTTACCATGAAGCAGCATAGCGCGCCCGCCACCAGGCCGATGAGCACGGCGCTGAACGGTTCGACGAAACCCGCGCCCTGGGTGACGGTGGCGAGGCCTGCGACAGCGCCGGAAATAGCGCCCAGCGCGCTGGCTTTTCCGTTGCGCAGGTATTCGGCCACCATCCACGAGACGGCGCCGGCCGCGGCCGCAAAGTGCGTAGCCACGAATGCGCTGGTGGCCAGCGAGGACGCCGCCAGCGCGCTGCCGGCGTTGAAGCCGAACCACCCCACCCACAGCAGGCACGCGCCGATGAAGCTCAGCACCAGGTTGTGCGGCACAATCTTCTCGTGCGGATACCCCACTCGCTTGCCGATGTAGAGCGCTGTCACCAGAGCCGAAAATCCCGACGTGATGTGCACCACCGTTCCGCCGGCGAAATCGAACACCGGGTACTTACCGCCCAGGAACGCGCTGAGAAAACCGCCGCTGCCCCAGATCATGTGCGCCACGGGGAAATATACGAAGAACGCCCACAGCGTCGAGAACACCACCATGGCACGAAAGCGCACGCGCTCCGCAAATGCGCCGGTAATCAGCGCCGGCGTGATGATGGCGAACATGAGCTGATAGATCATGAACGTCTGGTGAGGAATGGTGGGGGCGTAGACCGCATTCGGTTCGGCTCCCACCCCGCGCAGGAACACGTAGCGCAGGTCGCCGATGAACGGGTTACCCCCTGCGAACACCAGGCTGTAGCCGCACACCGCCCACAGCAGGGTGATCAGCGCCATCATGGTGAAGCTCTGCATCATGGTGCCGAGCACGTTCTTCCTGCGTACCAGTCCGCAGTAGAACAGAGCCAGGCCCGGACCCGTCATCATCAGCACCAGCGCGGCGCTGACCAGCATCCAGGCGTTGTCGCCGGCCGACTGGGAGGCGGCTACCGCGGCCTGCAAGGCCCGCAGTTCGGCGCGATCCCCCAGCGGAGCTTGCGCCAGGACGGAGGGAGAGAATAGAAGTAGTCCAGCAAACACACGATTCGACAACATGGTCTCCTCGACGTGGAGATAGCTCCCGCGCACAGAGCGGGAATACCACACGGTAGAAGATGGCGCGCCGCTGGGCCACAAAAAAGAATCAATGCGTCCCATAGAAAGAATTTATGGCTCTCACCCGCATCCAAGCGGACTGGTGCCTTCCGGTTTATCCGTTGTAGAATCAACACACCCGATACTCATGAGAACTGATACTAGATTCCTGATCGCGCTGGCCGCGCCTCTCTGTTGCGGAGGCCTGCTCCTCGCCCAGCACACGTTGGAAAGCGAAACCAATCCCCTGGCCGGAAACCGCACGGCCATAGCGGCCGGCAAACGTCTCTACGACAGCGCCTGCCAGTCGTGCCACGGGGCCGGCGCGCGCGGCGACCGCGGTCCGGCCCTGGCCACCGGCGTTTTCCACCACGGCAATGCCGATGGACAGATCTTCCTGAACATCCGCAACGGCATCAACGGCACGGCCATGCCCCCCTTCTCCCAGTTCACTTCCGACCAGGTCTGGCAACTGGTTTCGTACATCCGCAGCCTCGCCGGCGCCGCCGTGAGCGAGCGGGTCGGTGGCAACCCGGCCGCCGGCAAAGCTGTCTTCGAGGGCCAGGGACAGTGCCTCTCCTGCCATACGGTCAATGGCCAGGGTCAGCCGGTCGGCCCCGATCTTTCGGCTGCCGGAAACGGGTCCGCCCAATCTCTTCAAGCCGTCATCCTCAATCCCAACCAGCCTCCCGCGCCGGCAGGCGGACGGGGACCATTCCGCCGCAGTCCGCCCACCACCCTGACCGTAAAAACCTCCGATGGCCATGAGTACCGCGGCGTGCG
>Ga0326728_10013950_pt1 | contig 17262 bp, 16 predicted proteins | sample MB3enrmetagenome_FD_207602 | JGI IMG/M metagenome (GOLD analysis project Ga0326728, IMG submission 207602) | Lab enriched peat soil microbial communities from McLean, Ithaca, NY, United States - MB31MN | ecosystem: Environmental > Terrestrial > Soil > Wetlands > Peat | place: USA: New York... | reverse complement strand
CCGGGTCAGGCCCGATCTGGTGGGGCGACTGCTCAAACCCATAGACCGCGAGCCGATTCAGGCGCGCACAAGCGCCTAGTGAAATGTGTCATTTTCGAGTCCCAATAGCGCCTGGGTCCTTCGGGACGACTTTTTTAGCCCGAAAGCCCATTGTTCCACTCTAGATATCAGCATAAACTGATCTCGTACACACTGGAACTTAATGAGGAGAATATTCAAAGTGCGGAAAACCCTGATTCATTGTATCTGCCTATTCCTCTGTTTTTCGCTCTCTTTCGATACCGCCTGGTCCACCGCTTGTCAGGTGTCTTCTCTTGATTTCTCTCACCGTTCAATAGATTCATCATTTACGACGGAGGCGCTGTCCGCAGCCGCCGGAGAATCGATTGCTCCATATCATCCAATCGTCAGCGAATCGATCGATCAAGGTGCCGCCGCGCGATTGAATGCTCTCGTCCGAGACGATGACCAATTAACAGCGACAGAATACCAAGCGCATGTGCTCGATACAATGAGATCCCTCCGGGACGGCGGTATGGGCACCGTTGTCTATGGCTTGAATGCGAAAAAATTTAACGAAGATATTGCCAAGAGTGACACAAAACTCGACATGGCGGAAGTCTATAAGCGTGCTAATCGACGTTTGACGCAGAAATACGGCGGCCATATCAAGGCTGTTCCGAGCTGGGAGCGTCGCACTGAACGCCCTCACGATATGCCGGGTCTGATGGGTATCCTGGAACAAGTGATCGGCCAAAAAGGCACGGAATGGCGAGATCAATCAGTCGTCATTGTGCCTGATGGGGGCAAAAAAACCAGATTTGCCACAAAGATTTTAAGCGAAGGGTATTCCGGGCTGACGAGATTATTCGGCGGGCTATATGAAAATATCCGTGAATTCGCCTTCATCAATGCCTTAGCGACGTTGAGGTATCTGCCCGATGGGTTTCAGAGGTTTGTCGCTGTCGTCGGGAGCGATCAAATGCGCAAACTCGGGAAAGGGGCTGGTATTGGCGGAATTTCCTTGAAGGACAAAAACCGATTAGCAGAACGACTTAAAGATGCCTCTGTGATCAATGGCGGAGCCCGGATCGAGCTATTGACGCCCCAGGAAATTACTCTGCTGGATAAGATTTCTTATTTGCATGAATGGACGGAAGAAATGGTCGGAGGAGTACTCAAAAACATACCGGCCCTCAGCCATGGAAAAGATGGGAAACCAGAATTTCCCAATCGGTGGGAAGAACTCAAGAAAATCATCGACCGAGAAAAATTAACCCAGTTGGGAATGCTGTCGGGCAGTCGTGACGGATTGATGACCGGATTCATGGAAAAAGAAGAAAACCTTGGCATGCTCATTCGCCTGTTCTATGAAACCACCAAGAAGAATGAATATCTTTACAAGAATCCTTTTGACTTCAATCTTGATAAACGATTTGCTGAACGGGTGTTGAAGGCCCTAAAAAACCGTCAATCCAAAACCCTATCCACAACACAGTCTTTGAAAACCCTGGACCAGTTGGGTGTTAGCTTTATGCAGACGGCATTTCAGTCGCATTTCGTCAATAGCGAGCAATGGATGAAGATCCGGATAGATACGAAGCAGACCAAAATTGAAGAGGCCGATTGGCGTGCCTTGAAGGAGGTCATTGATGAAGTCTGGACACAAGAAGCCGCCGATGGCTTCGGTAAGATCTATGTTCTGGATTACGGTGCGGATTATCGTTGGATGGATGTCGCCGATCTACGGGAGTGGAATGCCTTCCTGAACACGGCTGTTGCTGATGATGACGTGCGGGCTTCTCTCGGACTGAAGCCGGGCATTGAAATTGATCAGGAGACGGTGCATCTCGATGGCCAGCTTGAAATTAAAGGAGACGCAGAACCGGGCACACTCTATATCGAGCGAGTCTCTGTCACTGGTGGGGGCACTCTAATCGTCGTTCGAGGGAATACCCATGACAAGGCAAATAGTAATGGCGACCGGACCCTGATCAGTAACGTTCATTTTCATGTTCCCCAGGGGCAAATTTTGATCGTCGATGCAGGAGCTAAGATTTTAGACAGTGACATTGATCAACGGACTACGACTAGAGTGAACATTGCCCCAGGCTCTCTGGTGGAAAGGGTGTTTTCGATCAGTCAGGAAGGGCTCGCTCTCGTTCCTGAGCTCTGGGCCAGGCCTGATGAACGGGTCACCGTCTTGCAGGTCCTAGATGATGGTGGCATGGTTAGAAAGACCGGCCTTGTGCGGTCCCTTATTTCTTACCCATTCACCAAGAAGGCCTTAAAGAGCTTTGACCCCGTGGTTTGGGAAAGGTTGAGAGCGCGAAACCCCGAGTATCTTGGAAACATCGGCTGGGGCGATGTCGCTTCAGATTTCTACGGCAATCCTGACCCTGCGCTAGGGGGATACTCTACGGCGGATGCTCAACCGCACGCAAGCTATGTCTGGCAAGATAATATGGTTCGGGCACTGGATACGCGGATTGATAAATCTGTTGGGGTGTCAAGAGATGATATGTTCAACAAGGTTTTTGTGAGTCCCGGCATTCCCGGTGCGGAAGCAGTCGTCGGGAAACATTTTATGCGCTGGGGGCCGGTGGCAGCTTTTATGGCGATGGTTTTCATTGAAGGGCTGCGCGCGTTTGTCGGAGCGCAGTATTGGCATAGCAGTCTGTGGGGGGCGACTGGTGTGGGCGTGCTTACGATCCTTCTCCCAATTGTTCTTCATCTCTTCGGAGTCTTTGTGCAGGATGCCAATGGAGAATGGAAGAGCATCGGGATTCAAGATGTCCTGGCTGGCCGCGTCAAAGCGGAAGCTTTCTTTTCCGCTTATCAAGCGGCATTGCCGATTGCCTCAACTAGTATTTTCGGCGCGTTCCTTCCGACAATCTTTGGAATGCACTGGGGTTTTGCTCTGGTGACGGCACTTCTGCCTCACGCCTACGCACAGCGGAAGATCTTCTATCCCAGTCGCACGGACGAACGGTCGGTTTCCTGGTATGGCGGTGCGGCATAAACTCGTCCAGGACGGCCCAGGAATTTATATAGGTCTAATGGGTCATAAGATTTAGCCGTTCGATGGATAGTTTTAACGTAAAGAAAGTGGCATCCTATGGGTACCTTCGGCGCGGTTCGCTGAAGGCGAACCGCTTAGCCGATGGCCATCGCAACCATAACAAGAAAGGAAGGCGAAGGTGGCAAGCAAAAAAGCATCGATAAACAACCCCACCATCGTCGTGGTTGACGACGATTCAGGCATACGGGAGTCCTTGAAGGACCTGCTCGCGCTGGAGAATTGGGACTGTGTGGTGGCCTCAACTGGCAAGGAAGGTTTGGCGCTGGTGGAAGCGCTCAAGCCGGAACTCCTTGTGACGGATGTTCAGCTTCCAGACATGTCGGGCTATCAGCTTTGCCAGAGCATCAAGCGCGATCCCTCGTACCGGGGCATTCCGGTGATCATGATCACCGGACGCTTCACGGAACCGGACGACAAGGTCCAGGGATTCGAATCGGGGGCGGACGAGTTTTTCGCAAAGCCCTTCGATCCTGTTCTATTTGTGGCAAGAATTAGAAGTATTCTGAGGGGACTGACGCCTCAGGCGGCGTGAAACGGCAAACGGCGTAAATAGAAAATAGTAAATAGACCAGGCATTTTTGATATTGGCACCATTTCACGATTTACCATTTACGCCATATGCCGTCGTTTCGTTGGGTGGGGGAAACATCCGTCTGTCAGCAACACTGATCGACGGGTGTTTTTATTATGCTCTTTTTTCGGCGGCAGCGATCAACTTTGTAATCATTTTTCCTATCAAATCCAGAGAGCTCCGAAGCCGTGCGTGATCCTCAGCTGGAAGCATTCCCTGGTTGGCTGCAAGGCGAAGTAAAGGGATGCATTCGTTTACAGATCCTCTCGCTATCCAGAAAAATTGCCGTCGGTCATTATGATGCCAGCGTCCGCATCCTTCTGCCAAGTTGGTAGGAATGGACATAGATGCGCGTCTGAGCTAATCAGCAATAGAACCGTTGCCTGAAGCAGGTTTTGATGTCCGGTGAGCGATTTCTTCAGAAAAGCGCAAGCTTTGCTCGTACACCTTCAATTTTTCGAAGAGAAAAGCCATACCTCTTAGAGTATTTTGGGCAAAGTTTATTCATGCGAAAACGGCAAAGAGTGTAAATGGTAAATAGAAAATAGTGGGGGCTTTTTTTGTGTCGGCACTATTTACCATTTACTATTGACGACGTTTGCCGTGCCAACACAAAAAAAAGCCTGGAAGAGGGAGGGGGATTCTTCCAGGCTAAATCTGTTGATGTTAAGAAACGCCTACTGATAGCACTGCGGCGGTTCAACCAGGGGGTGCTCAATGACCTGCCGCATGCCGCAGCGCACACAGACCAAGTCGTACGCTTCCAGCATCATGTCCAGCACTGCCATAGGGCTTCCGCATCGGATGCAGATCCCATGCTCGTCCATAATCCAGCGTACACGGTGAATGTTACGCCTGTGTTACTGTGCCTGAATAAAGGAAGGACTGACAAAACCTATCGTTTTTTAGATGATATTTTCTTAAGGATGTCCCAGTTGTTCAGGACGTCCCGGGCCGTCTTGAGGGAGTGGTTTTTGAGGTGGCGACGATGCTCAGCTTTGTAGCCGAACACATGGGGGTGACGGAGGGTGAGCTTCCGGATGAGGGTTTGAATGACATGGTCAATGGAAAAACGTCCTTTTTCCCTGGCCAGCTGGGCATGGAACACGACCTGGAGCAGGAGGTCGCCTAATTCTTCTTCCATATTGGGATAGTCCTTCTTGCGGACAGACTGCTTGAACTCCCGGGATTCTTCGAACAGGTATTTCAGGAGGCTTTGATGCGTCTGTTGGCGGTCCCAGGGGCACCCTTTGGGCGATCGCAGCCGGGCCATGACTCGGACGAGTCGATCAAAACTTTTCATAATGACGGCGAATTGTATAAAATCTGCCGTATTTTGATGTATAAAAGGCCCCGGGGTGGACTGGTGGCGGAATTGGCATACGCGTACGGCTCAGGACCGTATTCCGAAAGGATTGCGGGTTCAAGTCCCGCCCAGTCCACCACGGGGCTCATTCTCCAATGAAGCAAAAAAAGACCCATCTATCCCCTCCAGCGGTTTCGAACCGCAATGCCCGCCATGATTACCACATTCTGGAAACCTATGAGGCGGGGATCGCGCTCCGGGGCCCGGAAGTGAAATCCCTGCGCACCGGGAAAGCCACGCTTCAGGACAGCTTCGCGCGCATTGACAAAGGGGAGATCTATCTCCACCAGATGCATATTTCGCCTTACACCTATACCCATCATGAGGACCTGGGACCGACGCGCGCCCGTAAGCTCCTGATGCATCATCAGGAGATCAAAAAACTGGAAGGCCGCGTCCAAGAGAAAGGCTTGACGCTCGTCCCGCTGGAAGTCTTCTTTAACAAGCAAGGGATCGTCAAGGTGACTCTGGCGCTGGCCAAGGGAAAACTCGGCCCGGACCAGCGGGACGATATTAAGAAGCGGGACTTGGAGCGCGAAGCGCGCAGAGAATTTAGAGCTAAAACGAAGTTTTAAGTAGAATGACGTTCATGGAGGGATGGGTGAGCGGTTTAAACCGTCGCTCTCGAAAAGCGATGTGGCTGAAAGGTCACCGTGGGTTCGAATCCCACTCCCTCCGTGTTTATTTTGATTTATGAAGAAGCTGTTTAAAATCGTCCTGGTCCTTGTCGGTCTGGGAGCCTTGCTTCTGCTCGCGGGCAGCGTGGCCCTGCGCATTTACCTTCCGCCGGAAAAGGCCAAGGCCCTGGTGCTGGATCGCCTGAGCCGACAGCTCCAGCGCGCCGTACAGATTGATTCGGTTTCAGTCGGCCTTTTGTCCGGCCTGCAGGTGTCTCACTTGAAAATCTCGGAGTCCCCGGACTTTGCCAAGGGGGTCTTTCTTTCGAGCGACCAATTTTCTTTCAAGATCGCGCTGGCCCCGCTCCTCTTTCATAAAGTGATCGTTCGGCAGATCGTGCTGAAGAAGCCGGAGGTCACCATCATCCGCGGAACCGATGGAAGGACCTTTAACTTTTCGGACCTGACCGGATCGACGGCTCCTTCTGCTCCGGCAGGCGAGGAGAAAAACGAGTCCCTTCCCTTCCTTCTCCTGGTGTCGCGCGCGGAAATTCAGAAGGGGGCGTTGCATTTCATCGACCATTCTTCCGCCCGGCAAAGCATGGATATTGCGCCGTTTGACCTCAAACTGAAGAACGTGAGCCTCACCTCCCCCTTCACGCTCGAAACCGGCCTGCATGTGAAGGCCAAGGGGACGGACTTAGCGCTTGCTTTGGCGGGACAGGCGGACCTCCTGCAGGGAACCTTCAAGATCAAACACGGGAGCCTCGTGAGCCGGAACACCAAGATCGTTTTATCGGGTGCGCTGAGCGGTCTGAAAACCGCAGAGCCCGTCGTCGACCTGAAGGTGGACATCCCCCAGCTCAGGCTCGCGGACATGGCGGCGTTTTTTTCTCTTCCGCCAACAGTCAAAATCGATAAACCTTTGAAGGGCAGCCTGTCCGTGAAGGGCGATCAGAAGGTGATGGAGCTCCAATCGCAGCTGTCCCTGGGTGCCATCCAGACTACCGGCCACGGGCAAATCCATGACGTGTCTGCCAAACAGCCGACACTCAGCTTTCATCTGGAAACAAATTCCTTTCCCGTGGCAGAGGGCTTAAACTGCGTTCCCGGGGCGCTACCTCAGGGGATAACGCTCACGGGAAACACGCGGCTTTCGGCTGATTTCTCCGGCACGCAGGCGGGTGGTGATTTCGCCATCAAGTGCCTGGGAACTGACCTGGTGATTGCCCAGACGGGTACCTTTTCCAAGCCGGCGGGGATGCCGCTCGATTTCTACATCATCGGAGAAATCGCCAGTCTTGCACCCCTGAAAGTCCTCATCAAGAGCCTGAGCATTCAATTGGCGTCCAATGCCTTGAGCGCATCCGGGTCTTATGAAACCCGAGGCGCTCAAGGAATGATCAATTTTGTGGCCAAGGCCGTCAATTGGTCCGTCGCCGATTTGGCCAAAGTATCTCCGCTTTTGGCGCCCTATCATCCCACGGGGAGCCTCTCTTTTGATCTTCACGACGCCGGGCCCTCCAGCGCTCCGCAGACATCGCTTCAGACCACCGGGGATGTGTCGATGGCCAATATCAAGCAGACGTATTATGAGGGCCAGGACGCGCACCTGAAATGGAACCTGACGGAGGTGACACCGGACTTGTCGAAAGTGAGCGGCACCGCTTCCCTCAAGCAGGGGCCCGGAAAAATTTTGAATGTGGACAAGCTGGCAGCCGGCTCGCGCCTTGCGAAGATCGTCTTGGCCCCGCTCGAAACGCTGGCCAAGCTCCAGAGTTCAGGCGTGCTGGCGAACATGAATCTGCCGTCCCTCCAGACCATCACTTTTGAGTCCATTGTCGGGGATTATGTGCTGCGGTCCGGCGTGGTGAATATCAAAACGTTTGATTTGAATGGACAGGCTTTGAGCGTACAGAACACGGGCACCGTCGGTCTCGCGGGCGCCCAACCCATTAATTTAAGCGTTGTGATGAAACTCGCCCAGGGAAGCGGCGGCTCGCTTGGCCAGTTCATCACGGACGAGAAGGGGCGCCCGACCCTCAAGTTTATAGCTACCGGGTCCGTCGCGAATCCGCAAGTGAAGCTGGACGTAAAGGATGTCGGAAAGAAGGCTGTTCAACAGGCGGGCCAACAACTCTTGAAAAATCCGGACGTGCAGAACGCGGTGAATAACCTCCTCAAAGGCATCTTTCATTGATGTCCCGAGCCCCGATCCTTGTCATTGATGACGATAAGCATCTGGTGGAATTGCTCCAGCAATATCTGGAGGCCCAGGGCTATGTGGTCTATACGGCCCTGGACGGACTCCAGGCGCATCCGCTGGCGCAAGCCCGGCAACCGGCCCTGATTATCTTGGACGTAGACATGCCGATAACCAACGGCCTTAAGGCCCTCGAGCAGCTGCGCGCCGACCCAAAGACAAATTCCATTCCCGTGATCATGCTTACCGGGGTTGTTTCAAGCCGTGTTTTCCCGCAGATTGAGAAAATGCCGCGAGTGTCTCATATCAAAAAGCCGGTCCAGCTGGAAGACCTCCTCTCCATGGTTCATGTTTATATCCCCGAGGGCGATTAACGTTATAAGACGCTTTCCGATTTTTCCGCGTTCGCGGAGAGGTGCAAGAGTGGTTGAATTGGCTCCCCTGGAAAGGGAGTAGGGCTGAAAGGTCCTCGCGGGTTCGAATCCCGCCCTCTCCGCCGACGGGGCAATAAAAAACCCACGATCCCTCGTGGGTTTTTTATTTGGTGGAGGTGACCGGGATCGAACCGGCGACCTCATCGTTGCGAACGATGCGCTCTCCCAGCTGAGCTACACCCCCAAAAATCAGTCGGTATTATAACATGTATAATTATTTTCTCAGATGAGCTATCAAGTCCTCGCCCGCAAATACCGTCCTCAGACGTTTGAAGACATCTTGGGGCAGGGCCATGTGGCCACGACCCTGGTCAATGCCCTTCGCCACCAAAAGGTGGCGCATGCTTATCTTTTTTCCGGGCCGCGCGGTGTGGGGAAGACCACGACTGCCCGGGTTCTCGCCAAAGCGCTCAACTGCGTCAAAGGGCCGACGCCGACCCCCTGCAATGCCTGCGATTCGTGTTTGCGTATCGCCCAGGGGCAGGAGCTCGTGGATGTTCTGGAGATTGATGCCGCCTCCAACCGCGGCATTGAGGAAATCCGCGAACTTCGGGAAAACGTGCGCTACGCGCCCGCCCACAGCCGCTATAAGGTGTACATTGTGGATGAAGCCCACCAGATCACTCATGACGCGTTTAATGCGTTCCTGAAGACGCTGGAAGAGCCTCCCGATCATGCCGTTTTTGTCCTGGCGACGACCGAGCACCAGAAGATCCCCGCGACGATCCTTTCCCGCTGCCAGCTTTTTCGCTTCAAGCGCGTGTCCGCTGTCGAAATTGCCCGGCACCTGGAAAATATTCTCGCGAGTGAAAAAGTCAAAGCCGAATCGGAAGCGCTGACGCGCCTGGCCAGAGCCGCAGGAGGATCTGTCCGGGACGCCCTGAGTCTCCTGGACCAGTCGCTGGCCTATGCATCCGGAACTCTCACGGCCAAGCAAGTGGAAATGCTTCTCGGCTTCCTGCCGGAGGAATTCCTCATCGGTTTTGCTTCCGCGCTCCTCGAACGCAAGCCTGCCGGGGTCCTCGAGTGGGTCCGCCAGCTGGTTGAAGAAGGGTGGGACATCCCCCAGTTTGTCCGCGACTTCCGCGAGTTTCTCCGCCAGACCATGGTTGAGCAGCTGAGCGAAGGAGCGAAGGAGCGAAAGAGCGAAAGAGGGAATGCAGATTCCCTCGCCCCCTCACTCCCTCACTCTTTCACTCTTAAGATCGCCGGCCGTCCTGTCACGCTCGCCGAGGTCCTGCACATGATCAAGGTGATGGGGCAGTGCGTCGATGAGATGCGCTGGAATGACAACCCGCGGCTGGTGCTGGAGCTCTACAGCCTGCGGCTGACCCAGCCTTTTGTGGATGCGGGAGAACTGCTGCGCCGGCTCGAACAGCTTGAAGGAACAGCGGGGAAGGCGGAAACATCGGCTGCGACGGTAAAGCCGGCAGCGGCGATAGCGTCGGCTAGGTCGGTAACACCGGATCACCAGTCCATTAAACCCGAATCTTCCGCCGCTTCCGCTTCTTCCGCCGTATCCGAAGTTCCCGCCGCGTCCGTTCTTTCCAGCCCGGTATTGCCGGGCGACACCGTCACCCTCTGGAAGAATTTTCTCTCTGAACTCTGGAAGAAGCCGTCGGTCGCCTCACATATGGAGCGTGCGCATCTAAAGTCCGCCAACGCCGCGGAGTGGGTGATCGGTTTTGGCGATGCCTTCGCCATGGCATCGGTCCAAAGAAATCAGCCTTTCCTGGAAGAAACAGCGGCGGCTGTCGCCGGACACCCGATCAAGGTCCGTCTCATCCAGGAATTGCTGGACCGCCGCGAAGGGGAGGAAGCAACCGTGGTCGTTCCGTCCGTGGCCGAAGAAAAAATCCGCGCCACGGCCCAGGACGCCCGCGTCCAGAAGGTTCTCGATGTGTTTAACGGGAAGATTCGTGAGTAAGGCAGAGACGCCTTCATGATCGCAATGTCTTCCGCCCTCGAGCAGCTGCGTCAGCGCCTGGCGCTTTTGCCCGGCGTAGGGCCCAAGATGGCAGAACGCCTGGCTCTGTACCTCCTGCGCGCCCCGGACCATGAAGTTCAGCAGCTCATCCGCTCTCTGGAAGACGCCCGCCGCCAGGTCATCTACTGCCCAATCTGCTTGACGTTTACCGAGGAAACCCCCTGCCGCATCTGTGCGGATGAATCGCGCGATCCCCAGGTCATTTGCGTCGTCGAAAACCCACCGGATGTCGAAGCAATCGAGAAGACAAAAGCGTTTCGTGGCCGCTACCATGTGCTGCACGGGTCTCTGTCCCCGCTGGATGGGATCGGGCCTCAGGACTTAAAGATTGCCGAGCTTTTGAACAGGATCCATGCGGACAATGTCCGCGAAGTGATCATTTCCACCGACCCCACCCTGGCGGGTGAAACAACCGCCACCTACCTCGCGGAAAAAATCCACCCCCTTGGCGCCAAAGTCACCCGCATCGGCTATGGCGTCCCGATGGGCGGCGATATCGAATACACCGACGAACTCACCTTGACGCGGGCCCTGGAAGGCCGCCGAGAAATTTAAAAGGACAGTTCCTTAAAGAGACGGCAGGATTTCGGAGGAGTCGGGTGCCTGGACGGGGGCTTGGACGGTTTCGGGTGTTGTGGGTTCCAGATCGGCCACGGCTTTGCCGAGACGTCTCAAGCCTTCGGTGATGGCGGGGTCTGAAGCGAAAGAAGGTCTCACCACAGCGACACGGGGCCAGCCGAGCAGCGCACGGTTTTTTTCCTCCAGGCCCAGATACAACAACTCGCCCTTTTCAAAGGTCATCAAGCCCCGGTCTTCTGGATCGAATTTATAGCCTTGGGCCTCGAGAGCATTCCAATCCTGGTGGGTGGCGCCAAGACCATGGAGGATTTCATGCATCACCACCAGGGTTTGCAGCTTGTCGGCCGACAAGTGAATTAATCCATCGCCCATGTAAGCGGCCTCGCCGCCCGCCTCCTCGCGGTAATCGATCAGAACCACAAAGGCTTCCCCGGCCAACCGGTAGAGCTGCGGGATGCTGTGGACGTAAACGCGAGACGTCACCAGATGCCCGCCGGAGGATTCCGGGTCGATATCACCTTCGCCGACATAGAGCGTGTGGAGTCCCGCGAAGCGCAAGGAAAAATCACCGCCCGAGATGTAGCTGAAGCCGCGGTTCAGGTCGTTCACGCGTTCCTCGAAATAGGAGCTTCCTTCATGCCGGCCGGGGAGGAGCGGCTCGTGGAGCTGCCCGCCCGGATGCGCCGGGATGAGTTTGAAGAAGACGATCGGGACATCCTGGTTATGGCTCCAATGCTGCAGGCTGTCGGGGACGGAGGCGGTAAAGATGGCTTTCCCTTCAGGACCGTTCAACCGTTCCAGGGCCATCAAGTGTCTTTTCAGGAATTGGATGCTGCGGACGTCGCCTTCGAAACGCCCTCCGGGGACGCCGTCTTCCTCATATTTATCGAGCCAGCGATCCACGCATTCGCGGGCGATTTGAAACTGGCCCTTGGCCAGGAGGGCCTGGACCCGCAGTTCGAGGAGCCTCATGTCCCGCAGGAAGTCGCGCACCGGTCCGGAAGCGGCGGCGGTGCCTCGTAGGACATCGTTGTAACGACCCGTCCGCAGGAGCATCTCCAGGAGCTTAAAATCGATGGCCCGCCCGGACCCTGGATTCGGATGTTCCTTTTGATAAAGCTGCAGAGCCTCCTCATACCGGTTGTCGCTGATGAGCAGATTGATCAGATTTTCGCGGGCGGCAGAAGCGGACGTGTCGAGCGGGAAAGAATCGGAAAGCCGTTTCAATATCGAGATCTTATCGTCAACGGATACCTGATCCTTGGCTAAGGTCAGGAACTGTTGCGGCGTGTAGGGTGTTATTGTCATAAAGGAAGCCGCGAAGAGGCACGTGAATTGGGAAGGGGTTTTCATCGTCGGGCAGGGTTTATCCCGAGCGGGACCGTGTGACAAGTAACTTATTTGTAAAATAGGGACCTATGGAACAACCGATTAAGATAACAGCTGAAATCCTTCAGTACGATCGGGCGAGCTGCCGCTTTATCGTCGAGAAGACTCTCTTGCCCGGAGGCTTCGTGCGATACCGGGATCCGGATAGGGCGAAAGGCTCACCTCTGGCGGAGCGCCTCTTTGCGATCGACGGGGTCCTGGGAGTCATGATTCAGGATAATGAAGTCACTGTGACGCACAGGATGCCCGTGGATTGGCGGCAGGCGGGACCTCTGGTGGGCACGGCGATCCGGGAGCACCTGAAGTCCGGACAGGCGGCCGTTTCAGAGGAAGCGCTCAAAAATGTTTCCTCAGAGGATGTGCTCCGTCAGAAAGTCCAGAAATTCCTCGATGAGCAGGTGAACCCCGCCATTGCCTCTCATGGAGGAACAATCACCCTGGCGGATGTCCAGGGAAGTAACCTCTATATCCAGATGGGCGGCGGTTGTCAGGGCTGCGGGATGGCCAATGTCACGCTTCGGGAAGGGGTCGAAACTTCGCTTCGGCAGAATTTCCCGGAGATTGGCGAGATCCTTGATATCACGGACCACGCTTCCGGCGACAGTCCTTACTATACCTCCAACTATCCAGAGCGATAACAGATAATTAAGTTTCGTATCTACATTTAGATACAAAAAAATACATGACAAATAATATCATGTATGTGATATACTCAATATATGGCGAATGAAGCGATCAGAGAACTGGCGGCTCAGGACTATAAATGGGGGTTCACCTCCGCTATTGAGTCGGATGTCGTCCCGGCGGGCCTGAACGAAGACGTCATCCGGATGATTTCGGCCAAGAAACAGGAGCCGCCATGGCTTCTGGAATGGCGTTTAAAGGCCTACCGTGACTGGCTGCCGATGAAAGAGCCCCATTGGGCCAATGTGACCTATCCGCCGGTGGATTACCAGGCGATCCGCTATTATGCGGCGCCGAAGAAGAAGCCGCAGGTCAACAGCCTGAATGAAATTGACCCTGAAATCCGTAAAACCTTCGAGAAACTGGGCATTTCCCTCGATGAGCAGAAGCGCCTTTCCGGGATCGCGGTGGACGCGGTGCTGGACAGCGTTTCCGTCGCCACGACCTTCAAGGACAAGCTCAAAGAACTCGGCATCATTTTCTGCTCCTTCTCGGAAGCCGTGCGCGAGCATCCGGACCTCATCCGTCAATACCTCGGAATGGTCGTCCCCCCGAAGGACAATTTCTTCGCGGCCCTGAACTCCGCCGTCTTCACCGATGGCTCCTTCTGCTACATTCCCAAAGGCGTACGCTGTCCCATGGAGCTATCCACTTATTTCCGCATCAACGCTTCCCAGACGGGCCAGTTCGAACGGACCTTGATCGTCGCCGAAGAAGGGGCCTATGTCAGCTACCTCGAAGGCTGCACGGCGCCGATGCGCGACGAGAACCAGCTGCATGCGGCCGTCGTGGAACTGATCGCCTTGGACAACGCCCAGATCAAATATTCCACCATTCAGAACTGGTACCCCGGCGACAAAAACGGCAAGGGCGGCATCTACAATTTTGTGACCAAGCGCGGCCTGTGCAAAGGCATCAACTCCAAAATCTCCTGGACGCAGGTGGAGACGGGCTCGGCCATCACCTGGAAATACCCCAGCTGCATCCTCAAAGGGGACAACTCGATCGGCGAGTTCTATTCCGTCGCGCTGGTCAATAATTATCAACAGGCCGACACCGGCACGAAGATGATCCATGTCGGTAAAAACACCCGGAGCACAATCATCTCCAAGGGGATCTCCGCCGGCCACGGCCAGAACAGCTATCGCGGGATGGTCCGGATCCTGCAGGGAGCCTTGGGCGCGCGCAACTATTCCCAGTGCGATTCGCTTTTGATGAGCGAAACCTGCGGGGCGCATACCTTCCCCAAGATCGATGTGGAAGAGACCACCGCGCAGATGGAGCATGAGGCGACCACCTCCAAAATCAGCGAAGACCAGATGTTCTACTGCAAGAGCCGCGGCATCAAGGCGGAAGACGCCGTCAGTATGATCGTCAACGGTTTCTGCAAGCAGGTGTTCAAAGAACTCCCGATGGAGTTTGCCGTCGAAGCGCAGAAACTCCTGTCGGTCAGCCTCGAGGGTACGGTCGGATAAATGAGAACTGTAGGGGCGCACCGCTGTGCGCCCTAACAAAGGAAAGCCCATGTTAGACATCAAAAATTTAGAAGCCAGCGTCGGCGATAAGCAGATCCTTCACGGGATCACGCTCAAGGTTAACCAGGGCGAAGTCCACGCCATCATGGGGCCGAACGGCTCGGGAAAAAGCACGCTCGCCAATGTCCTGGCGGGCCGCGAAGGCTATACCGTCACCGGCGGCACCGTCCTCTATGACGGGAAAAATCTTCTCGATCGGACGCCCGAAGATCGCGCCGCGGAAGGCCTTTTCCTCGCCTTCCAGTATCCGGTGGAAATCCCGGGGGTTTCCAACACCTATTTCATGAAAACGGCCTTGAACGCCGTCCGCAAGCATCAGGGTAAGCCCGAGCTGGATGCGATGGATTTCCTGAAGGTGATCAAGGAAAAAGCCAAGCTGGTGGAAATCCCGGAGACGATGCTCTCCCGCGGCGTGAATGAAGGTTTTTCCGGCGGCGAAAAGAAGCGCAATGAAATCCTTCAGATGGCCATCCTGGAACCGCGGCTCTGCCTCCTCGATGAGACCGATTCGGGCCTGGATATCGACGCCTTGCAGATCGTCGCGCGCGGCATCAATGCGCTGCGCCGTCCGGATCGCGCCTTCATCGTGGTCACCCATTATCAGCGGTTGTTGAATTACGTTCAGCCGGATTTCGTCCATGTGCTGTCCGGCGGCCGCATTGTGAAGTCCGGCGGCAAGGAACTGGCGCTCGAGCTCGAGAAAAAGGGCTATGGCTGGCTCGAGCAGGAAAAGATTGGATCCCGATGAATCAAGAAGACACGTCTTCCCCGCGGACTGTTAGCGGGGACCCATCATCGCTGTACGGCATGATGGACCCCGGCTTACGGTCCGCCGGGGTGACGGCTTCTGGATTTCGACTCGACGTTCGCCGCGGCGATGGATCTTCGATCGAGCTGAAGCCCGAGCCGATCAAAGACGGTCAGCGATTGACTGTTCCTCCAGGCAGCCAAGCCACCTTGATCGAGAAAAACGAATCCCTGCGTCCGGAACCTTACACGACCCAATCAAAGTGGGAAATCGTTCTCAGCGAGGGAACGAAGCTCAACCACTACAAGCTCGTGCACGAGGGGCCGCAGGCCACCCACCATTCCTTCCTCGAGGTGGAGGTTCGAAGAGCGGCCTCGTTTCAGTCGCACGTGTTCCTTTTTGAAGGCGCGCAGATCCGCAATACCATCCATGTCCGAATGGCGGGCGAGGATGCGGAGTGCCTCTTGGAAGGGCTCTATGTCGGTTCCGGCTCGCGTGTCATTGAAAATCATACGCTCATCGATCACCAGAAGCCGCGCGGCACCAGCCGCGAGCTCTATAAAGGGATCTTAGACGGCCGCTCGCGCGGTCTTTTTGACGGCTTGATCATCGTCCAGAAGGAAGCCCAGAAGACCGATTCCGCCCAGACCAACAAGAACCTGCTTCTGTCGGCCGAAGCGAAAGCCGTTTCCAATCCGGAACTCAAGATTTTCGCCCACGATGTGAAATGCAGGCACGGCTCGACCATCGGCCAGATCGATGCCGCCCAGCTTTTTTATCTGCGCTCGCGGGGCGTTCCGCAGGCGGAGGCGCGGCGCCTGCTCATTTATGCCTTTGCGAGTGAAATGATCGAACAGGTGGAGATCCCGGCCCTGCGTGATATCTTATTTCCATGTCTGAACTTAGCGACTTATATCAGGAAGTAATCCTCGACCACAGCCGCCACCCGCACAACTACGGGGTCATGGCGGACGCCACGCAGAAGGCCGAAGGCTACAACCCTCTCTGCGGCGATCAGTTGACGCTCTATCTCAAGCTGGACGGGGATAAAATCCAGGACATCCGTTTTGAAGGGCATGGCTGCGCGATTTCCAAGTCTTCCGCGTCGGTCATGACGGATGTCGTCAAGGGGAAATCGAAAGCGGAAGCCGCCGCCCTTTTCGACAAATTCCGGCGGCTCGTGACCGATCCGACCACCGTGAAAATAGAAGAAACCGACAAATTGGCCATTTTCTCCGGCGTGTCCGAATTCCCGGTCCGCGTCAAATGCGCGGTCCTCGGTTGGCATACGCTGCGCTCCGCCCTGGACAATAAGACGGAAAAAACGTCCACGGAAAATCTATGAACGTCAAAACGCCCGTCCGCCTCACCCGCGACCTCGAGGTCGTCCAAATCCCGGAAGGGTATCAGGTCCGTCTCGCCCGCGGGACGGAGGTCCGGGTCTCCCAGGCCCTCGGGGATACGTTCACCGTCCTGACCGAGTACGGCACGATGGTGCGGATTGCCGGAAAAGATGCCGATGCGATAGGAGAAACCGTAAAGGCCGCAGTAACGGCGGATTCTGCCGTAGCGGCAGACGCTGCCGTAGCGGCGGGCACCGCCGTAACGGCGGAGGTTGTTAAGGAGCGGGCCTGGACGGCGTTGCGAGGAGTCTATGACCCCGAGATCCCCGTCAATGTCGTCGATCTCGGGCTCGTTTACAATAATGACGTCACGGCTTTGCCGGAGGGCGGGTTCCGGATTGATGTCAAAATGACGCTCACGGCTCCCGGCTGCGGAATGGGCGGGGTACTCAAAGACGATGCCGAGCGGCGTCTTCTGCTCATCCCCGGTGTCAAAGCCGCCACGGTCGAAATGGTCGTCGATCCTCCCTGGAACCTCTCCATGGTCTCCGAAGCCGCCCGCCTCGAACTCGGCTTATAAAAAGAGGTTCATTCCGGCCCCCGTCCTGGCCGATCGGGTTGAGCTCGGCATGCCGCCTTCGCGCTCGCAGCCCCGTCGAGATAGTTCGCCTTCGGCGAACGGTATAGAGGACGGGGGCAGCGAGCGCGAAGGCGGTAGCCCGAG
>Ga0326728_10013948_pt1 | contig 17263 bp, 14 predicted proteins | sample MB3enrmetagenome_FD_207602 | JGI IMG/M metagenome (GOLD analysis project Ga0326728, IMG submission 207602) | Lab enriched peat soil microbial communities from McLean, Ithaca, NY, United States - MB31MN | ecosystem: Environmental > Terrestrial > Soil > Wetlands > Peat | place: USA: New York... | reverse complement strand
CCGTTCTTTCGAGGCTAAACTACGACTTCGACACTCGCAGTTATGCCCGAATTAACGGCCTTTTTCCACTACAAACGTATTGTCAGAACCTATTCTGGTGAGAAATCCGGGCTAGTCCTGAGCGCAGCAAAGAGCCTGCCCTGAGCAAAGTCAAAGGGGATCAGGGCGGTGGGTGGGATTCATACCTTCTAGTTTGACCCAATCCGGTCCGGAACTCTTCAACGGGATTTTTCCTAGGCTGCTTACACCGACGGCGAGTTTCCAGTTTCCGGACAATGGCCGGCTCCTGCTTTGCTGACCACCGACCACTGACCACTGGCCACTGGTTTTCTCACCCTGCGCGGAGCGCTGTCTTGTCCGCGTAGAGTTCGTCCAACTGCTTGCGATATCGTTCTTCGATAAAGCGGCGCTTCAGCTTCATGGTGGGCGTAAGCGCGCCGTTGGCGATGGAGAATTCGTCGGGCACGAGGATGAATTTCTTGATCTTTTCGAACTGCGCCAGCTCCTGGTTTACCTCATCTACCAGGCTTTGATAAAGCGCCAGCACCTGGGGATTCGCAATCAGTTCCTCGCGCGAGGCGAACGGCACCCCGTTGAGCTTGGCCCAATCCTCCAGGGCGGGAAAATGCGGCGCCAGAACCGCCGAAGGAAATTTCCTGCGATCGGCAACGACGGCCGCTTCGGCAATCAGGACGTTCACCTTCAGCTTGCCCTCGATTACCTGCGGAGCAATAAACTTGCCGCCCGAGGTCTTGACGAGATCTTTCTTGCGGTCGGTAATGAAGAGAAAACCGTCTTCGTCCACCCGGCCTACATCGCCGGTCCGGAACCATTCGTCCTCAAATGCATTCGCCGTCTCGGCCGGCAGGTTCCAATATCCCTTGAATACCGAGGAGCCCTTGACCAGAATTTCATCGTCCTGTCCGATACGAACCTGGACGTTCTTGAGTACCCGTCCCACGCTCCCGGGGCGGAAGAATTGCGGATTGTTGAGGGCAACGACGGGCGAAGTTTCCGTCAGCCCGTAGCCTTCGAAAATGCGAATGCCGATGCTGGCGTACCAGTCGAGCAGTTCCCGGTTCAAGGGAGCGCCGCCGGAAATATGAATCGCTACCCGCCCACCCAGGGCTTTTTTGACCTTGGAGAAGATCAGGTGGTTGGCCAGTTGCCATCGCCACGCGCTGGGGGTTTTACCGTCGAGTACATCGTCTTTGTGGGCTCGGCCTACACACAGGGCCCAATCGAACAGGCTGCGCTTCAACCCGCCATTCACTTTTCCCAGCGTCTGGTGATAGATCTTCTCGTACACGCGGGGCACGGCGACAAAGAAATGCGGCTGCACCTCGCGGAGGGCCGACAACAACTGCTCGAAAAATGGACAATAGGCGACGGTCACGCCATGCCAGAACATGGCATAGTCCAGGTGCCGCGCCGTGACGTGCGACAGGGGCAGGAACGAGATGCTGACCTGGCCGGGCTGGAAGTCGTACAGATCCATCGAGTGCAGCAGATTGGAGGCCAGGTTCCCCTGCGTCAGCATGGCGCCCTTCGGGGTACCGGTGGTCCCGGAGGTGTAGATGATAGTCGCGATTTCGTCCGGTCCCAGGGCCCGCGCGCGCCTGTCGAATGCCTCCTCCCGGGTGTCAGGACCGCTGTCCATCATGTGCCTCATGGGAACAACATCCGCCTCCTCGGCGTCATCCATGAGCACGATTTTTTCCAGGGCGCATTGATCCTGGATGCTCCGAACCTTCCGCAGTTGCTCGCGACTGGAGACAAAGACGGCCCGCGCCCCCGAATCGCGCAACAGGTGCAACGCCTGGACCGGCGGAAGCGTGCCATAAACCGGCACGGTCGCCGCCCCGAGCAGCATCGTGGCGAAGTCGGCAACCGCCCACTCCGGACGGTTTTCACTCAAGATCGCAACGCGGTCGCCTTTGCCCACGCCCCAGCTTTCCAAGGTCCGCGCCACTCCTACCACGTTGCGGTAGAATTCCCGCGACGAGATGGGGGTCCACTTCGACTGGTTTTTGAACATCATCACACAGTCGAGGTCGCGATCGACCACGGTGTAGAACACGTCATTGAGGGTGCGAATCGTCATAACGGAACGTCAGGAAAGCCGGAGGTTGGTCCCCCGCCGTTACTTAAGATGCATTTGCAAGCTGAAACGTTCAGGCCGCCGGGAGTACCGGTCATAATGAGTCAAAAGGGCGGATTCGGTATGCGCCAAAGTGCGCACCAGGCATAGTGCATTCCCAAATCGGGACGCCTAAGGGGCTGGCCGGGGTAGGCCCCAGAGGCACCCTGGGTAGGCTAGAATATTGCTGATGGTAACGGGCTCCCCAGTATTGGATCCAGCTTTCATTGGGGCGCTTTTGCGCTCCTCCACTCCCGCTCAACTGCGTTCCGCCCTGGCTTTCCTGCCCGCCACCACCGCCGAACGGAGCCGCATGGTCGAAGCGGCGTTGCGGAGCGGCGGCGGCGACTTGCTGCGGGCCGAGATTGGAAACTGGATCGTCGAGCGCCTGGTGCCGGTGGAGACCTTAGTTCCCGAAACCTATTTGAAATGGCATGCCCCGGTGCGCGACGCCATGCTGTATGTGATCTCGCACTTCTCGCATGCCCGCCTGGCGCCCAAGATTGTCGAACAGATCGAGCTTCCGCCGGACACCCCGCCGGAGATTCGCTTGCTGCGGCTGATCGCCAAAGTCCCGGGTCTTCAGAAGCTCGGGCAGATAGTTTCGCGCAACCGGCATCTCCGTCCCGCTCTGCGGGAAGCGCTCTCCGAGCTGGAGAACGGCATTCAGGACGTAAATGCCCAGGACATGCGCGCCCTGATTCAAGAGGAATTGGGCTCCCGGCTGGAGACCTGCGCGGTCGAAATTGAGCCTGCGTTGCTGTCGGAGGCCAGCGTCAGCGCCGTGCTGCGCTTCACCTGGTGGAACCCGGATCTGCAAGAGCGGGAAAAGGGGGTCTTCAAGGTCCTTAAGCCGCATATCCCCGCCTGCTTTGCCGAGGATATGGAACTGCTTCAGCGGCTGGCGGAGTATTTCGGTGCCCGCCATGGAGAATACGGTTTTGCCGCCCATGTCCTGCCCGAAACCTTCACCAAGGTGCGGCGGCTGCTCGAACATGAAGTGGATTTCGTACGCGAGCAGAAGACGTTGCAGCAGGCCTGTTCCCTCTATCGCTCCATCGCCGGGGTTCGTGTGCCGCGGCTGATTCGTCCTCTGTGTAGTCCTCGGGTGACCGCCATCACGGAGGAACAGGGCGTGAAGGTCACCACCGCGGCCCACCACATGCCTGCCTGGCGGCGGGGGCGGGTGGCGGGACAGTTGATTGAGGCGCTGATTGCCGCCCCCATGCTGGCCGCCGATGCCGAGGCAATGTTTCATGCCGATCCCCATCCCGGCAATCTGCTCTACAACAGCAACACCGGGGAGCTGGTCATTCTCGACTGGGCTTTGACCGAGCGCCTCAGCCGTAGCCAGCGCCGGCATCTCACACTCCTGTTCTTCATGGTGGGACTGCGCGACCGGGTAGGCGCCGCCAATCAGGTCTGTGCGCTCAGCCAGCGCATGATAAGGCGCGATTCGCGGCAGGCGCATATGATTCGCGATTGCGTGGCGGATTTTCTCGACCGATTGCCCCTGACGCGCATTCCCGGGGCCGTGGATGCCATGCTTCTGCTGGAAGAGCTGGCCGTGAAGGGCGTCCGTTTCCCGGCGCCGCTGATCATGTTCTCCAAGGCCCTGTTCACGCTGGACGCCATCCTGAACAGCATCGGCGGATCCGATGCCTTTCGCAACTTTATCCTGGCCCGCCACCTGGCTCGGCGCTGGCTGGCTAATCGGGCGGCCTTCGGTTCGCCACTGACCTTCCAGGACTTGCTCGGCATTCAGTGCAGCGCCGCTTTCTGCGGCGGCCGTATGTGGGTGCACGGCGAACAGGCGCTATTGAACCGTTTGCTGCCGCGAACCAGCAACCAGCACTCAGCAGTCAGCACTCAGCCAAAGCCAGAAACAGCACTCAGTAATCAGCATTCAGCACTCAGCCAAACCTGAAACTTCCACATTGCGGAGGAGCGCTAAGAGTTCGACGACGCAATGGTATAAGCGCCGGAGGCACGACGGGAAGTTAGCCCAGGGCTTCAGCCCCTGGGCTTCAGCCCTGGGTAGGGAAGAGAGAGAATCCAGTCCCGTAGGGACGGCGAAGGCTAAACCACCTTCCCGTTTGGCTGAATGCTGAATGCGGGGTTCAGGCTCTTGCGGCTCGGGCGAATTCCGGTGCCCGTTGTCCGCCGCCGAGAGCTTGCCCTGAGTTCCTTCGAAGGGACGGCAGTGCTACCAAACCGGCGTACTTCCTGTTGCTTGTTGCCTGTTGCTTGTAGCTTGTGGCTCTTTTGTCAGCTCTTGCGGCTCGGGCGGATGGGGCATATGCGCACCACGGATCCATTCTTGCTCCCATTTGCCGCTCCATTCTTGCTCCCATTTGCCGCTCCATTCTTGCCCGCATGTCCGTTCTTGCTTACGTGCACCGCGCCGTTGTTGTGCTCGCGGGATTCGGCCAGGCGCTGGGCGATAGTAGCGTAAACCGTGGGGTTGAAGACCAGTCCGATGTGCGTGCCGGGGACTTCGAAATCCACTTCCGGCTTTCCTGTCCGGCAATAGCGCCAATCCACCACGCCATCGTCCCGCGTGTAAATCGCGGTTTCGCTCACCGAACCGGGTATATCCCGGCGCAAGTAATTGAGAAACTCGCAAGTACAGCGCGCCGTGTAGCAATCGGGCAATACCCCGGGCCCGTGCTCTTCGAGAATCTGTTGGCGCACCTGCTCCGCCGCGCGCAAGATAACCTGATGCAGGACCGTCCCGCGGAAGGGGGAAGCCAAGGTGATCACCGAGGCGATCTCGTCCGGCCTTTGGCTGGCCACCGAACGGCCAATAATTCCTCCCAGGCTGTGGCCAATCAAGTCGATCTTCCGGCCGGTTTCCCGCAAAGCCTTTTCGATGGTTTTATTGAGACGATGCTGGATCAGCAGATTGGGGCATTCCGCATTAATGCCGATATCGGAAAGATAAGGGCGATAGCCGATACGCTCCAACCAGCCATGCAGGGGAAGCAGATATTGGTCGGTCCCCAAGAAACCCGGAATCAGGACTACCGCAGTTCCGGTCCCCCGGGGCACGCCTAAGCCGTAATAAATCGGAGAAGCATGCAGCAGGAGCAGCTCAGCGCCATACAGCGTCTCTTTCCAGATTGAGATGTCCGCTTCCGCTTCCGTTCGGCGCACATAATTCTTCCGCGGAGCCATCGTCAATCTGAGCACTCCACTGCTGGATTGATTGCCTTTTGCATGTACTGTTTTGCTTAGGGCCGGATGCGATCAAAAGGCAAGACAGAGCAACAAGCGCGCTTTCTCTATCCCTAACGTTTCGATGTCAGGAGGAAGCTCTTGTGTTGCTTGCGTCGGTCGGGATTGAAGGTGCTAAGGCAATAACTGTTGCCCATTTTCAGCAGTTCTCCGTTCCCGGTTCTCCGTTCTCAGTCGGGGGAGCTGAGTGCCGGCGACTGAGAGCTGAGAACCGGGAACTGAGAACCGTGATCATGCTTCCCCTGCTTTGCCCGGAAGAGCTTGCAATGGGAAACGAAAATGGCAACCGGACTCCTCCGGAAAATTTACGCGCCCACATTAGCCGCTTGCGCGGCTGCGGGTTTGCGCGCCGGGCGCTTCTTGGCCGCAGCTTTCGGTGCGCTGCCGGGTTTGGGCTTCACAATGGATTCGAGCAGAGCCTTTTCCGCGTCGATAAAGTCCTTCACTTGTTCCCCGCTGATCTTCGGCAGGGGAAGGGGGCGGAAAGAGCGCATCATGTCCCCGGTGCGGCTGGCGGCTTGCAGATTGACGTTCACCTGTTGGCCGGCAAGATCCAGCAGTTTCTTCTGCGTATCGATGAAAGCATCGGCGGCTTCGCGTGCCAACTTGGTTACCTCGGTCTTCTTTTTGACATCGCCCGCCTTGGCCTTGGCACCGTCCTGTATCAGGACATCCAGGAATTTCTTTTGGGTGCGCACAAAGTGCTCCATGGCGTCACGGACGGCTTCGGTCACACATGCAGCATCGGCGGTCATACCGGCTTGCAGCCGGTGCTGCGCGTGCTTACTGAACAGGGTGAGGAAATCCTGCTGCATCTCGATAAAAGTGTCGATCCCGCGCCGCACGCGGTCGGCCGTCGTAGCGGCGATGGGAAGACCTCCGACCCGTTCCTTCACCCCGTTCATGACGATTTCGTTCTCCTGCTGGGCCAGGTTGAGCAGGATGCGCTGGGCTTCCGTGAAATTGGCGGTGGCTTCCACCGCCAGCTCGGTCAGAATGGCCACCGGGGAATTCTCGGGGTCGATCACCCCTTCCCGCAGGCCTTTCATCACGCTGGCGTTCTTTTTGGTGGCAAAATCCAATAAGATTCGCTGCGTAGCCAGAAAACTGTCCATTCCCTGCTGCACCCATCCCAACATCAGGGAGACCAGGGATGAGGGCCGGGTGGACGGGGCTGCTTTCTTTGCTTCTGCCATAAGTCCTCCTTGTTGCATCGCAACATCGAGACCCAGGGTAGTACATGTTGGATTATAATGTCAAGCTGGACATAAAAACTGTTGCACAGCAACACTAAAAGGTATAGTTCTCAGTTCTCGGTTGCCCGTTCTTCCACTGAGAACTGAGAACTGAGAACCGAGAACTGAGAACTGAAACGAGGCATTCCCCGTGGACGAACCGGCAAAACGAGTGTTTAAGAAATACGAAAAGAATCGCCGCCTGTACGATACCGCCGCCAGCCGCTACGTGAACCTGGAAGCCGTGGCCGCCCTGATCCGCGCCGGAACCGAGGTGCAGATCGTGGACGCGCAAACCGGCGAAGACCTGACCCGCGTAACTCTGATGCAGATCATCATGGAGGACGCCAAAGAGAAGCCTACGGGGCTGCCGCTGGAGCTTTTACGGCAACTGATCGTCGCCTCCGATCAGGCGGGGCGGGAATTCTTCATGTGGTATCTGAGTTCGGCGTTCGATACCTATCGCAAACTGCAGACGGCGCTGGAAAGCGGGATCGCCGAGGTGCAGGCCGCGGCCCAGTCCCCCTTCCAACGCATGAAGAGCTTCATCCAGAGCAACCTGCCCCGGACCTCTGCCGACAGCGAGACGGAAGTACAGGAATTGCGCCGGCGTCTGGCGGAACTGGAAGCCCGCCTCAAGCGCAAAAAATCTCCCCGGCCGGCCAAGGCTCGCCAAGCAAAAGCTAAGCGCTGACTGCTTCCGGCGCTGCGGCCTCCTTCGTGGCGGACGGTTCCGCCGGCGGCACCGCCCTGATCTTTTCTGCCGCGCGCTTCCGGCGCGGGGGGCCCCGCCGGGCCACTTTTTGCAACTTGACAAAACCCTTGCCCAGAAACTTCTCCAGCCGGCCCAGATCGGGGATCGCATGCGCGTCCCCCGTGAAGCCGAAATAGGCGGTGCCGTTGTAGGTGAGGATGGCGACGTTCATTCCCATCTCCCCGCCAATCGGCACGTAGGGATAGCTCGCCAGCAGCTTGTGGCCGTGGAAATACAGGGGAATCTGCGGGCCGGGCACATTGGTACAAATGAGATTGCAGGCGTTGATCGGCAATTGGCTCACCACCGGTCCCAGGAGCGCCTGCAACGGCGTGGGGATGGTTGCCAGCAGGGACCCTAGCAGACCAACTAACCCCGTCAGGCGCGCACTTCGGCCGCGCTCCACTCCCTCCCGGGCGGCCTCGATCAATTCCCTGGGATTGTCGATATCCAGCGGAATGCTGATGGGCAGGAAAGTAATGCGATTGCCCAGGTCGCCCGTCTCGCCCCGGCCACGCACGTTGACCGGAACTACGATCCGCAACTGCCGTCCGTTGAGGCGAACCCCGTGGAGCTGCGCGTATTGCCGGATGGCTGCGGTCACCAGCGCCAGCACGACGTCATTGACGGTTACCCCGCAGGCCTGCTTAATGGCTTTAATCTCCGCCAGCGGCACCTCGGCCCAGCCGAATTTCTGCGGTCCCCGGCACACCACATTGAACGGTAGCCGGTCCGCGAGCGTAATCGCTTCCGGCAGTACATGCTTTACCTCGTCCAGCAAGCCGCTCCGGACCTCCGGCTTGGACCCGGGTTCCGCCGTCGTCTTTCCCGCCGGCGCGGGACCTTCGGCGGCCACCACATGCTTGGCGACATCCAGGAGCTCAGAGGAAGCCGTAAGGACACGCTGGACAGCAGAAATATAGGAACAAAGCAAGCCGTCCCGCGGTGGGGCGGAGCCTAACGCGGGCTGCGCTTGCAAGGGTGACTTATCGGGCAGGGGCGGCGCAACCGGACTGGGGTCCAGAAGCGCGTTCAGTATCCCCACCCCCGAAATTCCGTCTACCATGCAATGGTGCATGCGGAGAACCGCGCCCGTGCGGTTTCCAGTCAACCCTTGCACCAGGGTGAAATCCCACAGCGGGCGCTCCCGGTTGAGCGTCGGACTCAGGATCTTTGCGGCCACCGCCTTGAATTCCGTCTCTGTCCCATGCCGGAGCCTCACCTCGCGAACGTGATTGCGAATATCGAATTGGGGGTCGTATTCCCAAGAGGGGAGATCCATGTTGTAAGGGGGAAACACGACCCGCTGCCAGTAGCGGGGAATGAGGGCAAGCTTCGATTCTATGTACGCCATGCAAACGTCGAGCGTCAGCAGGCCCTCAAATACAATCACGGACGCTACGTTGACGGGCTGACCTTGACGTTCGAAATATAGAAAAAGAGCATCTCCCGAGGAGAGACTGGATCCATTTTGCAGCTCTGGCATGCTTCTCGCCTCCATTAGTGGCGATTCGTCCCCGCGGTTTCAAGGACTGCCCCAGCTAAGCTCAATGTGCTGATGATAGCTCGCCTTAGGCAGAACTTCCAGCCAGGGGCACGGAACACCTGCCACAGAGGCACAGCAGATCGGATGATCGGGTGATCCGGTGATCGGGTGATCTGCAAGACGTGTACTTATGTTCCCGATCACCCGATCATCCGATCGCCCGATCACCAGATGCTACTTATCTCTGTGTCTCTGTGGCAGGTGTTTCAGCCCGTCGAAGGGATGGCAGCGCTACCCAACTGGACTTTTCCCAGCCGTCTGCGCTATGGTCCGTAAGTTTGGAGGAGGGTTCCCGGATGCAAAAGCTTTCCGAAGTCGAAGCGGCCAAAGCATTGATGATCGAGGCACGGGACTGGTCGGTCATGAAATGGTTGAGGGAGAAAAAAAAGGTGCGCAAGGCCGCCGATGAGGCCAACGCCGCTCTGGACAAACTGAACCAGGAGACGAAAACCCACTGGAACGAGGAGCTTAAGGCGGCTTACCAGCAGTTGCTGGCAAAGCCTGGCAACCCTGGGCCGGGACAGATACCGGCCGAATCCGGAACCATCGATCCCCAGGTCCGGGCCCTGGCGAAGCAAGTAAAAGAGGCCGATGATCAGGCTCACCGCGCCCGCATGGACGCGGAGGATACTTTCGATGAAGCGGAGCGCAAATTGAGCACCCGCATGGCTCGCGAAGGCTGCCGCAAAGCCATTGAATCCTGGGAACTGCACGAAAAAGCCATTCGCAAAGCCGAGGCCGGCATTCCCCAAGGGACCCCCAACTAGGCTCAACCACCCTCTCCACTTTACAAATTGGAAATTACAAATTACAAATCCTGGGTGGTCGTACGGGCAAATGAGCCCATCCCTATGACGGAAGCTCACGAAGAATTGCAGGAGTTGCAGGAGCGCGCCGAGCAAGCCGCGCAGCATGCCATGGCGCCGGTTTCCCTGACGATGGCGGTTCTGGCCGTGCTGGTGGCGGTGGTTACCTTGTTGGGACACCGCGCACATACCGAAGAGGGCCTGCTGCAAACCAAAGTGACCGACCAGTGGGCGTACTACCAGGCCCGGAACGGCCGCGTCATCAGTTACGAATTGTTCCTGGAGCAGTTGTCCATCCTGCCCGCCAAGGACCAGGAGAGGGCCGCCAAGGCACGGGAAAAATACACGGCTGCCGTGGAGCACGAGCGCCAGCGGCAAAAAGAGATTCAGGCTGAGGCCCGCCAGATGGAACAAGAGATCGATATTGAGCGCCGGCGGGCAGATCGTTTTGATCTCGGCGAAGGACTCTTGGAGGCAGCGCTGGTCATCACTTCCATCACCTTGCTGACCCGGCGGCGCCAATTCTGGTATCTCGGCTCAGCCATCGCTGTCATCGGAATCGTCGTAGCCGCAACCGCACTGCGAATCCATCCGTGACTTGCCTCATGCGGCAAATTGACAGCACACAGAGGCTGCTGAAGGAGGCGGTGTACGAGTTGGGCCACCCGCTGGAGTTGACCCACGGCGACAATTACGGCTGTGTCATTGCGGCCTCGCACGCGATCGAATGGGTTGATTTAAGAGAACCGATGTTCTGTGCCGGTTGTCAGAATTGAATCTTGACTCTCAGGAACCCATCGGGTGACCGGGTGATCTGCAAGTCCGCGGTTGCACCTTCGATCGCCTCACCTGTGGTTTCCCGATCCATCTCACGGGTCGGGGTGATCTTAGGCACTGCATTTGTGTCCATAGTGTTAGATCGTAAACTGAGATTCAAACTGACCGTCTGGCGAGGTGTGGAAGTGGGGGAGCCAACGCGCTCTTTGGGCTACCCGGGCGGACCGGAGGCACGGCGGTGGAGTGTTTGGGAGGTTTACCGCCGCCACCTCGGGGTGAAGCTAGGCCTGTGGCTGACGGTGGCCATGTTGGTGGCGTTTGGCGTGCTGGGATACGCAACCATCCGCCTGCACCGACATCACCTGGAGGTAGCGACTCTGGGGGCCGCCGAGCGCGTAAGCGACACCGTGAAGCGCAGCACGGAATACCACATGCTGCGTAACGATCGCGACGCGATGTACCAGATCATCCGCACCTTGGGTGCGGAGCCGGGCATCGTCCGCATCCGTATCTTGAACCCCGTGGGCAGGATCAGCTATTCGAGCGACCCTTCGGAGATCGATCATAACGTCGACAAGAGCACGGAAGCTTGCTATGCCTGCCACGCGAAAGCGCAACCGCTGGCGCGGCTAAACCGGCCGGACCGCTTCCGCATTTACGGAGCGAAAGACGCGCGCGTGCTGGGCGTGATCGATCCGATCGAAAATCAGCCGGCTTGTTCCAACGCCGCATGCCACGCTCACCCGGACAGCCAGCAGATTCTCGGCGTGCTGGATATCAACATGTCGCTGAAAGCTACGGATGCCGCACTGCGCGAGACCACGCGGCAGATGGTGAACTATACGGTAGTGGCGGTGGTGGCTATTTGCCTGGTCAGCGGAGTGTTCGTGTGGCGGGTAGTGCATGGACCGATCAAAGCGCTAAGGGGCGGCACCGAACGCCTGACGCAGGGCGAATTGGGACTGCAACTGCCGGTGCAGTCGGACGACGAGGTCGGCGAATTAGCGCAGTCATTCAACAGCATGAGCGCGCGCCTGCGCGATACCCAGTGCGAGCGTGACCGGGCGCAATCGGAGCTGATCAGACGGCTGGAAAAGGAACGCGAACTGATAAGAGCAAAGCACCAGGTCGAATCGCAATTGGCTGAGTACGAAAAATTCGCGGCCCTGGCCCAACTAGCCCTGGGCACGACGCACGAAATCAACAACCCGTTGATGGGGATTCTATCCCACCTGGAACTCGAGTTAAAGGAAGCCACCCGCGCCGAGCAAGCCATGGAGATCCGCCAGTGTATCGATGCCGCCAAGCGGATTTCTTCCATTACGAGGGGGCTGATCGACTATGCGCGGCCAGGCCGGCCGCGCCTGATCCGGCTAAATGTAGCGCACTTGGTGAACGATACCTTTGCCTTCCTGTGCCATCAGCCATTGTTTCGCCATATCCGGTTGGAGCAACAAATCCCGGCAGATTTGCCGGCTATCACCGCCGATCCAAATCAGATTTCACAGGTGATGATGAATCTGCTGCTGAATTCGGCGCAGGCGATGCCACCGGAAGGTGGCCTGGTCAGTGTCTGCGCAGAAGAGGTGAAATCGGCCGAAAAGATTGCGATCCAGGTAAAGGATACGGGCGTCGGTATCCCGGCAGACATTTTGCCGCGTGTGTTCGAACCATTTTTTACCACCAAGCGCGGCCAAGGCACCGGCCTGGGACTCAGTATCAGCCAGGCTTACGTGCGCAACCACTCGGGCGAAATCACTGCCTTCAGCGCACCCGGCCAGGGGACAACCATACGCATCGTGCTGCCCATCCGGCAGGGAGACGAAAAAGCCGAGCAGGCGGAAGACGTGATAAGTTAGCCTATCGGTTAAGCAGCAAGATGCCGTTAACGGCCGGCAGTTTAAACACCATTCGCATCTGGCAGACAGCCTATGGCGTATTCGATTCTGGTCCTGGATGACGTAGAGCTGACTGTGCGCCTCATCAAGCGCGCATTGCGCGAGGAAGGCTATGAGGTATTCGTGGCCATGCGCGGCGACGAAGCGCTGAAGATCCTGGCGGAAGAAAAACCGGATTTGGCGCTGCTGGACGTGGTGGTGCCCGGTATGGACGGCATCGAGGTTTTGCGGCAGATCAAGCTCCTGCAGCCGGGAACCGTCGTGGTGATGATGAGCGCCTTCCACATGGTGGAGCGTGCTGTCGAAGCCATGAAACTGGGCGCCTACGACTACCTGGTCAAGCCGTTCCATATCTCTGACCTGCTGGGCACGGTGCAGCGCGCGGTGGAAATGCTGTCGTTGCGGCTCCGCGTGCGCGAAACGGTGGAATCGGCTAAGGGGCTCTATGACCTGCAGGGATTGTTCTCCCGCAACGTGCGCATGCGGGAAATCCTGCAGTTGACACGCAAGGCAGCCGAATCGGACAAGACGACAATCCTCATCTTAGGAGAAAGCGGAACCGGAAAGGGCGTGCTGGCCAGGGCCATTCACTACAACTCCCAACGCGCTGCCATGCCGCTGATCGAACTGAATTGTGCGGCTCTCCCGGACACGCTCCTCGAAAGCGAATTGTTTGGCTTCGAACCTGGGGCGTTCACCGATGCGCGCCGCCGGAAGCAAGGTTTACTCGAGAGAGCCGACAAAGGCACATTGTTGCTGGATGAAATCAGCAACATGTCGCCGAGTGTGCAGGCCAAGCTGTTACGCGTGCTGGAAGAGGGTACGTTTATCCGCCTGGGGGGAACCCGGACCGTAAAGGTGGACGTGCGGATCATCGCCGCCACCAATGCCGACCTGAAGAAAGCGGTTGCCCAAGGACGTTTCCGCGAAGACTTGTTCTATCGCGTTAATGTTGTGCCGATCACGCTTCTACCGCTGCGTGAGCGAAAAGAAGATATTGTGCCGCTGGCGCTCGACATGATGCGAAAATACAACCACGAACTGAAGAAACATTTCACTGGCTTTACTCCGGCAGCCGCCGAGTTGTTGATGCGCTATCCGTGGCCGGGTAACATCCGCGAGCTACGCAACGTGGTGGAGCGGTCCATGATCCTGACGCCATCGCAGGTGCAAGTACAGGCTGGGCTCAGCGCGGCGCCAACGGCCACCGAAGCCGAGATCGATGTCGATGTCCTGCCCGAAGAAATTCGCGATTTGCCGGTGGAAACCGAGGAGAACGGCAGCGGCGTCGAGACCGTATCCAGCGGCGGGCACTTCATCACTCTGCGAGAGTTGGAAGAACGCTATATTAATGAAGTCCTGGTGGCCTGCCGCTGGAACAAGACCCAGGCAGCCCGGATTCTCGGTATTCATCCGACCTCGATCCTGCGGCGGCTCAAGGAAGACAGAAGAGATAAAAAAGGCAGAGGGGACAGCGAAATAACTTCGAGTGGCAAGTGGGGAAGCTAGCGGAGTCCTCGAACCGCTCCAGGATATGATCCGTGGATGACTTCCGGTTCGCCTGAGCGGCAGCTCATCCTCGCCATATTACCGAACACGCCGCAACCGACATCGCATGCTTCACATTTGTGACGGTGTTCTTGCTGGAGAGACACGGCCGCGGGAACGTGTGTGTCCGCCAGCAGGTGGAGACGCTATCCATGGATTCCGCCAACCCTGCTTGACACGCGATCGATATCTTGGAGAATTTTCCCAGGGCACAACGGTTGTTGCATTTATCAACAAAGCCGTAAAAGTCCCGTTGTATCTTTCATCAGGCAGGCAACTCGTTGATTTAACAGTCCATAAGCTTGTATTTGGGATAATAACCTAGCGGACTCTTCCGGAAAGTGTTGTTGAATTCATCAACGAGTGACTGTGGTAGATTTCCTCATCCGCCCTTGTTGATCACGGGCTGCCGATCCATAACCAGTTTTACTGGAATCACTTACAGCAGTTTTAGTCACTGCCATGGAACCGCTATCCGCGCTTTGGCGCGGCGGTTGCATTAAGTAGGTGTGTACCGCGCGAGGCTTCAAGGACGCGCACAAAATTCCAAAAAAGAGATACGAGGACATCATGACGGTTCTACTGGTTCTCCTCACGTTCGTTGCTTTCTTGGTAATCGATCATTTCTACAGCAAGCGGCGCGTCCAACCCATCCTGATGGCGACGACCGCACGCGATGAGGAAGTGCGTGCCCCGCGGTTGCAGCCGAGCATCGTGGCAGGTTTTCAAGTGCCGGACAACGTGCGCTACCACGTCGGACATACCTGGGCACTGAGTGAAAGCCCCAATCTGGTGCGGGTCGGCATGGACGACTTTGCCAGCAAGCTGCTGGGCAAAGTCGACAAGATTATGCTGCCGCAGCGCGGACAATGGATCCGTCAGGGACAGAAGCTGCTCAGCTTGGAGCGCAAGGGAGTGAAAGTGGAGATGGTCTCTCCAATCGAAGGCACCGTGAGCGAGCTTAACGAAGCCCTGGCCCAAGACCCAGAAATGGTGCACAAGGATCCGTATGGCGATGGGTGGCTGGTGACCGTACAAGCTCCCGATGTCAAGACCAATTTCCGCAACCTGCTGGGCGGCGCACTGGCCCGTAGTTGGATGGAAGAGGCGGGGATCCGTCTGCGGCGGCAGATGCCGCAGTTTGCCGGCGCCCTGGCACAAGATGGGGGCGTGGCGGTAGGCGATCTCTCTGCCGCAATTTCTGAGCCTGAGTTAGCGGCGGTAGCGCGCGAGTTCTTCCTGACTTAGGTCCAGGCAACCTCTGGCCTCCTGCCCCGGCGAGAGTCAACCAACTCCGCCGGATTTTCTTGTTCACCGTCGTACCCTCTCAGTCGCTGGGAACATGCGCTACCGAAACTTTCGCCGCAAGCCCCTCGGCGCCTATCGGATTCGGACGCAAGGAATGCGCACGATGCTCTTCCTCGAAGATCGGCAGGTACTTTACGCCGACGGCGAAGATGGCGAATCCGGCGGCGATGATGGCTGCCGTCACTCCCGCTTCCGTCCACTTGGGGATGTAGCGCACGCCGGCCTGGGCCTCCATGCCGGTAATGCTCACGTTAAGCCGGTTGGTCACAAAACCCAGCACCACCAGCACAGCCGATAGGTACAGTCCGCCCGCAGTGGTACGAACTCGCTGCACAAACAGCATGGCCAAAGGCGCCAGGAGCAGAGCTATTTCTACCAGCAACATATTGCGTTCATACCCGTGCGTGTCCGGGTACCAGATCTTAGGCAACATGCCACGATGCAGCAAGTCCTCAAACCGCAAAATTGTATATACCGACAGGACAACGAGCAGCACGCGACCCAGCTCCTGCACAATAGGCAGCTCGAGTTGTTTGTGGAAGTATTTCGAACTCATCGAGGATTCGAAGATCGTCATGGCCAAGCCTACACAGAGGGCGGAGAGGAAGAAGAACACGGGTAGCAATGGTGTGTACCAGAACGGGTGCAACTTGTTGGGCATGATCAGATAGACCGTGCCTAGCGAGCTCTGGTGCAATGTCGAAAGCAACACACCCAGGATCACCAACGGGATCAGCATGCCCCGGATGACCCGCAGCGGTTTCTGCAGGTTGAAACGTTCGAGCACGATCGGCGAGAATTCCAGCGCCAGCACTGTAGTGTACAGCATCACGCAATACGCCACCTCGAACATCACCGAGTGCGGGTTCCGCATGATGAGGGGGTGCCAGATGTTATAGGGGCGGCCCAAGTCGAACAGCAGCGCTACGGATACCAGCACATAGCCCAGGAACGCCGTCAGCACCGTGGGCCGCAAGATCGGGTGCCACCGCTTGATGTTGAAGATGTGTACGGCTGCCGTCAAGGTGAAGCCGCCGGCCGCCAGCATGACGCCACACAAGACATCAAAGCCGACCCAGATACCCCAAGGGAATTGGTCGCTCAGGTTCGTCGACGGCCCCAGGCCATAGCGGAAGCGAACATAGGTCCCGTAAGCGCCAATCACCATCAGCACGATCAGGGTGACTCGCCAAAAGGTCAGTTTGAGTCGCATCCCTACCCTCCATTCTTCTTGTCGCCCTTCTTGCCTTCAGCAGCCGCAACTTCTTCCCGCCGATGTGTAATCCACCACGTTCCACCCAGCAGCACCCCAGCCAGCGGCAGGAAGTCGGGTATGCGCGACAATACGCGATAGGTGTACATGGGGAGCGGATCCTTGACCAGGTCGTTGCGGTATCCGAACTTTTCAAAAGGCACAGACGACAGCAGCAGCACACTGGTACCACCGACTTCGTGCTCGCCGTAAATTTTGGGCACGTAGGTGCCCGGGTTATCCCGCAGGCGCTTGTGGGCTTCTTCGAGCAGTTCCTCGCGGTCGCCGAATTTGGTGGCCCCCGTGGGGCAATTTTCGGCGCAAGCCGTCATCTTGCCCGCCTGCACCCGTTCGGAGCACATGATGCATTTCCGAATTTTGGGGGTTAAATTGTTGTTCCATTCGTATTTGGGCACGCCGAAGGGGCAGGCCACCATGCAATAGCGGCAGCCCATGCACTTGTAGGCGTCATAAGCGACCGGGCCTTCGGCAGTCTTGCGCAACGCGCCCACGGGACATACCGAGGCGCAAGCCGGCTCTTCGCAGTTCATGCAAAGGCGCCGCATGAACTTTTCGTCCCGGTTCAGGACGACCGTAAACTTGTGCTCCGACTGTACCGACTCGGCGGCGATGGCTTCGTTGTACGGAAGGTTGTTTTGCGCAGCGCAGCCCTGCTCGCACAGCTTGCAGTTTATGCATACAGTGGCGTCGTAGAGGATTGCCTTACTCATGGATTAGTCCCCAGAAAAACTCTGTTGCCTA
>Ga0326728_10013947_pt1 | contig 17263 bp, 13 predicted proteins | sample MB3enrmetagenome_FD_207602 | JGI IMG/M metagenome (GOLD analysis project Ga0326728, IMG submission 207602) | Lab enriched peat soil microbial communities from McLean, Ithaca, NY, United States - MB31MN | ecosystem: Environmental > Terrestrial > Soil > Wetlands > Peat | place: USA: New York... | reverse complement strand
GCCATGATCGCGAATCTCAGGTGGAAAATAGTTTCGATTCTGGTTGTGGTCCTGATCTCCGTGTACGGGATCATCGGATTCCCGACTTCCTGGGCCGGGGTGAAGCAGAATTTCGTTGACCGCATCAAGCTTGGGCTCGATCTGCAAGGCGGGACCCACCTGATTCTTCAGGTGCAAACGCAAGAGGCCGTCAGCCTGGAAAACGATCAAGTTCTGGATCATCTCCGCACGGATCTCCGCGACAAAGGAATGCGCTACGACGAAATCCGCAAACTCAACGATACGCAGATTCTGGTGCACAATCTGGCGACGGATCAAACCAGCGCCTTCCGCGACCTCGTCGGCGAAAATTTTCCGGAATGGGACATCGCTCCCGCGCCCAACGAGACCTCCGGTTACGTTTTGACGATGAAGCCCAGTGCGGTCGCGTTAATTGACCAGCAGACGATGGATCAATCCGTGGAGACCATCAACCGCAGGATCGACGCCCTCGGGCTGACCGAGCCGACGGTCGCGCCCTACGGCCGCGGAGACAACGAGATCATCGTCGAGTTGCCCGGCGAGAGCGACCCGAACCACGCGAAGGATGTGATTCAAGCCGGCGGGCAGCTCGAGTTGACGAAAGTGGAGGGGGATCGGGCGTATTCCTCCGAAAACGAGGCGATGGCAGCCCTTGGCGGAGTCCTTCCTGCGGGGAGCGAGCTTGTGCCGGGCACTTCGGGCACCTCGAACCCCGCTCAACCGAGCGCTGAGTCCTGGTATGTGGTGGACCGGACGCCGATCGTGACGGGACGCGACCTGCGTCACGCCACAGCCGAGCCCAGCACGGAAAATCCGGGCACCTACGAAGTCGCGTTCACGCTATCGACCGATGCGGCGCGGCGATTTGGCCCGTTCACGGAGCAAAACATCAATCACGAGATGGCGACGATTCTCGATCACAAGGTGATCATCGCCGCTACGATCATCAATCGCATCGAGGATTCCGGGCGCATTACCGGCGGGTTCGGTGAGCAGCGCGCCAACGACCTCGCGCTCGAACTCAATGCCGGCGCGCTGCCCGCCTCGATCAAGTATCTCGAGGAGCGGACGGTAGGCCCTTCGCTGGGCGCGGACTCGATCCGCCATGGGGTGCAGGCATCACTGGTGAGCTTGGCCGTAGTGCTCCTTTTCATGGTCGTGTACTACCGGCTGGCGGGCGTGAATGCCGTTATTGCGCTGCTGCTGAACTTGGTGATCTTGCTCGCGGCGCTCGGCTATTTCGAAGCGGTCCTTACGTTGCCGGGCATCGCGGGCGTCATTCTGACGATCGGCATGGGCGTGGATTCGAACGTCCTGATTTTCGAGCGCATCCGGGAAGAACTCCGGGCGGCCAAGGCTCCGGTTTCGGCGGTCGACCTGGGTTTCAAGCGCGCATTCCTGACCATCATTGATACGCACGTGACGACGATGGTTTCGGCGTTGTTCTTGGGTGTTTTTGGCACAGGCCCGGTGCGCGGCTTTGCCGTGACCTTGATTGTCGGTCTGGGAGCGAATCTGTTTACGTCGGTCTATGTGTCGCGCGTAATTTTCGACTGGCACCTGGCGAAGATGCCTCGCCAGGCCGAGCTGAGCATTTAACTCTATGGGGATGTCCCGGGCCGGGAACAAGATCCCCCCGGCCGGTGTCTAAGTTCCAAGGCGGGCGAAGGTATGGAGTTCTTCAAACAGGTCAATATCGATTGGATGGGGAAGACGAAGTATTTTGTCGCCCTGTCCCTGAGTCTTCTTGTGATCGGCGGGATTTCCGGGGCGCGCAAAGGACTCTACTACGGTATTGATTTCAAGGGCGGTACCCTCGTTTCCGTCCGATTTGCAGGGCCGCCTCCGGTTGACAAAATTCGTCAAGGGTTGATCCAGCAGGGGTTAGGTAACAGCGTCATCCAGCAGATCAACGACATCGGCAACGCGAACACCAATGAGGTCGTGATCGGCCTGGAAGAGGCGGGCGAGGGGGAAGAGGCCCTGGACGCCGGGAAAACCACAATTTTGAACGCCCTTCATAGCACGCTTGGAGCGGGCGAACCGGGGAAGCAGGACTTCAATTCCGTTTCGGTCCAGCCCCTTGCCGAACAGCTTGCGAGGAAGGACCCGCTGAACCTGGGCACGAACCCCGGCGACAAGTACACGCAACTGGCAAAGCAACTCACCGATTACCGGGACCACGACCTGCGGGGCGTCGTCTCCGATCTCGGGCAATTGCAGAGCGCCGGGGTGAGTCCCGCGGTGATCTCCGCTCTTCGCGACACCTACTACGCGAGTAACTTTGCCGTCATTAACGTTGAAATCGTCGGTCCGAAAGTGGGCGCCCAGCTCCGGAGGCAGGCCATCGTCGTTACCCTCTCTGCTTTGGGGGGCATGCTGATATATATTGCCTTGCGTTTCTCGGGCGGGGGGCTGTTGCATCTGTCCGCCAGCTCTGGAACCTTCTTCCTTTGGAGGTGGATCGACTTCGTGATTTTCGGCGCGGCCGCTGTCCTGGCCGTGTTTCACGATGTTCTGATCACTCTGGGGCTGTTTTCGCTGTTGCACTTTGAGATTTCGCTTACGGTCATCGCGGCGCTGCTGACCTTGGTGGGCTATTCGATGAACGACACGATCGTGATCTTCGACCGCATCCGGGAAAACCTTCGCTTGATGCGGCGCGAATCGTTCGCTTCGATCGTGAATCGCTCCATCAACCAGACGCTTTCGCGGACCATTCTAACCAGCGGCCTGACGTTCGTGACCGTGCTCGTGTTGTTCTTGATGGGCGGTCAGGTGTTGCGCAGTTTCTCTTTTGCGCTGGTCGTGGGGATCATGGTAGGAACGTATTCCAGTTTTGGGATCGCCGCGCCCTTGGTTGTCGCTTGGAGCCACTGGAGGAGCCAAGGTGGGGCAGCTACCGGAACCGCAGCCGGTGACAGAAGCCGGAGAAGCTAGGCGCTTCGCGCAGAGCTTCGATGGCAGGAGGCCGCACGGTGTTTGACAGTCTGGTGGAATCGAGCGTGGTCGGCACGAAAACGAACAGGAGATGGTCTGTCGTTGCTTCGGCGATGTTCCAGTGCGTCCTGTTGACGGTCTTCGTTCTCATCCCGCTGATTTGGACGGAGGCCCTCCCCAAGGGGATGATGAACACCTGGATCATGGCTCCCGCACCCCCGCCACCTCCGGCTCCTCCTCCGCCGCCGGCACAGAGGCTTGAGGTCGTAAAGCCGATGGTGCGGCTGATGCACAATGGGGAACTTATTGCGCCCCGCGCCATCCCGAAAGAAGTTAAAATGATCAGGGAAGAGGAAATGCCGTCGGATGTCGGCGCAGTTGGCGTCGAGGGCGGCGTTCCCGGTGGCGTTGCTGGCGGTTCTACTGGCGGTGTAATCGGCGGCATCCTGGGCGGAATGCCCACTGAGGCGCCGCCTCCCCCGCCGAAACAAACTCCGACGCGCGTGCGGGTAGGCGGGAACGTTCAGCCTCCGCGAGCGATCAGTGCGCCTCGGCCTGTGTATCCGACGATTGCGCGGCAGGCGCGGGTTCAAGGAGCGGTGGTTTTGCATGCGGTGATCACAAGAGACGGAAGGGTCGAAGAGTTGCGCGTGATTTCGGGCCATCCGCTCTTGATCGAGGCGGCCGAGGACGCGGTGCGGCAGTGGCGGTATCAGCCTACACTGCTGAACGGCGACCCGGTGGAAATCGAGATGACGATCACCGTTAATTTTGAAATGGGCCAGTAACCGCGGCGCTGTCAGGCCGCACAGATTTGGATTTCGGCCGGGATGGCCTGCGGGTCGTTTGCGGCCTGGAAACTTGCGGACGAACGAAAAGGAGCAATCTCTATGCTTGCGAACGTAGCGGTGTGGGCACTGAATACGTGGGTCTTCCAGGCAACCACAAGCTGGGACCTGCGGGCCATGTGGGGCACGATGAGCATCATCGCGAAGGTGGTGGTGGGAATCCTCTTCCTGCTCTCCGCGTGGTCGCTTGGCGTGATGATTGACCGTGTGTTGATGTACAGCGCGGCTCGGAAACAGTCGCGCGTCTTTGTGCAGCAAGTGGCCGGAGCGCTGCGCGAGGGCAAACTCGACGAAGCCATCTCCATCGCCGAGCGCAACAAGAAGAGCCACATCGCGAAGGTGGTGGCGACGGGCTTGTCCGAATTCCAGACCGCCTCGGCGCAGGTTTCCGATGCCGAGGTGATCGAGGCCGCCAAGCGCGGGCTCGAACGCTCTGTCGCAATCGTCCACGCCGAGATGAAGCGGGGACTTTCCGGCCTCGCGACGATCGGCTCGACGGCTCCCTTCGTGGGCCTGTTCGGGACGGTCATCGGCATCATCAACGCGTTCAAAGGCATCGAGTCGTCCCATGCTTCCGGTCTGTCGGCTGTCGCCGGCGGAATTTCCGAAGCCCTGATCACCACCGCCCTCGGGTTGCTGGTGGCCGTGCCCGCCGTCTGGGCCTTCAACTATTTCACGAACAAAGTAGAGGCCTTCGACGTCGAGATGGACAATTCCTCGATGGAATTGATCAACTATTTCATCACGCGGAGAGGCGGAAAGAAGTAAGCCATGGCCTACAAGCCTCAAGCGGCACCGGTGATGGCGGCGCCAAACGTCGTGCCCATGGCCGACGTCATGTTGGTGCTGCTCATCATCTTCATGGTGGTGACGCCCATGCTGCAGCACGGCGAATCGGTGAATATGGCGAAAGTGAACAACGCCATCGACATGCCGGACGCCGATCGCGACGACGCCGTCCTGGTGGCCGTTTCGCAGGACGGGGTCGTCTATCTGGGCACCACCAAGACAAACATCGATGATCTAACACAGCAGGTAAAGAACCTCATCGAGAATCGCGGCGACAAGACGGTATTCGTCCGAAGCGATGAGCGCGCGCATTATGGCAACGTGGTCAAGGTCGTGGATGCCGTGCGCGCCGCGGGTTGCGACAAAGTGGGGTTGCTGACTGAACGACGGACTCAAGCGAATCAACAGTCGGCGCCGCCGCCACCGCCACCGAGTTAGGAGTAACCGCACGATCGTATTTCGCCCTGCGTGCAGGGCAGGAGTGCAACGACCATGGGTATGGAAGTTGGTGGGAAAAAGGGCGGCCCGATGGCTTCAATGAACATCGTGCCGCTGATCGATATTCTGCTGGTGCTGCTGATCATCTTTATGGTCATTACGCCGCTGACGCCGCATGGGATCGATGCCCTTGTGCCGCAGCCGCCTCCGAAGGACCAAGCGAAACAGCAGGAGACCGACCCGAACAAAGTGGTCGTCGTTCAGGTTCTGGACGGCGGCAAACTCAAGATCAACAATGAGGACACGACTTGGCAGAGCATGGGCCCGCGCCTGAGCGATGTCTTCAAGACTCGTGCGGAGAAGATCGCGTTCATCCAAGGTGACGATAGCGTGCGCTTCGCCGATGTCGCGCGCGCCATGGACATCATGCGCGACTCCGGAATCGACTCGATCGGTCTCATTACGGCCAAGATGCTAAGCGAAAGCGGCGGATAGCGCCCCCGCGGCGGTTTTTCAGCAAGCGGGGCCGGTGGCCCCAGAGCGGCCCCACGCCGAATCGAGGTCGCTTATCAAAAAGGAGTAGAAGCAAACCTTCGCAAGAATGGACTTGCCAGCTATGAATCCAGTCGCAAAGCGTGAGTGGTTTCGCAAGAACGTTCCAGTCGCCTGGCTGGCGCTGGTTGCCGTAGTTGCGGTGGCCGGTGCCGGGGGTTGCAACAAACTGAAAGCGCGCGATCAGCTCAACAAGGGCGTCGACGCGTACCGTAACCAGCAGTACGATGCCGCCGTCGAGCATTTCAAGTCAGCGAAGGACCTCGATCCGACCCTTCTCAGTGCCCGGCTGTATCTTGCAACTGCCTACGCAAGTCAGTACGTCCCGGGCGCGACGATCACAGACAATATTCAAAAGGGTCAGCAGGCAATCGCGGAATTCAAGGATGTCTTGTCCGTGGATCCGAATAATATCTCCGCGATCGACGGCATCGGCTCCATGCTCTATAGCATGGCTGCCGGGCCGCCTTTCAACGCCGACATGTTCAAGGAGTCGGAGCAATATCACCTCCGGCACATCGCATTGAAGCCGGAAGATCCGGAGTCTTATTACTGGATCGGGGTGATTGACTGGACTCTCTCTTTCCGCGCGAATGCCGAACTGCGCGCCAAGTACAATCAGGACAATCCCCACAAGCAGATTAGGGACGATGACCCGCTGCCGCCGGCCGTGCGGGCGCAATATGTCGAGCAGGATGGCGCTCTGGTGGAAGACGGCATTGAGAAGCTTCAGATGGCCATTAAACTCAAGCCCGATTACGACGACGCCATGGCTTATCTGAACTTGCTCCTCCGGCGAAAAGCGGACCAGGTGAATGACATGGACGAGCGCAAGGACCTGATCAACCAGGCCAATGACCTCGTGGACAAGGTAAAGCAGATCAAGGAACAGAAGGCGGCGGCCGCGAATTCGGCGACGTCCTAGCTTTCTTTCATTTCGGATGTTTTTCTGCGGCGCTCTTCCTTCCGGTCGAGCGCCGCACTTTTTTTGCGCCGGCTTCGCGCCTCCCGGAGCGGCGATCGGAAGAGGGCCCGGTCAAACTTCAGTCTTAGGCGCCGGGGCCGGAGAACTGTGCAGCAGCCGCATCAATCCTACCGCCGCATGAGACAGCCGCGCGCCGCGCCGCGAAATGAGATACAGGTGGCGCGGCATCTTGAGCTGCCGGACGCGGACCTCCACGAGCCAGTCCCGTTCGATTTCCCACTGGGCGCACATTCGCGGCACGATCGCCACGCCCATGCCCATCTCCACGAACCGCTTGATGGCCTCGATGGTGGGCAATTCGACGTCGAGGTGCAGCGGAACGTGGTGACGCGCAAAGAGTTGAATCACGCGCGATCGAAAAGAGGAGTCCACGACGTGCGCCACAAAAGTTTCAGGGCCCAACTCCAGCAGGTCCACTTCTTTGCGCTTGGCCAGACGGTGAGCCGGGGGAACCACAAGAGTCAGCTCGTCGCGAAGAATCTCTCTTGCCTCGAGCTTCGGATCCTGCGGCACGTAGGAAGCCGCTCCGAGATCCAGCCGGTAGTTTAGAATCTCGCGCGGAATATCGCGCGAGAAAACCCGCTGCACCACGATTCGTACGCCGGGATGCAGCTGGTGAAACCTTGCCAGGGCCGGCAGCAGCGCATGGATCGAGCTCTCGTTGACGCCGAAGCTGAGCTGGCCGCTCTTGAGCCCTTTCAGCCCTTCCAGCCCCTTGCCCAGTTCGTCGCGCAGGTTGAGCAGCCGCTCGGCATAGTCCCGAAGCATCTCGCCGGCGTCGGTGAGCTTCACCTGACGCGCCCCGCGGACCAGGAGCGGCTGGCCTACGGACTCTTCAAGCTTGCGGACGGAAATGCTGATGGCCGGCTGCGTCCGGAAGAGCTTCTCGGCTGCGCGCGAGAAGCTTCGCTCCTGGGCCACGGCCAGAAAGACTTGTAATTGAGCAAGATCCATAGGTCCTCCCCGAATGCGCCTGGGCCAGTTATAACAATTTATTATGCCAACTACAATAAATATAAATTGGACACCGGCCCGACTTCGCGGTCTAATGAGGTTTCCCGCACTTATTCGCCGGCCCATGGACCGCGTACACATCTTCGATACGACTCTCCGCGACGGGGAGCAATCCCCTGGCTTCTCTATGAACGTTTCTGAGAAGCTCCGCCTGGCCCGGCAACTGTCCGAGCTGGGCGTGGACGTCATTGAGGCCGGATTCCCCATTTCCTCGCGCGGCGACCTGGAAGCCGTACGCGAGATTGCCGCGGAGATCACCGGGAGCCGTGTAGCGGCGCTGTCTCGCGCGCGCCAGCAAGACGTAGATGCCGCGCTCGAGGCCCTCGTTCCCGCCCGGCATCCCCGCCTGCATATCTTCCTCGCGACCTCCGACCTGCATTTGAATCACAAGCTGCACCTTTCGCGCGCGGAGGCCCTGGAGGCCATCGGTACCATGGTGACTTTCGGGCGGCGTCACTGCGCCGAGGTCGAATTTTCCGCGGAGGACGCGAGCCGCAGCGACATCGGTTTTCTCTGCCGGGCCGTGGAGACGGCGATTCAAGCCGGCGCCACAATCATCAACTTGCCTGACACCGTCGGCTACGCCGTTCCGGAAGAGTACGCCGAGATGTTTACACGCGTGAGAGAGCATCTGGGAGATCCTGCCGGGATCACCTATAGCGCCCACTGCCATAACGATCTGGGTCTCGCGGTCGCCAATTCACTGGCGGCGGTGCGCGCCGGCGTGCGCCAGGTGGAGTGCACGATCAACGGCATCGGCGAGCGTGCTGGAAACGCCTCTCTGGAGGAGATTGTCGTAGCGCTCGCGGTGCGGCACGCCTCTTTCGGCGTCTCGACGGGCATCCACTTGGAGAAGATATTCGCCACCAGCCGCCTGCTCAGTGAAGTGACCGGCGTGCCCGTGCCGCCCAACAAGGCCGTCGTGGGGTCAAACGCATTCGCCCACGAAGCCGGCATCCACCAGGACGGCATACTCAAGAATCCTCTGACCTACGAGATCCTGCCGCCGGAAGCGGTCGGCGTCCCCGCGCGGCAATTAGTGGTCGGAAAACATTCGGGACGCAATGCGCTCCGCGCGAGCTTGAAGGAACTTGGCTACGAGCCGACCGTGGAAGAGCTGGCGGAGTGCTATCGCCAGGTCACTGCGTTAGCCGACGAAGCCAAGCAGGTCCGGCAGCGCGACCTGCTCGCGATCGCGCATCAGGTGATTCGACGGAAATCGTTCGCCCCGCTTTCCAGCGACGCTCCCGCCGCGTCTTGATCGGGCGGGCCTGCCCTCAGCGAGAAATGAATCCAGAATGACTGCTGAATCCACGGCTCCAAAACGGATCGCTCTGCTCCCGGGCGACGGGATCGGCCCGGAGGTGACGCGCGTCGCCGTGTGCGTCCTTGAGGCATGCGCGAAAGCCGGGGGTCAGCGCTTCGAGTTCCAGGAGCTTCCTTTCGGCGGCGCGGGAATTGACGTTGCCGGCGAGCCTCTGCCGCGGGCGACTCTGGAGGCGTGCTCTCGCGCCGATGCCGTTCTGCTCGGCGCAGTAGGAGGTCCGCGCTGGGACGCCAGGCCGCCCGGCCGGCGTCCGGAATCCGGGCTGCTCGCGCTGCGCAAAGAGCTGGGGCTTTACATCAACTTGCGCCCCATTCGCTTGCGGGCTCCGCTTGCGGGCATCTCCCCGCTGCGGCCGGAACGCATCGGCTCGATCGACATCGAAATCGTGCGCGAGCTGGCGGGCGGAATCTATTTCGGTGACCGCGGGCAGGAGGGGCGCGAAGGTTCCGAGCGCGCATGGGATGTAGAGGCGTACACCACTGCCGAGATCGAACGTGTCGCGCGCTACGCGTTTGTTCGCGCCGAGCGGCGCGCCAAGAAGCTGGCTTCCGTCGACAAGGCCAACGTGCTGACCAGCTCCGCTCTCTGGCGCCGCACGGTGACACGTCTTTCCGCCGAGCATCCCGGCGTCAAGGTGGAACACTTTTATGTGGACAATGCCGCGATGCAACTGGTGCTCGCGCCCGGAAACTTCGATGTTCTCGTGACTTCAAATATCTTTGGCGATATTTTGAGCGACGCCGCCGCGGCCCTGGTGGGTTCGATCGGTCTGATCCCTTCGATGAGCTGCGGCTCAGGGCCGCCGCTCTACGAGCCGATTCACGGCTCCGCTCCCACGCTTGCCGGCAAGGACGTAGCTTGCCCCGTCGGCTCGATTCTTTCGGCAGCGATGCTGTTGCGTGAAAGCTTCGGACTCGCGGCCGAGGCGGATTGGATCGAATCGGCGCTCGACCGTTTGTTTGCCGAGGGCGTGCGCACGGTGGACATCGCCGAGCCGAAAAGCTTAGTCGTCGGCTGCAGCGAATTCGGCGATCGGCTTGTGGCCGGAATTCTGGCCTCCGGCAGGCAGAGCGCCCGGAAGGGCGGCGGCGCCCGAGGCGGGGCGCCCGGCGGCGAGCCATCCTCATGACCGTCCCACGCAAGACGCCACAACACTCCTGCAAGTGCTTGTATTTGCGAGACTTGCGTCAGCGGAGGATGTCGCGCGGCCCCCGGACTTGCCACGCGTCCGGGAGGGTGTTATTTTCTTGCTCTCCCACATGGTTGGGTTTGAGGTCAGCGTCCTGTCTCGATAGGACTTGGCATTGAGCCGCCCCGACTCACAACTCGCCCCCTCGAACGGAGCCCAGTCGGCCCCGCCGGAGGAGCACGTGTCTCCGGCGAGCGGCCACCCCGGTGCCGCCGGGACGCGCACGTACTGGCGCGTCGAAGGCAGCCTCGTGGATCTCGGTGCGGTGCGTCCAATTGCGTACTTCACCTGGAACTCTCAGAGTTTTATCGAGCGCTGGGCGCGCCGCGGCTCGACCATGATGCTTGCCTTGGTCCGCCCCGCGCTCTATATGACCCACCGCATCTTTGCCACGCGCGTTCTCCATACTCTGCTCGCGGGCGTCACGCGCGACCGCCTGGACCTTCTGGGCGAGGAGTACTTTGAGTACGTTCTGAAGCGGCAACTGAAGTCCCAGGGCGTGGCTCGTTTGAAGCAGTGGCAGGAGGAGGTTGGCCCGGTCGTCCTGGTCAGTCAGGGATTGGACCACCTCATGCGGCCGCTCGCCCGGCACCTCAATGTGGACCTTCTCATCTCCAATCACCTTGAATTTCGAAATGGTGTTGCGACGGGCCGGCTGCTCGATCCCGTGGTTCGGCCACGGAACCCCTTTAGGTGGGTCACGGGACAAGGGCCCGATGGACATTTGGACTCCGCCAGGTTGCTTCGCGATCTCGGTTGGCAGCGCAAGCCCGAGCCCGCCGAGCAGGCAATCCAGCCGGCCTCGCGCGAGGCGGCGCGAAGCCGGTCTCCACAGCAACCTCTGGTCGTTCTGAATCGGCCCCAAAACACCGATTCTCTCTCTGTGCGCCGCGCACTCGCGGGCAAGAATATCCTCCTGATTGGGGTCACGGGTTTCATTGGGAAGGTATGGCTCGCTCACGTGCTCTCGGATCTTCCCGAGGTTGGAAAAATATATCTGCTGATTCGCCGGCAGCGCAGCACTTCGGCGCAACGGCGGTTCGAGCGAATCGTCGAACAGTCTCCGGTGTTTGAGCCGCTCGAGGGACGTTATGGGGACAAGTTCGCCCAGTTTCTCCGGGAACACGTCGAGGTGATCGAGGGCGACGTGCGTCAGCCCGGCCTGGGCATCGAGCCCGAGACGCGGGCGCGGCTCGCTCGCACGCTCGATGTAGTGGTGAACAGTTCGGGCCTCACGGATTTCAACCCCGATATTCGCGACGCCCTGGCGGGCAACGTCGAGCCTGCCGCGCAATTGATTGAGTTCCTTCGGGAATCGAGCCACGCTGCGCTGCTCCATCTTTCGACGTGCTACGTCGTCGGAGGCCGCGACGGCCGCGTTGCCGAGGAGTTGCATGCCGATTACACGCCGCTGCACGTTCCCGATTTTGACGCCGAGCACGAATGGGAACAGCTCCGGGAAACGATCCGCAATGCCGAAGCCAGATCGGAGAGCCCCGAATTGCGCCCGGCGCTCGAGCGATTGGCATTGGGCCGGCCCGGGACGTCAAGCAAGCGCCGCCAGAAAGAGCTGCCGGCCGGCGCAGAGCTTGAAAATCTCATTCGAAAGAATCGCGTGCGGTGGCTTCGCAACCGGTTGACGCACGCGGGAAAGCGGCGCGCCCGGCGGCTCGGCTGGCCGAATACGTACACCTTCACGAAGAGTATCGCCGAGTCTCTGATAGTGCGCCGGGGCGCGGGACTTCCGATCGCGATCGCCCGGCCCTCGATCGTGGAGAGTTCCACGCAGGAGCCGTTCCGTGGGTGGAACGAAGGCATCAACACGTCCGCGCCGCTCTCCTATCTGCTCGGCACGTATTTCCGGCAATTGCCGACGAATGCGCGCAAGTGCCTCGACATCATCCCGGTCGACATGGTCTGCCGCGGGATGACGCTCATTGCTGCCGCGCTCGTCGAGCGGCGTCACGAGCCGGTCTACCAGCTTGCAACATCCGGCTCGAATCCCTGCGACATGGGCCGCTCGATCGAACTCACGGGGCTTGCCCATCGCAAGCACTACCGCGCCCAGCAGGGCCTGGAACACTGGCTGCGCCTCCGATTTGAAACGATCCCCGTCTCGAAAGAGCGCTACGATAAATTCTCCGTGCCCGCTCAGATGGCCGTCGTCAAAGGCATCAACCGCGCCGCGTCCTTGCTCCCCATCAAGAAACTCCCGCTCGCTCGCCAGGAGCGCGACCTCGCACGGATCGAAAAACTGATCCAGCTCTACGAGCCGTTCATTCTCTACAACGAGCAGATTTTTGAGAGCAATAACCTCCAATTGCTGTCCGATTCGCTGCCCGAATCGGAACGGACGCTGTTCAGTTTCGATCCGGCTTCGATCGATTGGTGGGACTACTGGATCAACATCCACATTCCCGCGTTGCGCAAGTGGTGCTATCCGCTGATTGAGGGCCGCCCCCCTGAGCCGAGCCCGCGCCGCCAACTTGCTCCGGTCGCGATTTCCGGGGGCGACGCCGCCCCGAATGCCACATGGCCATCTTCCTGACCGGCTCCACGGGATACATCGGCGCATACATCGTCGCGCGCCTCCTGGACCGGCATCCCGACCGGCTGAATCTTCTGGTGCGCGCCCGCGATGCGCGCGAAGCCTCCGAACGATTGTGGCGGGCGTTCCAGCTTCACCTCAGCGCCCAGGCGTTCCACGAAGCGCTCGGCGGCCGCGTGCAAATTTTCCTTGGGGATCTCACGTCGCCGCGCTTCGGTTTGGATGAGGCACAGTACCGCCACTTGGCCGAAACCACCGACTCGGTGATTCACTGCGCTGCGTCGCTGAATCGCAAATCCGAAAAGAGCTGCTTGAACGTGAATTTGCGCGGCACGCTCGAAGTCATCCAGCTGGCCCGGCGCGCGCGGCAGGCTCGCGGGTTGCGCCGCTTCAGCCAGGTCAGCACGGTGGCCGTGGCCGGCCAGCGCAACTGCGAAATCGTTCGGGAGGACACTTCCATCGATTGGGATCGTTCGGACTACGATCCGTACGCGCGCACCAAGAAATTCTGCGAGCACATGGTCCGCGAACTCCTGCCCGATGTGCCGCGCACGGTCTTCCGCCCCAGCATCGTTCTCGGAGACAGCCGCCGTCCCGAAACCACGCAGTTCGACATGGTTCGCGCCTTCGTTTTCCTCGCGCGGCTGCCGATTCTGCCGTTTCGCCCGAACGACCGGCTCGATATCATTCCCGTGGATTACGTCGCCGACGCCGTCGTCGCTTTGCACCAAAAAGATAAACTCGATCATGAGATCTACCATCTTTCTTCCGGAACGGGCTCGGAGACGTTTCGGCAGTTGACGGACGCGCTCTCCCACGCGGGAGGCAAGATGCCGCCTCTGTTTTGGGAAGGCCTCGAGCCGGTCTTTGCCGGCGCGGTGACTCGCTTGGCGCGCGGTCGGGGACGCTTCGGCCGCGGCGCGTTGCTGCTGAAAGTTTTTTGGCCCTACCTTGTCTGGAACACGGTTTTTGATAATTCGCGAGTTGTCGCGGAAATGGGCCGGGCTCCTGCACCCTTTTCGTCTTATTGCCACGGGCTGTTTCGCTTCAGCGTGGAAAACCACTTTTCCTATCCCTATCGTGCATGGCCCGCCGCGGCCGGTTGGCCCGGCGAATTGCCGCTCGCTCCCGGAGGCCACGCATCATGATGGATTATGTCCTCGCCGAATGGGTCAGCGGGATCATCGAGTGGAAGCGCAACCTCTGGATGCTGGGCGCCGGACGCCCTTGGCAGCCGGGCGAACGCCTGAAGCTCCTGTTTGCCGGTTACAATGGCGCGCGCAACACCGGCTCGGACCTCCGCGTTCACGAGATGCTGCGCCAGGTCCGCCAGGTTCTGGGCGCCGAGCGGATCGAATTGAGCGTGATGACCCAGGACTTCGAGAAGACGCGCGGATATTTTGGCGACGCCCGCCAGGTGCATTTGCCGGATGTCTTCCCGCCGTTCTTGCAGCGCGAAGTGCCGCGCCACCACGGCGTCGTGAGTTGCGAAGGCTCCATGTTCAAGAGCAAATTCGCGAACGCGCTGACGGTGATGACGATCGGCTCGCTGGGTATCGCCGCCGCGGAAAATAAATTGTCCCTCGGCTATGGCGGCGATGCGGGGTATATGGATCCATTCGTCATGAAGATGTGCCGGCGCTTTTGCCGCCAATCGCTCGTCATCACCCGCAGCGAGGAGTCGCGCGCCTTGTTGAGCGAGCTGGACATCCCGACGGAACTGGGAACCGACACCGCGTGGACCTTCGAGCCGCACGGCCCGGAATACGGCCGGAAACAGCTCGCCGATGCCGGTTGGGACGGCAAGAAACCCGTGCTGGCCGTCTGTCCGATCAATCCATTCTGGTGGCCGGTGAAACCTTCGGTTCCGAAGTTCCTGGCGCGGACGTTGTTCGGGGCCTACAAGAACAGCCACTACCGCACGATCTATTTCCAAAAATCAGGGCTGGAAGTCGAACGCGCCTACCGCCGCTATCTCGCCGAGTTGGCCGGCGCGGTCAAGGCGTTCCAATCGCGGCACGATGTCTTCACGATCCTTGTTGCCACAGAAAGTCTGGACGCGCGCGCCTGCGGCGTGATTTCGCCGGAGCTTCGCGCGCCCGTATTCACCTCGGATCGCTACGACATGTTCGAGTTGGTCAGCATTCTCCGCTGTTGCCGGTGGATGGTGTCGTCGCGGTATCACGGAATCGTCGCCTCGATGCCCGCGGGCGTCGTTTCCGCCGGCGTGACCATGGACGAGCGCATCCGCAATCTGATGCGGGAGCGCGGCCATTCCCACCTGATGTTGGCCGTGGACGATCCGCATCTCGGCGAGAAACTGGCCGAAGTGATGGAGGTCCTCGTGCGCGATGAGGATGCGATCCGCCGTTCGCTTTGCGGCACCGTTGCGCGGAATTTAAAGCTGATGGCGAACATGGGCGTCTATCTCGAAAAGGCCGTGCACGATTGTTATCCGGACTTTCCGGTTCGCAGCGGCGTTCATAGTTGGGAGGAGTACTTGCCGCCGCTGTCGCCGCTTCTTCGGTCCCTGGTCGAATCCCACGAGGGTGCGGCCGCAGCCGGGGGAGCGGCGTGAATGCGCCATGAATTTTCTCGAGCGCATTTTCGAGAACTTGGAGCGATCGGCCGCGCGGCCCGTCCTTCGCGAGGCGCGCGCCGAAGGGGCCATCTCCGTGACCGGGGCGGAATTGCTGGCCCAAGTCCGGAAGGCGCGTGGATTTCTTCTCGCAGCGGGCCTGTCTCGCGGCGAACGCTGCGCGCTGCTTGCGCCGAACAGCATTCGCTGGGCCGCGCTCGATCTGGCCTTGATGGCCGAGGGAATCGTCACCGTGCCGCTCTACGCCCGGCAAGCGCCGGCGGAATTGGCCGCGATGTTGCGCGACGCTCAGGCGAGCGCGATTTTCTGCGGTGACGCGGTCCTTCGCGACGCGATTTCCGCCGCGTGGCCGGAAGCACCCCGGCGCATCCTGTTTGACGAGGTGTTTTCCGCCAAGGGATCCCCGAGCGCACGGCCGCCGCTTCCAATCTCCTCTTTGGATCCGCTGACGATCATCTACACCTCGGGGACGTCGGGCGAAGCCAAGGGCGTCATCCTGACTGTGGGGAATCTCGATTACATCGTCGGCTGCACGACCGCGCGGCTCGACGTTTTGATGGGGCGGACGACGCAGCCGGACCGCGTCTTTCACTACCTGCCTTTTTCTTTTGCAGCTTCCTGGATTCTGCTGCTTTCGTGTCTATCGCGTTCGAGCGTGCTGACCCTCTCGATGGACCTTTCACGCCTGGCGGCCGACCTCGGCGAGGCGCAGCCGAACTATTTTTTGAACGTGCCGACGCTGCTCGAGCGCATGCGCCGCTCGGTGGAAGATAACTTGCACAAGCGCGGCGGCTTCATTCTGCGCCTCTTCGAGCGCGGCCGGGCGGCGTGGATGTCGCGCCGTGAGGGACGCACGGGTCTTGCGGACGCGCTCTGGCTGGCCGCGGCGCGCATCCTCGTCTTCCGCGCCATTCGCAAGCAGCTCGGCCCGAACTTGCGTGCGCTCATCTGCGGCTCCGCCCCGCTCTCTCTCGACACGCAGCTTTTCTTCCTGATGCTTGGCCTCCCCGTGCTGCAGGTCTATGGACTGACCGAAACCACCGGCATCTGCACCATGGATCATCCGGCGTATTTCGAGCCGGGCTGGGTTGGCCCTGCGGCTGCGGGCATCGAGATGAAGCTCGGCGAGAACGATGAGATTTTGGTCCGGGGCCCCAATGTTTTCGCAGGCTACTGGAACCGCCCCGAAGAAACCGCCAAGGCGCTCCGCGATGGCTGGTTCCACACCGGCGATCAAGGCGAGGTGAACGCCAACGGCAACTGGCGGATCGTCGGCCGGATCAAGAATCTGATCATTCTCAACTCGGGCCACAACATTGCCCCTGAGCCCATCGAAGAGGAATTGCGGCGCGAAATTCCGGGAGCGGAGCAGGTCATTCTGCTCGGCAACGGCCGCGGGTATCTTGCGGCCATCGTGACCGGAAAAGTGGAGCGGGCCCTGGCCGAGCCGGCGTTCGAAAAGGTCAACTCCAACCTCCCTCACTACAAGCAGATACGAATGTTTCACGTGGAACAATCCGCGTTGACCGTCGAAAGCGGCCTGTTGACGGTGAACGGCAAGCTGAAACGCGATGCCATCGCCGCGCGCTTTGCGAATGAAATCGCGGCGATGTACCGGAGGAAGGCGGGATGAACGCACACCGCGGGAAGACGCTCTCCTGGAGTATCGTGAACGGCGTAGCGGAAGTGGAGCTGCACCTGGCGCCGTGCAACGAGATCGGCACGGCCATGCTCGAAGACCTCGAACGCCTCTTGAAAGCTCTCCCCGAGCTCGAACAGTGCGCCGGGGCCCTGATTTTCTACAGCAGCCGCAAGGAGGGTTTTTCCGCCGGCGCCGATCTGCGCGAACTGCACGCAAGATCGCTGGAGGCCCCGGAGCACGAGCGGCTCGAAGGAGTTCGTGATTTTCTTCTTCGCATCCACCACGTCTTGAATACGCTGGATGCGTCGCCGCTGACGACGATCGCCGCGGTCCACGGCGTCTGCTTTGGCGGAGGCCTCGAGCTGGCGCTG
>Ga0326728_10013946_pt1 | contig 17264 bp, 17 predicted proteins | sample MB3enrmetagenome_FD_207602 | JGI IMG/M metagenome (GOLD analysis project Ga0326728, IMG submission 207602) | Lab enriched peat soil microbial communities from McLean, Ithaca, NY, United States - MB31MN | ecosystem: Environmental > Terrestrial > Soil > Wetlands > Peat | place: USA: New York... | reverse complement strand
GGGCCGGTGTCGAGCGAGCCCACGGGGAACACTTCCGTTCCGCTCTACGCGCTCCTGGGACGGCAGAACACCAACGGCGTGGAGTTCTCGCCGCTGGGCGCCAGGATCAGCGCGCTGCCGCGCAGGCGCGTGCAGCCGAGCTTTGCCCTCGATCTGGGCTTTGTGGCCACGGCGCACCAAATCCCGGTGGACAACGCGGACAACTTCAACTTCATGTTTTCGTTCGGCCCAGGCGTGCAGTTCTTCGCCCGCAGGTCTTCGCTGCGGCTGGAGTACATCTATCGCCACATCTCCAATGCCGGCCTGGGATATGAGAACCCCGGCATCGATCAAGGCGTCGTCCGCCTGACCCTGAGCCGCCACTGGTAGAGGGAGATCGCCAACACCGAGTGCGTGGCCGCGCGCGATGCGCAGTGAAGAGCGGCGCGGGAATGCTAATCTAGACCTATGAAGTTCGGCGTTCTGATCTTTCCCGGATCCAACTGCGATCAGGATACGCACTATGCCATTGGTGCGGTGGCGGGCGTTCCGGTGACCTATCTATGGCACGAGTCGCACGACCTGGAAGACTGCGACGCGGTGCTGGTGCCCGGCGGATTCGCCTACGGCGACTACCTGCGGACGGGGGCGATTGCGCGCTTTGCGCCCATCATGCAGAGCGTGCGGCGATTTGCCGATGCGGGCGGGCTGGTGATGGGCATATGCAACGGGTTCCAGATACTGTGCGAGGCGGGGCTGCTGCCGGGCGCGCTGATGCGCAATGCGGGCCAGCGATACGTCTGCCGCCACCTGCACCTGCGCGTGGAGACGACAAACTCGGCGTTCACCGGCGGGCTGGCGCGCGGACAGGTGCTACAGATGCCCATCGGGCACATGGAGGGCAACTACTTCTGCGACGCGGAGACGCTGGCGACGCTGAAGCGGGACGACCGCATCGCGTTCCTCTACGCGACGGCGGCGGGCGAGATTACGGCGGAGGCCAATCCCAACGGATCGCTGGAGAACATCGCGGGGATTCTGAGCGAGGGGCGCAACGTGCTGGGCATGATGCCGCATCCTGACCGGTCGAGCGAGAAGCTGCTTGGGTCGGCCGACGGGCTGCTGCTCTTCCAGTCGATGGCGCGCAGCCTGGCCGCGGCGTAGTGCATTAGTTTGCGCTCTTGACGGGAGGCGAGTACGAGATGGCAAAGGCAAAGCGGTAGGTGGCCCGGTAGTTGACCGGCGGAGTGACACCGGAGGGAATGACCTCTCCCTGGGAAAATCCGCCGCCGAGGTACGAGGCGCGGGCAATGTGCAGCCCCGGCGCGAAGTAAATTCCATGCCATGTAAGCGCCGGACCGAAGAAGTACTCCACCTCGGTCTTGCTGCCGTTGGGGTTGATGCCCAAGCCTGCCTGCAGGTCCAGGTGAAGCCGGCTCGTGCCGGAGATGTAGGTGTTGAGGAACCCGATCGGCACCAACTGCATATCGGACGTGGTCAGTGTGATGTTGTTCTGGGTGGTGGCGACACCAGAGGAGTTGACTCCGGTCTGCGATGTGGTGACACCGTAGACGCGCTTGCCGTAGAGCGAGACCAGCGTGCCCGCAGAGGCGGAGAACTGGGGCGGGTTCTTGTAATGAATGACGACCGTGCGCGGCTGCGGGGCCTCTGTGTCCTGTGATTTCGTTGTGCTCTGCGAGTTCGTTGTTTCTTGCGAGATATTTGCGTCCGGTTTTTTCTTGCAGGCGATGGGGACTGTCATGGTTCCGTTGGCGACCGAGGGAAGAGCGATGCGCTGTTGTTCGGTCTTCTCGACCTTCGGCGGCACCTCGCTCATCTGCACCCCCCGAAGAAGTCCAGCAGGCTTCAGGGCCGAAGTGATTGTCGACAGGTAATCGGGCTTTGGATCGGACTTGAAGGAGAGCGTTGCCGTGCATTCATATCCTTCCGTGGTCAAGAGTTGAATCCTGACCTTCTGACGGTTTGGCACCGTAGCTTCCAATTGACCGGCGATGCACTCGGCTTTCATGTCGTTCATGTCGAGGTCGCTCAACACAAGCTCCCCGCTCGTCATCCCGCCGCGGGTGACAAGACCGTGCAGCAGACCGACCTTTTCATACGCTTGAATGTGGATGCAGGACGGTTTGCCCAATATCGGCTCTGTTTCAGCGACGGCCGTCATTGTATAGGCTTTTGGGGTACTGTCCGGTGAGGAGGTGGTTTGTGCGCCGGCACGCACGCAGAGCGACAGGGCGAAGACGACAGAGAGGAACGCGATACGTCTCATTGGCGGTAATCCTCGAAGATAAGATAAAAAGCAACAATGGCGGCTGAGATAGCAAGCCCGCTCCCATTATCCATAAATGTTGTGCCAGCGGTGTGCATTTCTGGCACACGCGTTCAATCTGTATGAAGATTCTGTCCAACGACGCTATTGGGCGCGCAGCCTGGCCGCGGGTGTTTGCGAGAATGGTTGATATTCGCATTGTGCAGAAGACCCGGGGCTAAAGCCCTTTGAATTTATCGGCTATTTCCAGGGGGCTGAAGCCCCCTGCTCCCTCCGAAAGGCAACCCTCATCTTCCCGCGAAGAGCAGGAGCGGGATTTCTCCACAGCCCGATCATCCTACGCGGCCAGCGCACGCGCGGCGGTGGTACTCTTGCGTTGCGATGATCGACATCCATCATCATCTTCTGTACGGGCTGGACGACGGGGCCGACAGCCTGGAGACCTCGGTCGAGATGGCGCGGCTGGCAGTGGCCGAGGGCATCACGCATGTGGTGTGCACGCCGCACGCGAACAGCTACTACGACTTCGATCCCGCGGTGAACGCGGCCAAGGCCGACGAGCTGCGCGCGCGGCTGGCCGAGGAGAAGATCCCGCTGACGCTGGGCCTGGGATGCGACTTTCACCTGTCGTACGACAATGTGAAGCTGGCGCTGGCCGATCCGGCACGGTTCAGCATCAACGGGCTGGGCTACCTGCTGGTGGAGGTCCCGGACTACGGGCTTCCGCCGGGGCTGACGGAGACCTTCTTCGAGCTGCAACTGGCGGGGATAACGCCGATCCTGACCCATCCGGAGCGCAATCCCACGCTGCAGCAGGAGCCAGAGCGACTGATCGAGTGGCTGCGCGCAGGGGTGCTGATCCAGGTGACGGCGGACGCGCTGACCGGGCACAAGGGCAAGCGCGCGCAGAAGATGGCGAACGATCTGATGGAGAAGCGCTGGGTCCACTTCCTGGCCACGGACGCGCACAATACCACCACGCGCCCACCGCGCATGCGCGAGGCCTGCGACCTGGTGGCTGGCGAATACGGCGCACGCTACGCGCACAGCCTGTGCGTCAGCAACCCAATGGCTGCGTTTGAAGGCCGTGAGTTCGAGGCGGAAGAGGAGCCGCGCGGGCTGGAGGAGAAGGTGAAGATTCCCAACTGGTGGCGGCGCATGGGCGAGCGGCTGAAGAAGCGCTAGAGCCCAAGCCCGCCGTCGACGGCGAGGAGCTGGCCGGTGATGAAGTGGGGGCCGGTGGCGAAGAAGAGCACTGCCGCAGCAACATCCTGGGCAGAGCCGTTGCGGCGCATGGGGGTGCGCTCGGCGAAGCGGGCGTACTCCGCGGCGAGCTCTTCCGGCGCGGTCCTTTCCGGCTCGACGCTTCCCTGCTCGATCATTCCCGGCGCGACGCAGTTGACGCTGACCTCCGGCGCCCAGGCCTTGGCCATGGTCTCGGAGAGCATGTGCAGTGCGGCCTTGGAGGTGCAGTAGTGGGCGTGCGTGGCCCAGGGGTGCGAGCCGCCCAGCGAGCCGATGTTGATAATGCGCCCGCCGGCTGCGCGCAGATACGGGTAGGCGGCCTGGGCCATGAGGAACGGCGCGCGGGTGTTGGTGGCGAAGACGCGGTCCCACTGCTCGGGTGTGATCTCTGCTAGCGCGGCCTGCTCGAAGAGGCCGGCGTTGTTGACCAGAATGTCCAGTTGGCCGAACTCCTCGATGACGGCGGCGACGGATTGGCGGATGCTCTCGGGGTCGGCGAGGTCGGTGCGGACGGCAAAGGCCTCGATGCCCAACGCGGCGAGCGCGCGCACGGTCTCTTCGGCCTCAGGCTGAGAATCGCGATAGGTGATGGCGACATTGGCGCCGGCGGACGCAAGCGCGAGAGCGATGGCGCGGCCGATGCGCCGTGCACCGCCGGTGAGCAGGGCGACGCGGCCAGCGAGCGGGGCGGATGCTGATTTGGGGTTCGCTGGCTCAGGCATCGCGGATCTCTACGGCTGCGGCGCAGTGGCGGCGGGAGCGGATGAGGAGCTGGGCGCGGGCGTCGGAGCGGGCGCGACGGAGGGGGCTGGTGTCACCGAGGGAGTTGGCGGCGTGGCCGGCTTGGTGGGGCGAATCGGCTCCTGCACGCCGGGCTTCAGCTCTGACGGCTTGCCGCTGGTGTCGATGTAGGCGGAGACCTGCGCACGCGGGCGGAGCAGGGAGATGACGATCTGGCGGCTGGCCTCGTTGACCTGATAGTCCTGGGCGAAGGTGGCAAAGCCGTCGGCGATGACCTGGATGGTGACCTTGCTGCCGGTGGGGATGACGTCGATCACGGCCTTGCCGTCGGGGTCGGTCTTCATCTCCATATTGCCCTCGTCGCGGCCGTCTTTAACGGGATGAAAGACGACGGCGGCGTTCATGATGGGCTTCTTGTTGAAGCCCTTGAGCACGGTGACCTCGATGCGCGAGGTCACGGGCGGGGCCTTGTACTTGCGGCCATGCTGCTCCGGTGTGGTGGAGTCATCCTGGGCGCGGGCATGCATGGGCACGAGCGGGACGAGGAGCGCGAAGAGGCAGAGGGACATCGCGACGGGGCAGAAGACGAAGGCGTGGCCAGAGTGGGTGCGGAGCAGCATTTGCACATTTTACGCCGAGACGAGTGGAGTGGGTGGGCTTGGAATGACGGTCTGGGCGTCTGGGGTCAATTCCACACAATATGAGTGAGTTTCACTCAGATTTTACGGCGAACGGGTTGACAGGGCGGGGAGGGGTGGCTTATGGTTAGCAATCGAGGGGCTTGAGTGCTAAAGGGCACGGCGGGCCACTCCGACGGCGGAACGATGGCCCGGCAGGTGTGCCGAGGCTGACGTTGGCCGGACAGATTTCTGCATCCAACCATTTTGCACCAACATTTCTGCAACGAGGAGAGAGACGCAATGGCAACAACAACATTTACCCCCCTGCACGACCGGATTCTGGTGCGGCGCATGGAGGAGGTCGAGAGCATTCGCGGCGGCATCATCATTCCCGATACAGCCAAAGAGAAGCCGCAACAGGGCGAGGTGATCGCAGTGGGCAAGGGCAAGTCGAACGACGAGGGCAAGGTCTTCCCGCTGGACGTGAAGCCGGGCGACACGATCCTGTTCGGCAAGTACTCGGGCAACGAGATCAAGCTGGACGGCGAAGAGTTCCTCATCATGCGGGAAGAGGAAGTGCTGGGAATTGTGAAGCCGCATAAGGGCGGCGCGGTTCCGTCCAGCAAGAAGTAAGTACTTCGTACTGTTCTCGACCGCGCTCTCGCGCGGTGAAGACAACCAAGCCGATCTTTCGGCGGCGCAACAGAAAATTTCGACCGGACGATGAGCCGGTAAGAGGAGCAGCACAATGGCAAAACAGATTCTGCATGGAGAAGAGTCGCGTCAGGCAATTCTGCGCGGGGTAAACATACTGGCCGATGCGGTGAAGGCGACGCTCGGCCCCAAGGGACGCAATGTGGTGATTGAGAAGAAGTTCGGTTCGCCGACGATCACCAAGGACGGCGTGACGGTGGCCAAGGAGATCGAGCTGGCGAACGCGACCGAGAACGTGGGTGCGCAACTGGTGAAGGAAGTGGCGTCGAAGACCTCGGACATTGCGGGCGACGGAACGACGACGGCGACCGTGCTGGCGCAGGCGATCTATCGCGAGGGAGTGAAGACGGTGGCTGCGGGAGCAAACCCGATGGCGCTGAAGCGCGGCATCGACAAGGCGGTGGAGGCAATCATCGGCAAGCGCGACGACCAGGGCGTGGTGCATGGCGGCGCGCTGAACAAGCTGTCGAAGCCGGTGACGGGCGACATGATCGCGCAGGTGGGCACGATTTCGGCCAACAGCGACGCGCAGATCGGCACCATCATCGCCGAGGCGATGAAGAAGGTGGGCAAGGACGGCGTGATCACGGTGGAAGAGTCGCGCACCATGGAGACGCAGTTGGAGGTGGTGGAGGGGATGCAGTTTGACCGCGGCTACCTAAGCCCCTACTTCGTGACTGACGCGGAGCGCATGGAGGCCGCGCTGGAAGACCCCTACATCCTGATCTACGAGAAGAAGATCTCGTCGATGAAGGACCTGCTGCCGCTGCTGGAGTCGATTGCGCGCACCGCGAAGCCGCTGCTGATCATCGCCGAGGACGTGGACGGCGAGGCGCTGGCGACGCTGGTGGTGAACAAGCTGCGCGGAACGCTGAACGTGGCGGCGGTAAAGGCGCCCGGCTTCGGCGACCGGCGCAAGGCCATGCTGCAGGACATTGCCGTGCTGACCGGCGGCAAGGCGATCACCGAAGACCTCGGCATCAAGCTAGAGGGAGTCAAGATCGAGGACCTGGGCCGGGCCAAGCGGGTGACCATCGACAAGGACAACACCACGATCATCGACGGCGGCGGCAAGGACGGCGACGTTGCCGGACGCGTGAAGGAGATTCGCGCGCAGATCGACAAGTCAACCTCCGACTACGACCGCGAGAAGTTGCAAGAGCGGCTGGCCAAGCTGGTGGGCGGCGTTGCCGTGATCAAGGTTGGCGCGGCCACCGAGACCGAGATGAAGGAGAAGAAGGCGCGCGTGGAAGACGCGATGCACGCTACGCGCGCTGCGGTCGAGGAGGGCATTGTGCCGGGCGGCGGTGTTGCTCTGCTGCGTTGCGCCGCGGCAGTGGACACTCTGATCAAGACGCTGGAAAGCGACGAGAAGATCGGCGCTACGATCATTCGGCGCGCGCTGGAGGAGCCGCTGCGGCTGATCGTCTCCAACGCGGGCGAAGAGGGTGCGGTGGTAATCGGCAAGATCCGCGACTCCAAGGACGTCAACTTCGGTTACAACGCGGCCACGGACGAGTACGAGGACCTGGTGAAGGCCGGCGTCATCGACCCGACCAAGGTGACGCGGACGGCGCTGCAAAACGCGGCGTCGATTGCCGGCCTGCTGGTGACCACCGAAGCCATGATCTCCGAGATTCCGGAGAAGAAAGAAGCTCCGGCGGGCGGCGGACACGGCGGCGGCATGGAAGGCATGTACTGAGTCCTTGCCGGACGGGCGGAAGCGCCTGTTAGCGCAAAGACAAAGACTCCCCGGAGCGAGATGGATTCGCTTCGGGGAGTTTTTTGTCTGGCGGCCGGATGGATTCTGTGGTGCCTAAGTATTTCCGGCAAGAACCGGAAAAAATCAGTTGGCGCGGAGGATTATTCCATGTTGCCGGGGCGGACCTTTTCGGGGGCGTGGAGTTTGGTCTTGGCGGCGGAGAACTTGACGTGGACCAAGTCGTGCGCGGGGTCGCGACCGACGGGGGCGTTGAAGGTGGCGATGTAGGTTTCGGCGATGGCGCTCTGGAATTGGTGCAGAAACGGCGTGGTGGAGACAGGGTTCCCAATTCCCTCCCAGAGGTCAACGCCGCCCGTGCCCTGTGTGATCTGGTTGAGGTAGTCCTGGCCGCTATTGTCCGCGGAGTTACTGGTGATGCCCGTATCGCTGAAGTAGATGGCGTAGACGGCGACCCCGTCGCGCTGGGCATCGGCGATGGCGGCGTCGACGTAGGGACTGCCCTGGTTCATGACGCTGGTGCCGCCGTTGTAGGGATCGACGCCGTCGGTGATCATCAGGATGAAGCGCGCCTTGCGCTGCAGGAATGGGCGGGGAGAGCTGCTGGAGGACGAGGCGCCGGAGCTGGGCCAGCGATTGACGAAGTCTGAGATGCAGATGTAGGGGCTGGCGCTCATGCCGGCCAGGCCCGAGGGCAGATGAATGGTGGAGGCAGCCAGCGCGTGGTCGGCGGTAAAGCCCTGCTCGGCGACGACGTGGCCGAACTGCATGTAGCCGACCAGGACCTCGATGCCGGGAGACAGGGTGCGCACGAAGGAACGCAGATTGTCCAGCTCGCGGGCGACGCTCTCGCGCAGGCCGTCGTCGATGAGCAGAGCAACCTGGGCCCTGGCGGGAGTCACCGGCTCCCACGCAGTGAGAGGCTCTTTGCGGTCGTTGACCGCGACTGTGAGAGCGGAGGCTGCGGCCGGAGGCTGGGACTTGGCGTCGACACTGACCAGCGCCTGGGTGGGAACAAGACCCTCCTGCTGGGCGTGCGCGGCAAGGCCAGCCGTGAGGGCGAAAGCAAAGAGGAGGGCGGGAGTGAGTGATCTAGTCATGGCGTTATGTTAGACCCGAAGATGCGACGGACAGTTGCTTTTCTGGATGCTGTTCCCGCAAGGAACTGCTTCTGTTTGCCTTGATTGCTTCGCAATCAAGGCAAACAGGGGATAAAAGAGCGCGCTCTTCGATACGGCTAAAGCCGGGGCCTTACGCAAAACAACACACATACCGAGATTCTGGCTGCGCCAGAATGACGAGCAAAAACGGACAACGACGGTGATTCTGGCTACGCCAGAATGACGGCGTAACAGATGCTGGAACCTTGCCCTTCCGATCCGACTGATCCGACCGGATCAGTCGCCGCCGATGCGGAGTTTGAGACCCGCACGGATGGTGAAGGGCAGGCCGGGGTAGCCAATGGGGCCGATGTGCTGCTGGCTGAGGAGGTTGTCCAGCTCAGTGAAGGCGGTGACGCGCGGCCGGATGGCGTAGGTGAGGTTGGCGTCGAGCTTGCAGTAGCCGAAGTCGAGGTCGCGGTTGGGCAGCATGAGCGAGTTGCCGCCGTTGATGTCCGAGTAGTCGAGGTAGGTGGAGTCGTCGGAGCGGCTGGCGAATGCTCCTTTGAGTGCGGCGGTGAGCTTCGTCCCGGTGTACTGCGCGGCGAAGAAGCCGGTGTTGGGGGGACGGCGGAAGGGGCGTTCGCCGATAAATGGCGAGTCGCCGATGGGCGTATTGGGGTAGGCTGGGTTTGTCTCGGGATAACCACCCGGCAGAATGGAGAGCGCGGAGCTGTTGAACGATTGGTCCACCTTGGCGTTGAGATAGGTGTATCCGGCGCGCAGAAAGAGCCGGCTGAAGGGCTGATATTGCAGCTCGGACTCGAGCCCCTGCGCGTGAAAGGCGAGCGAGGTGACGTCGGCGTAAGAAACGCTTGAGATGTTGCTGGGAAAGCCGAAGTCTTTCTGGAGAATTCCTGAGCTTACACCTTCGATCTGGTGCGAGAAGGCGTTGTGATAGTAGCCCGCCTTGAGGACCAGCTTCTGCCCGATGATGTTCTGGTCGATGCCGGTGTCGAGTGTGCGTGTGCGCAACTCGCGCAGGGGAGTGATGCCGTCGGCCTTGATCGTGGCGCCTTCGCCGAGCTCTTCAAGCTGAGTGTAGAGACTGTAGAAGTCGGCGGCGATCGACGGCTCCTGCACGCCGGTTGCGATGTTGAAACGGAGTTTGGTGCCGTGCAAGTAGCCGGTACCGGGACGAACGGGGAAGTAGGAGAGGCCGAGGCGCGGAGTGCCCGTGACGCCGTAGATGTGGTTCTTTTCGACGGCACCACCCACGGAGTAGAAGACGCGGCCGAGGATGTCTCCGCTGAACTGGAGCGTGTACTCGAAGTTGGTGCGCTGGTCCTTCCAGTTGTCGCCGTAGGTGTTGTAAATGTAGCTGCCACGCTCGTTCTCGTAGCGGAAGCCGAAGAGGGCTGCAATGCGGTGCGGAAAAACGTAGTCGGACTGATAGTTAAGATCATCCCGGTTGGAGTCGGAATAGCTGGGTTGCGGAAAACAGTCGGTCTTGGGGTAGTCGTAGCATCCGTAGGAGACGGGTGCCTGGCCGGTGGCGCTGGTTCCGTTGCCTCCACGAATTGTGACAACTTTGCCGAAGTAGTCGGTGAAGCAGTATGAGCCAGGATCGTTACAGGGCACGGCTCCATAGTTGAAGGTAACGGGGGTTCCGACGGGATAGAAGGTGGTGTACTGCTCGCGCTTGCGTGCTATGCCGTAGCGAACGAGGTTGTGCCATCCGTCTTCCAGCCGGTTCTGTAGAGTCAGCCCCGAATAGAGGTCCTGGTCGCTCTGCTTGGCGGCCGCCGACTCGCCCTGGAAGTCCCACGGGCCCGGCACCCCCTCTGCGGAGTCGCCATTGCGGATGGTGAACCGTGCCTGCGTATTGGCCGTGAGCGCGTAGCCGAGGTTGGCCACGGCGGTCGCCGAATTGAACTCGTCCATGGGAAGCGCGTTGGATGTGCTGAAGCGTGAAAATCCAGCGAGGTAGTCGATCCTCTGGTGCGTGCCGCTGAGCGTCACCTCATTCCGGTAGCTATGGAAGTTGCCCGCGTCGCCGGTGTAGTCGATCTGCGGCTTGCTGGCGATACCGCGCGGCGTGGTGAAGGCAACTGTCGAGGATGCAGCGTCTGAGCCGTAGAGGACGGAGTCGGGGCCGCGATAGAGTTCGACGCCCGCCAGACCGGTGCTGGAGACAGTACCGTAGTCGAAGATGCCGCCTACGTCCTCCGCCGGAATGCCGTCGATGAGGACCTTGTTGGCGTCGGAGTTGCCGCCGCGGACGAAGAGCGAGGTGAGGCCGCCGTATTGGCCGGTCTGGACTACGGCGACTCCGGGCGACTGGCGCAGCGCGTTGACGACTCCGATGGAGGTCGCAAGGTCGCTCTCGGGGATCAGCGTGACCGCAGAGCTGGACTGCTGGAGCGGCGTGGGAAGGCTGGTGGCGGTGACAGTGACCTCCTCGCGCACCGAGTCGGTCTCCAGCACAACATTCTGTGCGATCTGGTCGGTCGAACCACCGTAAAAGTCCTGGCCGATGCCGGGATAGAAGGCCGGCGCCGAGGTGAGCAGGGTGAAGCGGCCAGCCAGGGTGGAACGTATCTCGAAGGAGCCATCGAGGCCGGCGATGGCAATGGCAACCGGCCTCGGGCCCTGAATGAGCTGGACGCGAGCGCCGGGAATGGGCTGGCCGAGCGCGTCGGTGACGACGCCGCGAACGACGACGGCGCACGCAGGCGTCGGCGCGATGAGAGAGATGGCGAGAAAGAGGAAGGCGGCGAGCGGGAAGGACGCTCGCAGGACGAGGCGGGCCATCGAGCGGCCGGAGACTGTGGACATGTCGGAACTCCTACGCTCCCCCCCGGGAGCGCGGTTGGATGTACGCGGCGAAACCGGTCTCCTGACTTACGCGGGCGAATGCGGGCCACAGACTGGATGCTTCCCTTCCCGTCGCCTGGCGGCTTCAGTGGGAGAATCCTGGCTGGCATTCACGCCTCTCCGAGTGGATTGGAGCGGCGTGCGCGATCACAGTTGCGGGGCAGTGGCGGAGTTTCACCGCGCTTCCCGAACATTCCGTTGCGGGCAAGGGTTGAGGTTGCGCGACGGGCAGAGTGCAGAACCAGCCGCAGGAGAAGAAAGAAAACTGGTCTATGCGGCAGGCTCGTCCATCTTGTGCAGGTCTTTGCCGGGCTTGAAGCGGACGGCCTTGCCGGGCGAGATGCTGACCTCGGCGCCGGTGCGCGGATTGCGGCCAATGCCGGTCTTGCGCGGCTTGACGGTGAAGACGCCGAAGCCGCGCAGCTCGATGCGGTCGCCGGCGATCAGGGTCTGCTTCATGCTGCCGAAGATAGCGTCGACCGCGCGCTCCGCCTTCGTTCTGGGAAGTCCGGTACGCTCGACGACCCTCTGGATAAGGTCCTGTTTGATCAATTTGGGCCGCCTTTCTCACGCTAAATGCAGACAGGTGGCGAGTAAGGGCCACGCTGCTCTGCTCAGTGTGATGGTAGGAACTAAGTCCTCGATTGTCAACGCGCGAATGCTGCCGTAAGATTTGGCTATCCGAAACGAAGCGGACCCAACCCCCTGCCCGGGCGCCGGCACAACGCCGCGGAAGCAGAATGGAGAGGTTCGCCAAGAGGCAAAGACGACCGAGATGGCCATCAAGAGCGACCGCTGGATCCGCCAGCAGGCATTGCAACACCGGATGATCGAGCCGTTCAGCGAGAAGCAGGTCAGCACGGGCGTCATCAGCTATGGACTCTCGTCCTACGGGTACGACCTGCGGGTGAGCGACGAGTTCAAGATCTTCACCAACGTGAACTCGGCGATCATCGACCCCAAGGCCTTCGACGAGCGGTCGTTTGTGAGCGTGCAGGCGGCGAGCGTCATCATTCCGCCCAACTCGTTCGCGTTGGCGCGCTCGATCGAGTACTTCAGGATTCCGCGCGACGTGCTGACGATCTGCGTGGGCAAGTCCACCTACGCGCGCTGCGGGATCATCGTGAACGTGACGCCGTTCGAGCCGGAGTGGGAGGGGTTTGTGACGCTGGAGATATCCAACACCACTCCGCTGCCGGCGCGCATCTACGCCAACGAGGGGCTGTGCCAGATCCTGTTCTTCCAGTCCGACGAGGTGTGCGAGACCAGCTACGCGGACCGCAAGGGGAAGTACCAGAAGCAGCAGGGCATCGTCCTTCCCAAGCTGTAGCCGGCCCCGGCCGGCACGGACAAGGAGCAACGATGGAGGAGGCCGCATCAGCGCGCATGGACCGCATCGGCATTGTCGCCACGGACCCGCTGCGTGTGGTCGGGTTGCAGTCCATCCTGCCGCAGTTTGAGGTCATCCACCTGACCGCGCCCGGTGCGCTGGACGACATCAACCTGTCGCTGGTGCTGATCGACGCCGAATGCACCAGCCACCTGTTCGAGCTGATCGCCAACTTCCGCCACATTCGTCCGCAGTTGAGGCTGATTGTGCTGGGCACGGAGACTGGGCCGGAGTACATCCAGCGCATCATCGGCAGCGGAGCCAAGGGCTACCTGACGCTAACAGCCACGGAGTCCGAGCTTGCGATGGCCATCGAGATGGTGCGCGACGGCTCGGTGTGGGCGCCGCGCAGGGTGCTCTCGCGGCTGCTGGACCGGCAGCCGGGCTTCGCCGGTTCCGCGGGCACGCCGCCCCAGTTCACCCCGCGGGAGCTCCAGGTGCTGGAGTTGCTGCGTGCGGGAAGATCCAACCGCGAGATCGGCGTGGTGCTGGGCATCGACGAAAGCACGGTGAAGGCGCACATCGGCCGGCTGCTGCGCAAGGTGGGGGTGAACAACCGGATCGCGCTGACCATCCATCCATTCACCCAGTTCGATTAACCCATCACTCTGATGAGGGGACGCAGTCCCAGAGCGTGCGCGGAGATTCGGAATACGCATATTTGCTGGTATTTTCTTATATTTTTTACGTTTTGATTACAAACTACTAATAATTACTCATTGGTAAATAACATGGGTACGAAAGTCTCTATACCTTCGTACCGTTGCTGAATTGTGGCGTGTAGCACATCATGAGAATGCAACACAGACCTGGGAGAGGGGCTACAAGGTTTGGCAGCGCTAGCTGTCGGGCTCTTGCAGCCCCGATTTTTTTGCCCTGATTCCCATTCTGGAACTCCCGGTACTCTCCGAGTTACCCGCTTCCCATCCTGCGTTCCCTCTCCGGCACTTCCTTTTGCTACTTGCGCGACGTTGCGCCGTTATCGATCCACCGAGCGAGTTGATGTTGAGTGAGTGGTTGCGTTCTAATCGAGATCATGGCCGAAGCGGCCAGGCGGTCCCATGCAATGAAAACCGGGAGATCCGGACAAGCAGCAGAAGCATTCAAGAAAGCGAAGGGGTATCGGCCGATGAAACGATTCTCAGGAATTCTATGCGGTTTGGCACTCGTCACCAGCACGCACGCAGCCATTGGACAGGACCACGCAAAGCTGGATGAGCGGCTGACGAGCGCGCAGGCCGTCATTCAGGAGGTGATGGCCACGCCCGACAAGGGCATTCCGAAGAGCATTCTGGCGGGCGCGTCCTGCGTCGTCGTCGTTCCCAGCTACAAGAAGGGCGCGTTCGTCATCGGCGCGCAGTACGGCCAGGGCGTCGCCACCTGCCGCACGCCCAATGGCTGGAGCGCTCCGGTCTTTGTTCGTCTGGAGGGCGGCAGCTTTGGCTGGCAGATCGGCGCGCAGTCCACCGATCTCGTACTGATCGCCATGAACCAGCAAGGCCTGCAGCACATGCTCAGCAGCAAGTTCAAGCTGGGCGCGGACGCAGCCGCCTCGGCCGGGCCGGTGGGACGCAACGCTCAGGCCTCGACGGACGCGAGCATGCGCGCCGAGTTCCTGACCTACTCGCGCAGCCAGGGCATCTTTGCCGGGCTTGACTTGGACGGCACAGTCCTCTCGCAGAACGCCGACGACACGCGCACCGAGTACGGCGCCGATGTTCCCTTCGACGTCGTTCTCAAGGGCAACAAGCCGGTACCGGAGAATGCACGCGGCTTCGTCCGCACCGTAGCCCGCTTTTTTGTCGCGTCGAAGACCAACTGAACGCGCACCCCTCGAAGCCGCCAACCGGAAGTCCTCCGCTGGCAGCCCTTCTGTGTATGGATACGGCGAGCCTTTTGCGTGCTGAAACCGGCAATCGGGATGTAAGCCTGCGCAATCCATCCGCGTCTGTAATCTCAGTGGCGACCTTCTCTGTTCCTGAACCAGCGGGGACCGCTTCACCCGCTGTAGCGTTGCCTGCACCCAGAGCACTGGCCACCTGCCATCGATCCTCGATCCGCTAGACTGAAACCTTGAGGCTGAAACCTTGACCCTCGAAGCCCAAACCCTGCCCGAGCCGGCGAAGCGTCCCACTCTCCGCCAGGCCCTCGAATATGCGGTTGCGTGGCCCTTCGTCCACATCCTGCGGGCGCTGCCGCGGAGCATGGCGCACGCCGCCGGAGAGACCATCGCCGCCGTTGCATATGTCTCGCTCGGCCGTCTGCGGCGCGTGGGCCGGCGCAACCTGGAGCTGGCCTTCCCCGCACTCTCTGCCGGCGAGCGCGCGGCGATACTGCGCCAGGAGTATCGCCACCTGGGCTGGCTGCTGGCCGAGTTCTGCCAGATGTCCAGCTACACGCTGGAGAGCGCCAACCAGTTCATCCGCTACGAGGGGCTGGAACATTACCTGGCAGCTCGCGACCGCGGACGGGGCGTGCTGGTGCTCACCGGCCATCTGGGCGCGTGGGAGCTGTCGAGCTTCTACCACTCGCTGGCGGGCCACCGGATGGGCATGGTGATCCGCCGCCTGGACAACCCGCTGGTGGACCGGCTGGTGAACAATATCCGCTGCCAGCATGGCAACCGCGTCCTGCACAAGGACGACTTCGCGCGCGGGCTGATCGGCGCGATGCGCGCGGGCGAGACGGTGGGAATTCTGATGGACACCAACATGACGCCGCCGCAGGGACTGTTTGTGCCGTTCTTCGGGGTGGAGGCCTGCACTGCGTCCGGGTTGGCGCGGGTCGCGCTGAAGACCGGCGCGGCGGTCCTGCCCGGCTTCATGGTGTGGGAGGAGCGGGAGAACCGGTATGTCCTGCGTTTCGGACCGGAGTTGACGCTGTCCGACACCGGCGACCCCGAGGCCGACGCGGCCACGAACACCGCGCTGTTTACCGGGGTGATCGAAGCGACGATCCGCGAGTATCCCTCGCAGTGGCTGTGGATGCACCGCCGGTGGAAAACACGGCAGCCGGGCGAACCGCCGATCTACTGAACTGGCCTGCGCAGGTTGAACTGGAAGACTGCCCTCCGGGGCTAAAGCCCCTTTCGTTTTGCGGCAGATATGGCATCCATTCGACTTCGCTCAGGACAGGCTCTGAAGCCGTGCCATTAAGCAAAACAGGGTTATTCCTTGAGCGTGTGAAGCTGGGCCTTAAGCAAAAAGAAACAAATGCGGGGATTCTTCCCCTTCGCTCCGCTCAGGGTCAGAATGACAAACAGGAACAGATAACGATGCGATGCGATATTCTTTGCTGCGCTCAGAGCGGCAACGCCGGCGGGGCTGTCGCCGGCAAGCGCACGCGGCGGCATAAAATCGAAGTAGCGCCTTGCAGAGCGTTCGCGGTGTTTGGGGAGTGCGATGAGGAGCTTCAACGAGGTCACGCAGGGCAAGCCGGTCATGTTCTACGAGTACATCGCCAAATGCCTGGTGGGCGTGACCATCGGCTATCTGTTGATGCAGACTTTCCCGCGGCAGAACGGCCAGTACTACTGGCTGCTGATCTCCATCCTGCTCTCCATCACGCACGACAACAACAGCAAGGTGGCGCTGGACCGGATGCGGGGCAACGTGGTCGGTTCGCTGGTGGGCCTGGTGATGTATCTGCTGCACAGCCCGCCGAACCTGCTGACCATCTGCCTGGGCGTGGTGGCGACGATCGTTCTCTGCTTCCACATGGACCTGGTGGGGGTGTGCCGGACGGCGCTGGTGGGGTTCATCATCGTGATGATCTACGAGGAGACGCACAGCAGTTGGACGGGGGCGATCTACCGGATGGTGGGGGTGGTTCTGGGCTGCTTGATCGGGCTGGCCATCAACTACATCTTCCGCAAGATCACCGCGCCGCTGTTTGAGACGGTGGAAGCCGTTGAAGACGACGACGCGGACAACGGCGGGGAATGACTGGGCCAGCCTGTGGGCGCGCGATTGACGGCGGAGGGCCGCTAAGGCGATACTCAGGAACCGGGCCCATCGACCCTCCGCTACGGCAAGCGGAGTTCGTGGGCCTTGACTTGTTGGCGGCAATCACGGCCGGCCAACCGAACGCGAAGACATTGCTGAGACGGTTTCATCCCCGAGGTGCGGCATGAGCGAGATGACGACGACGGTAGACACGGTCCTGCGGCAGAAGGCGGGCGGAATTCTGTCGATCGCGCCGGACGCCACCGTCTATCAGGCCATCGAGGTGATGGCGGAGAAGAGCGTGGGCGCGCTGCTGGTGATGGAGGGCGAGCGGCTGGTGGGGATCGTCAGCGAGCGCGACTACGCGCGCAAGGTGGTGCTGAAGGGGCACACGTCGAAGGAGATGCGGGTTGCGGAGATCATGAGCAGCCCGGTGATCTCGGTCTCGCGCAAGCATACCGTGGGCGATTGCCTGCGTATCATCACGGACAGCCACATCCGCCACCTGCCGGTGACGGAAGAGGGCGCGGTAGTGGGCGTGCTCTCCATCGGCGACCTGGTGAACTTCGTAATCACCGAGCAGCAGGAGACGATCCGCCACCTGAAGGCATACATCTCTGGATAGCGAGCGAAGTCGATTTAATTCC